>ERZ1027061.83-NODE-83-length-40158-cov-9.247363_pt1 | contig 40158 bp, 28 predicted proteins | sample MGYA00519283_ERZ1027061 | MGnify/ENA primary metagenome ERZ1027061 (study PRJEB26926, sample SAMN06164849) | human gut metagenome | biome: ENVO:00009003; feature: ENVO:2100002; material: ENVO:00002003 | host: Homo sapiens | place: USA | collected 2012 ... | reverse complement strand
TACTACGCGTCTCGTGGGCTCGGAGATGTGTATAAGAGACAGATAACATCTGCATGGGCATTTTGCAGGCCGTCGGCGACAGCCGCCACCCGCTGCAATACCTGATTATTTCTTCCCTCGTCAACGTCGTGCTCGACCTGCTCTTTGTCGGTGTGTTCCACATGGGCGTGTGGTCCGCCGCCGCGGCGACGGCCATTTCCCAGTTGGTGAGCATGGCGCTGTGCCTGCTCCGCCTGATGCGAAGCGAACGCGCGTACCGCGTCAGCCTGCGGAAAATCCGCTTTGACAGGCGCGCGCTCCTCGAAATTCTGCAAAACGGCCTGCCCGCCGGTCTGCAAAACAGCATCATCTCCATCGGCAACGTCGTCGTGCAGAGCAACATCAACCAGTTCGGCGCGGCGGCCATGGCGGGCTGCGGCGCGCACAGCCGCATCGAGGGCTTCGGCTTCCTGCCCGTCACCTGCTTCACGATGGCGCTGACCACCTTCGTCAGCCAAAACCTCGGCGCAAAGGCGTATGACCGCGTGAAGAAGGGGATTCGCGTGGGCATTTTCTGCTCAGTGACGATTGCGGAGACCGTCGCGCTGCTGATCTTCATCTTCTCCCCGAAGCTGATCGGCCTGTTCACCGGCGACGCGGAATCCATCGCCTTCGGCGTGATGCATGAGCGCACGACGACGCCGTTCTTTTTCCTGCTGGCCTATTCGCACTGCATGGCCGCCATCTTCCGCGGCGCGGGCAAATCCACCGTGCCGATGCTGGTTATGATGCTCTGCTGGTGCATCATCCGGGTCATCTACGTCACCGTCGCCGTGAAGTTCTTCCCCGTGCTGCGGACGGTCTCCTGGGCGTATCCGATCACATGGGGGCTGAGCACGCTGGTGTTCACGCTCTATTACTTCAAAGCCGACTGGATGCATGCGTTCGAGCGGCGCGAAAAACACGCATGATCGTCCTTTCGGCGCTCTCCCCCGTCGGCGGCTTCGCCGGCGGATTTTTTGTTTCTCTCGTTCGGGGCGCGCCCGTTCTGCCGAATATTGTATTTTCACACCCGTTTTTTTTGCACCTTTTCGCTTTTCAAGTCGAATCCTTTATGATATACTATATGATTGTTTGAAAGTAGCTCGGGAGCGTGTTTCGCGTTCCTTTACATCGCCCCAAGGAGGATCAACCCATGCCTGATACGCCGATGCCCGGTTCGCTCGCGGCCGAAACCGCCCGCCGCCGGACGTTCGCCATTATCTCCCACCCCGACGCCGGTAAAACGACGCTGACCGAAAAGCTGCTGCTGTACGGCGGAGCCATCAATCAGGCAGGCTCTGTCAAAGGCAAGCAGAGCGCAAAGCACGCCGTGTCCGACTGGATGGACATCGAGAAGCAGCGCGGCATCTCGGTCACATCCTCCGCAATGCAGTTTGAGTTTGACGGCTTCCGCATCAACATTCTGGACACACCGGGCCATCAGGACTTCTCTGAGGACACCTACCGCGTGCTGGTTGCGGCGGACGCAGCCGTCATGCTGATTGACGCGGCGAAGGGCGTTGAGGCGCAGACCATCAAGCTGTTCAAGGTCTGCCGGATGCGCAACATCCCGATTTTCACGTTCGTGAACAAAATGGACCGCGCGGCGAAAGACCCCTTCGCGCTGATGGAGGAGCTGGAACAGGTGCTTGGCATCCGCTCCTGCCCCATCAACTGGCCGATCGGCACGGACGGCGATTTCCAAGGCGTTTACCACCGCGACACAAAGATGGTCGAGCTGTACACCGGCGGCGACCACGGCAAATCGATGGTGCAGAAGACTGACATCGCCATTGACGACCCCGCGCTGGAGCATGTGCTGGCAAAGCACTACCGCGAGCGCCTGGCGGAGGAAATCGACCTGCTGGACGAAGCGGGCGACGCTTTCGACCTCGACAAGGTGCGCCGCGGTGAGCTGACGCCGATGTTCTTCGGTTCCGCCGTCACCAACTTCGGCGTTGAGCCGTTCCTTGAGCGCTTCCTGCAATACACGCCGCCGCCCCTGCCCCGCAAGAGCGACATCGGTGACATTCAGCCCGAAGAGCCGTACTTCTCCGGTTTCATCTTCAAGATTCAGGCGAACATGAACCCCGCGCACCGTGACCGGCTGGCATTCATGCGCATCGTGTCCGGCGCGTTCGAGAAAGGCATGGAGGTCTGGCACTCCGGGACGAACAAGACCGTCGCGCTCAAGCAGCCCCAGCAGTTCATGGCGGACGAACGCGAAGCCGTGGAGGAAGCATGGGCGGGCGACATCATCGGTCTGTTCGACCCCGGCATCTATCAGCTTGGCGATACGCTCTCCGGCGGTCCGAAGCTGCACTACGAGAACATCCCGGTCTTTGCGCCGGAATTCTTCTCCCGCGTGCGTCCGGCGGATTCCATGAAGCGCAAGCAGTTCCAGAAGGGCATCACCCAGCTGGCGGAAGAGGGCGCGATTCAGACCTTCATCCGCACAGAGACGGGGCGCGAAGAATTCATGGTCGGCGTGGTCGGCGTGCTGCAGTTTGAAGTGCTGGAGCACCGGCTGAAAACCGAGTATCAGGTGGACATTGTGATGGAGTCCATGCCCTTCCGCTTCGTGCGGTGGGTGGTGAGCACGCCCAAGCCCATCGACCAGCTGAAGCTGACATCCACGTCCGGGCGCGCAAAGGACAGCCGCGACCGCGATGTGCTGCTGTTTGAGAACGAGTGGAGCATCCGCCTTGCCTGCGAGAACAACGCAGAGCTGGAACTGGCGGAAACCGCCAACCGCAAGTAAACCGCGCAGAACTTAACACGCGCATACAGTATGCAGTTGCGCTCAACTCAATCGCGAAAAGGGGAGTCCAGAGGGTCGAAGACCCTTTGGCGGGGTCAAGGGGCAGCGCCCCTTGCGGAGTCCAGAGGCAGCGCCTCTGGTGCCTCTCGATTATATAGAAGGAGAGAACACGTTATGGTTCGTGAAGATATTCGTAACATTGCAATTATCGCCCACGTTGACCACGGCAAGACGACGCTGGTTGACCAGATGCTCAAGCAGGGCGGCGTTTACCACGAGAATCAGCAGACGGTTGACCGCGTGATGGACTCCGGCGCCATCGAGCGCGAGCGCGGCATCACGATTCTGGCGAAGAACACCGCTGTGCATTACGGCAAGACGAAAATCAACATCGTCGATACCCCCGGTCACGCGGACTTCGGCGGCGAAGTGGAACGCGTGCTGAAAATGGTGGACGGCGTGCTGCTGCTGGTGGACAGCTTTGAAGGCCCGATGCCGCAGACCCGCTTCGTGCTGAAGAAGGCACTGGAGCTGAAGCTGAAGGTGCTGATTGTCATCAACAAGATTGACCGCCCCGACGCGCGCTGCGAAGAGGTGGTGGGCGAAATCCTCGACCTGCTGATTGACCTGGAAGCCGACGAGAGCACCATTGAAAACCCGATTCTCTACGTTTCCGCCCGCAAGGGTACGGCGACGCTGGATTTGGACACCCCCGGCACGGATCTGCGCCCGCTGTTCGATGCCATCCTGAAGTACATCCCCGCGCCTGAAGGCGATCCCGACGGCCCGGCGCAGGTGCTGATTTCCACCATCGACTACTCCGAGTATGTCGGGCGCATCGGCGTTGGCCGCATCACCCGCGGCGTGTTCAAGGCAGGCATGAACGTCGTCCACACGAATGTACAGACCGGTGTGACGAGCCAGCCGTGGCGTCTGGGCAACCTGTATCAGTACGACGGCTTGAAGCGTGTGGACGCGGAAGAAGTCCGCATGGGCGACATCGTGGCGCTGTCCGGCGCGGCGGATTTGTCCATCGGCGACACCGTCTGCGCGCCGGAATGCATCGAGGGTCTGCCGTTCGTCAAAATCAGCGAGCCGACCGTCACGATGACGTTCCAAGTCAACGATTCCCCCTTCGCGGGCCGTGAGGGCACTTATGTCACGAGCCGTCACCTGCGCGCGCGCCTGATGCGCGAATTGCAGACGGACGTTTCTCTGCGCGTCAGCGACACCGACAGCACGGATGCTTTCGAGGTCTGCGGACGCGGCGAACTGCATCTGTCTATCCTGATTGAAAACATGCGCCGTCAGGGCTACGAATTCGCCGTCTCCAAGCCGCGCGTTATCTACCGCGAAATCGACGGCGTGAAGTGCGAACCGATTGAACGCCTTGTCGTGGACACGCCGCAGGCTTCCGCAGGCGCGGTCATCGAGAAAATCGGCCGCCGCCGCGGTACGCTGGAGCACATGTCTGGTCAGGATCGCGTTCGTCTGGAGTTCCTTGTGCCGTCGCGCGGGCTGTTCGGCTATCGCAGTGAGTTCATGACTGACACGCGCGGCGAAGGCATCATGTCCGCCGTGTTCGAGCGCTACGAGCCGGTCAAGGGCGATATTCCGCACCGCAGCGTCGGCGCGCTGGTGGCGCACGAAAGCGGCGTTTCCACCCCCTATGCGCTGTTCTACGCGCAGGAACGCGGCACGCTGTTCATCGGCGCGCAGCAGAACGTCTACGAGGGCATGATCGTCGGTCAGAACTCCCGCCCGGATGACCTTGTTGTCAACGTCTGCAAGCAGAAGCACGTCACCAACATGCGCAACGCTTCCGCTTCCGAAGACGCAATGCGCCTGATTTCCGTCCATCCGATGACGCTGGAAGAGTGCCTCGAGTTCATCGATGATGACGAGCTGCTGGAAATCACCCCGAAGAACCTGCGTATGCGCAAGCGCATCCTGAACGCGGGCGACCGCGCGCGCCAGTGGCGGTACAAGCAGGACTAATTGAGTTCTCTGCATTCGCATTTTTGAGCATATAGAATCCCCCGGCAGGGCTGATTGAAGGACTGCCGGGGGATTTTTTTGCGTGCGCCTCCGGGCGCACGCAAAAACAGCACCGAGAGAAACGTTTCTCCCGATGCTGTCTGGCCGCGCCCATCTGGCGCGACAATGTGCAAGCAGTGAATAAAGCAGCTTGAGGGGGCGCTCCTGCGGGTGCACAAATTTCCTTTACTCCCTTATCAGCCCCAGCAATACCGACCTCTCCGGGTTCTCCGCAACCCGTATATCAACCTGACCCCACGGTGTCCACACATTCTCCCTCACATATCTCCGAATCCTCCGCATCAGCATTTCCGAATGGCATGGCCCACCGCTGAGCAGCAGCACTTCCGGGTCATACGCATGAATCAAATTCACCGCGCCCATCCCCAGCGCCGTCGCAACCGTCTCAAACACCCGCAGGCTGACCGCATCCCCCTGCGCCACGCCGTCCAGCAGCGCGCGGTAATCTACCTTTCTCGCATTCGCCAAGGCACTTTCCGCAAACCCATCCTCCTGACGGGCAATCTCATCCAGTGCCCAAGTTCCCGCCCATGCTTCCAAACAGCCCGTCGCGCCGCAGGTGCAGCGGCGGGGGTGCAGCATCTCAATCGCCATGTGACCGCCGAGCATCCCCATTGTGCCGTGGCGACCTGTCAGAATGCGCCTGTCCTGGGCGGCGGCACTGCCGATGCCTGTACCAATCATGAGGATGGCGGCGGCGTCCGTGTCTTTCGCCGCACCGCAGCGCATTTCGCCCAGCAGTGCAGCAGCAGCATCGTTCATCAGGAAAACGGGCGCGCCGAATGTCTTCTGTGACCAGCGCATCCAGTCGAACCCGACTGCATCCGTGTATTTTCCGTTGCAGGCAATGACCGTTCCACGGCAGACCACGCAGGGCAGTGCAATCGACACGGCATCGGGCTGTCCCCATGCGGCGGCATGCTGCGCGACGAGCAAGAGCGTCTGCGCAAGCGGCGCGTGCGAATCCACCTCGAACACGTCCGGCTGCGGGTGACTGTCCGCCGTCATCAGCGCCAGTTTCACCCGCGAGCCGCCTAAATCAACGCACAGCGTCTTCATACCGTTTCCCCCTTGTGCCGACGAACGAAATCCATATAGAACAGCCAGTCCTGGCGGCTCAGATAGTGCAGCCCGCCGCGCAGATGGTACGCGACATGCCCCTCCGGGTACGCCGCACCGACCGCGACGGGTGATTCTGTACCAACAAAGCCGCGCAGTCCGTGCCGCTCCCACGCGGGCGACGCGGCGGCACAGCAAAGCTGCTGCGAATATGGGTCAGCCCAGCGGTCAAGCGACGCGCTGCTGACGGCGGCGAAGCGCGGGGCGATGGCGCCGAGCAGAAAGTGCTGGTCGTAGGGGCGCTCTTCCGGGTGGTCGATGTAGCGGCTGCGATTGCCGCAGAACCAGTACGGGAAGCTGCGCGCCATCGCCGCGTAATCCTCCGCGCCGGGGTGCTTGGTCTGTTCCAGCGCGTCGCCGCCGCATCCGGCATCGTTGGCGCAGGTGAAGCGGATTCGGGTGTCCTGCGCGCCGCAGAGCAGCGCCGCTTTGCCCAGCCGCGAATGCCCAATCACGGCGATATTCTGCGCGTCCACCTCCGGGCGAAGCGTCAGCGCATCCAGCGCGCGGCTGGCAGCGTATGCCCAGAAAACGAGCTTGCCGGGGTCGGTGTCGGGATGCTTCCGCGGATAATGCCCGCACAGCCCGCTGCCCCAGTCGCCGTCGTCCGCCGTAATGTCTGTGTAGCACACGACCGCCAGTGCAAAGCCGTTGTCGAGGATTTCCTCCGCCGGACAGTAGATGTCCGGAATGAGCGGACGAAAATTCAGCAGCAAAAACAGCGGATGCGCCTGACCGTCCGCCAGATAGAGAAACCGCAGCGGGAAAGCGAATTCTCCTGCCGGGGTATCAAAGCGGACTTCGAGCGTCTCCTGCAAGGCGTGTCCGGCGCAGGCGGGCATTGGCGGCGCCATTACCCGCGCGGATGCGGTGGACAGCGGCAGAAACGCGCCGTACTGCTCCCGCGCGAGGATGTTCAGCAGTTCCCCCCGGCGCGCCTCCCACTGCGCGGATGACGTGACGGGCGTGCCGTCGGTCATGGTGAGCAAATCGGGCGTGTACATGCGGGTGTCCTCCCCGCTATAATTGTGGTACGATGGCATCCAAGAGCGTTTCCAGCAGCTGCTTCTGATTCCGGTTTTCCGCCGTGCAGGTGATGACTGCCTCCTGCGCCGGCAGAATGACGCTGTACTGCCCATACAGCCCGTCCGCGCGGTACGAATCGTACTTTCCGCGCCAGAACAGGTAGCCATAGCCGTCTTCCTCGTTTTCGACCTGCTTGCGCCCGCTTTCGCGCACCCAATTGGGGTCAAGCAGCTGTTTTCCCTGCCATTGCCCGCCCTGCTGATAGAGCAGTCCCAGCTTGTGCAGCTCTGGCAGCGCCAGCAGCAGCCCCGCTGCGCCGAACGTCCGCCCCAGCGGGTCAACCTCCCAGACCGTGCGCTGAATCCCCAGCGGTGTAAACAGCCGCGGCATCAGGTAATCCACAAGGTCGCACCCGGCGCGCTTCTGCACCGCCAGCCCCGCCAGATACGGCCCGACGTTGCTGTACACAAAGTGCTTCCCCGGCGCTTCGTCGAACGGCAGCGCCAGCACTGCTTTCGCCCAGTCTTCTTCCGCCATGCCGACGCGCTGTGCACCCATCAAGTACCCGCGCGACTGCCCGATGCACATCGTCAGCGCATCACGAATCGTGGCGCGGCAAAGGTTCTCCGAGGGATTTTCCGGCGCTTCGTCCGGGAACAGTTCAATCAGGCGGTCGTCAAGGCGCAATAACCCCTCCTGAACCGCGAAACCGACTGCTGCCCCGGTGAAGCTCTTGCTGGCGGAGAACAGCAGGCGGCGGCACGGGCTGTCCCAATTGTGCTGATAGATTGTTTCGCCGCGCTGGGCGACAATCAGCCCCAGCAGCCGCAGGTTTTCGGCATTCTGTTCGATATTCATCAGATTCATGAGATGTGACCTCCCTGTTCTGTTTCTGTCTGCACCAGCACCATCGGCAGGTGCAGCGTGACGCGCGTTCCGCCCTCCGGGGGACAGACGATGTCCAGCCCGTAGTTCGCGCCGTAGAGATTGCGCAGGCGGTTATGGATGTTCACCAGCGCCAGACTGTTCCCCGCCGGGACGTTCAGCACGTTCTGCATACTCTTGTCGGACAGCTTCCGGTGAATTTCCGCCAGCCGCTCCGGGGGAATCCCCACGCCATCGTCCGTTACGCACAGCGCACAGCCTCCCGTCTCCGTCGTGTGGCAGGAAATCGTCAGCGTCCCTTTCTCCAGGCGCGATTCCAGCCCGTGATAAATCGCGTTTTCCACCACGGGCTGGATGATGAAACGCGGAATCGCGAGATCTTCGAGCGCCGGATCTACGTCGAAAACGTAGTTGAAGCGGTTCGGGAAGCGGATGCGGATGATGTCCAGATAGTAGTTGACAATGGTCATTTCCTTGCGCAGTGCGACGATGTCCGCGCCCTTGATGCAGTAGCGCATGATGGAAGACAGGGCGTTGGTAATCGACACGATTTCGCTGCTGTTCAGCATGTACCCGTACCCGCGGATGCAGTCCAGCGTGTTGTAGAGGAAATGCGGGTTAATCTGGCTTTGCAGGGCGGACAGCTCCGCACGCTTCTTCGCCAGATTCAGCTCATAGAGCCGCGTCTGATCTTGCAGCCGCTCCGCCGTCATTTCAGACACCTTGTCCAGCAGCGTGTTGATTTCCTGACAGAACAGTTCCATTTCGCTGCTGGTGCTGATGTGGATGCGGTTTTGCAGCTTGTCATCCAAGTCATTTTCGATAAAGGCGGTCAGCTGTTTCACCGGCGCCATGATGCTGCGCTGGATGTGCAGGTTCCACACACCGATGCAGATGGCGAACACGACGCAGATCAGCATTCCCAGCCAGAGCAGTGGCATCAGGTCTGCCGCGATTTCGTCCTCCGGCACGAGGCTGACCAGCCGCCAGCCCATTGATGAGAGCAGCAGCGAATCCGTCAGGTATGTCGTCTTGTTGAGCGTCAGACTGTGCTGCAAGCCGTCCGCCATGTCGCTGCAGAACGATTCGGGCAGCAGGGACAGCGTGTTCCCGTCTGCGTCGCAGCAGAGGATAATCTGCTCGTCCTGCTCGATGAGCATCAGCGCTGCACCGGGCGTCGGCAGGGCGCTGCGCAGCGTGGATTGCAGCAGGTCAAGGCGGGCGAAGATGACGCAGGTGCCTAACTTTTGCCGGAACCGCGCACCCTGCCGGGTATTGTAGACCGGCTGAACGTATGCGAAAAAGTTGATGTTCGTGAAGGTATCGAATGCTGGCCCGTAAAAACCGGAAGACAGATTGTCGCTTTCAAACAGGTGATACTTGGAATCCAGCGTGTCCAGCGCAATGATGTTCCGCTCCGTCGGGCTGAGGATACTCTGGTCGTTGTTGACGATGACGATGTGGCTGACCGTGGTGCTGTGGTTGAGCAGGCTGGAAGTAAAATCAATGAAACTTTTGCCGTACTGCATTCGTTGTATCGCTGTCGGCGCGTGATAATACTGCTGCAAGACCTCGTTGGAATGGAGGGCGTTGCCCAAGTAGGACATTTCGTTGCCGATGCGGTCAAGGCTGTCGCCCAGCTGCACGAGCATCGAATGCACGAACGTCGCTGCTTTCTTCTCAGACATCCGCTGGGCGCTGCTGTAAAACACCGTCGCCAGAATCACCACCGCCAGCACCGTGCCGGTCGTCAGCAGCGTCATCTGGCTGCGCAGAGAACTGAAATGCTTGCGCATATGTCAGCGCACACTCCCTTCCTGATGCGCTGTGCGGTACGCGCCCGGCGTCTGCCCGAAATACGTCTTGAAGGTGGCGGAAAAGTGATTGTAGTTGCTGTACCCTGTCTGCCGCGCGATTTCGGAGATGCTCATGGGTGTCGTGATAATCAGCGTCCGCGCACGCTCCATGCGGTGACTGGATAGGTACTTAGTGAACGTCGCGCCCGTGATGGCGCGAAACAGCTCACTACAATAGGTGTAGTTCAGGTGGAACTGCGCCGAAAGCCTTTGGAGGGACAATTCGTCGCTCAAATGCTCATCGACGTAGTTCAGCATATCGAAAAACGTCGGACTGCAGTCGTTGACGTAGATGGATACCGGCGCCTGACCGGGCTGCAGCTCCGCCATCGTCTGCCGAAGCAGCTGCAATTGCCGAACAGGATTGAGGATGTCCTGCGATACAGGCACAGTGTAGCACACGCGCACGTCAGGCGACCTCGGCAGGGCGGACAGCAGCGTCTGCTCCGGTATCGGCGTGAACAGCAGCACTTCGTTCGCGTCCGCCCAGAAGGACAGAGACGCCTGAAACCCGTTCAGCAGCGGCGGAAGCGTCTCTGGCTTCTCCGCGGACAACAGCACCATGGACAACATTTCTTCCGGCACGGGCAGTCCGCACTGCGTAAAAAGCGGTTTGAGCGGCGCTGTGCTGCTCAGCGTCGCCAGAAACGCCGGGTCGCTCCCCACACGAATGTCGTGGATGCGGCCCGACAAGCGCTCCAGTGCAGCCTGCGCCGCATCGGGCAAAATCGGTTTCAGGCAGTAGTCGAATGTAGACAGCCGCAGCGCTGTCTGCACATAGCTGAAATCGGAATACCCGCTCAGGACGATGAACACCGTCTGCAAGCCCGCTTCCCCGGACAGGCGAATCAGGTCAATGCCCGTCATCTGCGGCATCCGAATGTCCACAATCGCGGCGTCGAAGCGTTCCGTGCGCAGCTTGTCCAGCGCAGCGGGCGCTTCCGTCATCAGCACGGGCGGGTCAAAGCCCCAGTCCGCCCACGGGAAGGTGTGCGCGGTGGAATACAGCGCCATCGGCTCGTCATCAACAATCAGAATGCGGTACAATTTTCGTCCTCCTTCCTCCCGAACGGCTTCATCGGGAGTACGACCAGAAACTTATGAAAGCAATCCTATTTAGCAGGAAGGTGTTCTTATTATAGCAGGGATGATTTCGCTTGTCCACTGCTAAAGATGGAGAATCTGGTCTAAATACAGCCGAACCGAAAATATTGAGGGTGCAAACCGAAAACAGTGCCTTCCTTTTCGGGCAAAAAACGATAAAATAAAGCCATGAACAAAAACGAGAAAGCGGGTGGCTGATGGCATGGCGAAAGAACATGCGATGATTGAATCAGGGCGTCGGCAGTCCCTGGGCAAGCGGATCTGGAAAAACCGCTGGGTGTATCTTTTCCTGCTGCCGGGCATTGCGTTCGTCCTGCTGTTCTGCTACGGCCCGATGTATGGTCTGGTGGTCGCCTTCAAGGACTACAAGATCAGCAAGGGCATTCTGGGCAGTCCGTGGGCGAATCCGTGGTATAATAACTTCGCGATGATGTTCAAGGACAAGAAGTTCACCGCGGCGTTCTTCAACACCATCCGCATGGGACTGGCGTACATCATTACCGGCTTCCCCGGCCCGATCATTCTGGCGCTGCTGCTCAACGAACTGCGGAGTCGGCACTACAAGAATACCTTGCAGGTGATTTACACCTTCCCGAACTTCCTAAGCTGGGTTATCGTCGGTGGCTTGATGACGACGATTTTCGCAGGCGAGGGCGTCATCAACAGCCTGATTCGCGCATCCGGAGGACAGACATACGGCTTCTTGACGGACAAGAGTTTGATTCGTCCCCTGCTGTATGCGACAAGTATCTGGAAGGGAACTGGCTGGTCAGCCATCCTGTATCTGGCGGGCATCGCGGGCATCAGCCCGGAACTCTACGAAGCCGCCGAGGTGGACGGCGCGAACCGCTTCCACAAAATGTGGTACATCACATGGCCGGAAATCCGCTCGACGGCGGTGATTCTGCTCATTCTGGCGTTCGGCGGCATCATGAGCAAGGGCTATGACCAAATCCTGAACATGACCAATGCGGTTGTGCGCGACGCGGCGGAGACGATTGACACCTACATCTACCGCATCACCTTCCAGGAAAAACCGAAATACGGCTTCTCCACCGCGATCGGCTTGTCGAAATCCGTCATCAACTTCGCTTTCCTGCTGCTGGCAAACAAGCTGGCGAAAGCACTTGGGGAAGGAGGCATCATGTAATGACAGCAATTTCCTCGAATAGAGCCGATAAAAAGGCAGAAAAGCTGCTTGAACGGGAAATCGCGCGGAAGAAACGCAAGCTCCAAAAAACGACGGCGTTCGATGTCTTCAACATCATCTTCCTGCTGATTCTGGCGTTCATCGTCATCGTCCCCTTCTACTACACCATCGTCCGTTCCTTCCTCACACAGCAGGAATTCATCATGAACGGCACGACGCTCTGGCCGCAGAGCCCGACTACAGGCAACTACCGCGACATCTTCGTCGGCACGGGCCTGCTGCGCTCGTTCTTCAACTCCGTGCTGTACACGGTGACAGGTACGCTTTTCAGCATGTTCCTCGCCACAACCTTGGCGTATGGGCTGAGCAAGAAGAACTACCCCGGACGCGCGCTGTTCCAGAACATGATTGTCTTCACCATGTACTTCGGCGGCGGCGTTGTCCCCTTCTTCCTGCTGGTTAAGGACTTGGGGCTGTACGGCAACCGCTTCGCCGTGGTCATTGCGCTGGCGTTCAATGCGTTCAACATGATTATCCTGCGCAACTTCTTCGAGTCTCTGCCGCCGGATTTGGAAGAAGCGGCAATGCTCGACGGCGCAAGCCCCTTCCGCATTTTCTGGCAGATTGACCTGCCGCTGATGAAGCCCGCACTGGCGACGGTGACGCTGTACTTCATCGTTGACCGCTGGAACGAATGGTTCTGGAGCAACCTGTTGTTTCTCGACAGCAAGATGTGGCCGATGCAGCTGGAACTGCGGCAGATTCTGTGGACGAGCAGTGCGCTGGCGGCGGATGTTCCGGCGGAGCTGGGGCGCCGCACATACGCCGACGGCATGAAGGCGGCGGCGGTGATTGTGACGATGCTGCCCATCATGTTCGTGTATCCTTTCCTGCAAAAGTATTTTGCAAAGGGCGTTATGATTGGGGCGATTAAGTCTTAAGGCTTAGCTTCTCTTTCCGTTGATTTCTATTCATCCGGCAAGGATGATAGGACATAAAAAGGAGGTATTCCTACATGAAACGGTTTCTATCTCTGGTTCTGTCTCTGGCAATGATTCTCCCCATCATGCTGGCTGCGACGCCCGCATTGGCGGAAGAGAATCCCTACGCCGAACACCTGACCTTCAAGGTCTTCACCATCGACGGCTCGGACGACATGTTCAACTGGCCGCTGGTGAAGCAGGCGATGGAGAAGTTCAACTTCGACTTTGAAATCCAGCTTGTCGCGTGGGATTCTTGGGATGAATCCACCCGCACGCTGGCATACACCCAGAGTCTGCCGGAAGTCATCGCGTGGTACAACCTGAATAAGGATGAGTACCTCGAATGGGTGGAAGAGGGCGTGTTCAAGGCGCTGCCGGACGACATGTCTGCGTACCCGAATCTGGAAAAGCTCATCAACAGCTACACCTGCTTCGACCAGTTCCGCGTTGATGGCAAGCTGTACACCTTCCCCAAGATTAAGAACAGCAACCCCGTCAACCTCTACACCACCTACATGTTCGCGTATCGCCGCGACTGGGCAAAGGCGATGGGCTATGACTGGGCGCCTGTTCAGACCTTGACCTACGACGAATTCGTGGCATACCTGCGCGACGTGAAGGAAAAGGATCCGGGCCACATGGGCGATAAGCTCGTTCCGCTTGATCTGGACAACGGCGGCAAGCACTGGGCGATGCTGGCGCAGCTGTGGAATCAGCGCATCGGCTCCTTCGACATCGTGGATGGCCAGTATCGCTGGAGCGCGGAAGACCCCTCTTCTTTGGAAGCCATCAAGCAGATTAAAACCCTCTACGACGACGGTCTGCTGGCGATGGACAGCTACAACGACTCCAACAACGCGGGTCGTGAACGCTTCCTCGCGGGCCGCTCTGCTGTCCTGTACGGCAACCTCGGCGCGACCATCCTGCAGACGACTGCCCGTACCCTCGCGACCAATGTCGAAGGCTTCACCGACGAAGACCTCGGCATCATCTGCCTCGAAGCGCCCGACGGCACGTTCCATGTCAGCCAGATCGACGAGTGGTGGGCTGCGTTCGCCTTCTCCGCGAACTGCCGCGACGAAGTCATGGATCGCTGGCTGGCGGTCGGCAACTGGCTGCTCGAACAGGAACAGATTGAAACCTACGCTTACGGCGTGAAGGGTGAAGACTGGGACTACGACGCGGACGGCAACGTCGTTCTGAACTACACCGATGAGGACATCGCCGCCACCGGCAGCAAGTACTACATCGTGCAGGAGCGCGCCTTCCAGAAGTACTTCGTCCTCGAAGGCTTGGACGTCTACCTCCCCGGCAACCCCTCTTACTCTTCCTACATCATCAATGACCTGTTCACCACGAACATGAAGACGTGGGAAAGCAACGCAACATTCGCTCCGACGGACTATAACCTGACCAACACCAAGAACGAGGCGTATTACTCCTTCCGTTCTGCCGTCATCAACAACATCCGCGATATCATCATTCAGGCGGTCATCTCTGACGATCCGGAAACGGTTTGGAACGACTTCGTGAATGAACATCGCGAAGAAGGCGACAAGCTGGCTGCGGAACTGACGGAAGAATTCCTGAAGTAATCCATCCACGGGTCAGTGCTTGACCCGCAATCACCCGTCTGCATTTTCAGGCAGCAGGGAGCTTTCTGAGAATGGAAGCTCCCTGCTTTTCGATTTCGGCGCAAGAAGCCTTCGTAATAAAAAGCTACAACAAAAACCAACTATCCACAAGTACCGCACATTTTCCCCGAATGCTTCCGTCCAGCACCGGACGTTCCTTCCGACGCTGCACCGAGGCATTCCCACCCTATCAACAGGAGGCAAAACACATGCTTCACCCCCTCGCCATCACCATGTGGGATTTTTCATGGATTGAACGCCGCTGGGACGGCGCAGGCTTTGAGGACTGGAACGCTGCCCTCGACGGCGTCAAGGAACGCGGCTATGATGCCGTCCGCATCGACGCATTCCCCCACCTGCTGTCCCAAGCCCCTGAAAAAGAATGGCTGCTCCTGCCTGTCTGGTATTCCAATGACTGGGGCAGCCCCTATAAAGTCCGCGTTCGGCTCTTTCCTGCACTCATCGACTTCCTGAAAGCCTGCCGCGCGCGCCGCATCAAGGTCGCCCTCAGCAGCTGGTTCCGCGAAGACGCCGATAACGTCCGCATGGCGCTCAGCACCCCGCAGGCGATGGCGAAATGCTGGATTGATACCCTTCGTCTGATTGCGAACGCCGGGCTGATGGACACCATCCTTTATGTTGACCTCTGCAATGAGTTCCCCGGCGACTTCTGGTCACCGTACTTCCGCAATGACCCGCCGTGGATGACGTGGAGTTGCTGGCATACCGACGCCGCGATGGACTATATGCGCACGGCGATTGCGCTCGTCCGTCAAGAATACCCTGATTTGCCGTACTGCTTCTCCTTCGACGGCGAGAATACGCACTTCTACCGCGAACGCGACCTCTCCTTCTTCGATTTGGCGGAGCACCATATCTGGATGACGAAGCTGAACAAGCAGCAGTTCTATCACGAGGTCGGTCAGGCAAAGGACGGGCGATTCACCGAGGAAGCGTATCACCTGCTGGCTGACCATGCGCTGGATGTGTACCACAACAAGGAAGATTATTGGAAGCAGCTGCTTGTGGACGGCATTCAGACGCTCGCGGCGGACGCGAAAGCCGCAGGGCTTCCGCTGGCGACGACCGAGTGCTGGGGCATCACGGACTACAAGGATTTCCCGATGCTCCCGTGGGGCTGGGTGAAAGACCTGTGCGCGCTGGGCGTAGAGACGGCGTGTCAGACAGGGCAGTGGGCGCTGATGGCGACGAGCAACTTCGCCGCGCCGCAGTTCTGCGGCATGTGGCGGGATGTTGCGTGGCATCAGCGTCTGACGACGATGATTCACGAAGCGCCCCTGCCGCCGGAAGCGGAAAAGACCGCGCTTGGGCGCGCGATGCGGTGGGAATGAAATATCACTTCCAAATAAGTCGAGCTGCGGTATGAGCAGATATTTCTGGCGTTAACCGATGGGGGTAAACCCTAAAAGTGGCGGCGCCTCCGCAGAGGCGAAATTCCTGTGTATCGATTCTGGATAATCAGGTAAGACGGGAAAAAGGAGAACGAACACATGCGTGAGCAGATTTCCCTAAACGGCACTTGGCAGCTCAAAGGCACAGCATCCTATGTGCCGCTGCGCGATAAGAGCATGGAAACCGGCAAGCCGCTGGAAGGCGTGACCGGCTGGATGGACGCGCAAGTTCCCGGCGGCGTGGCGCGCGCGCTGTATCAGGCAGGCTATATTGACCACCCCTATGTGGACATGAACAGCTTGAAGTGCGAGTGGATAGAAAACCGCTGGTGGATTTACCGCCGCGAGTTCGACCGCCGGGACATCCCCGCGCACCGTAAGACCCTCCTGCACTTCGAGGGTGTCGATTATGCCTGCATGATCTACCTGAACGGGCATCTGCTGGGCGAACACGAGGGCATGTATGAGGATTTCGCCTTTGACATGACCGACCTTCTGCAGACGGCGGAGCATTTCGTGCTGGATGTGTTGATTCTCCATGCGCCGGACGAAATGGGGCAGATTGGGCGCACAAGCCAGACTTCGACGCAGAAGAGCCGCTTCGGGTATAAGTGGGATTTCAGCACCCGACTTGTCAATCTGGGCATCTGGCAGGATGTATCGCTGATTTTGGAGGACGAAGCCGCGCTGGATGACCTTTATGTGCATTCGGACGCAGCGAACGGCACGGGGCTGCTGCATATTTCCGGCACGACCCGTGCGGATGGCAATCTGCCGCTGGCGGTGGCGGTACGCTGCGCAAAAGACGGCGTGGAGAAATCCGCTGCGACACTGCCCGTGCAGGACGGCGCATTCGCTGGAACGCTGACCATCCCGGCACCGGAACTGTGGTATCCCAACGGGCTGGGCGAACAGCCGCTCTATGACGTGACGCTGACGCTCCGAAACGGCGAAACCGTGCTGGACGAGCGGACAATGCGCCAAGGCATCCGCCACTTCGAGATGATTCAGAATGAGGACGCCCCGGCGGGTGCGCTCCCCTATACCATTATCATGAACGGCGAGCGCGTCTATATGAAGGGCGTCAATATCACGCCGATGGATCATATCTACGGCGATATTCCGGCGGAACAGGTCGCATATCAACTGCATCAAGCGAAGCGGCTGAATGTGAACATCGTGCGCGTCTGGGGCGGGGGCGTGATTGAGACGGAAACGTTCTACCGCCTCTGCGACGAGCTGGGTCTGCTGGTCTGGCAGGAATTCATTCAGTCCTCCTCCGGCGTGGACAACATTCCGTCGGAACTGCCGCATTTCCTCACACTCCTGCGGCAGTCAGCGGTTCACGCGCTGAAAGTCAAGCGCAATCACACATCGCTGGTCATTTGGAGCGGCGGCAACGAGCTGATGGACGAGAACCGCAAGCCCGTGACGCTGGAAAACAAGAACATCGCGATGTTGGCAGACTTGGTTAGGACGCTTGACCCGGCGCGGATGTTCGTGCCGACGTCGCCCTCCGGCCCGGAAGCGCACATTTCTCGCACACCGGGCAGAAGCCATGATGTGCACGGCTGGTGGCAGTATCAAGGCAACGGGCGGCAGTACAGCTATTTCGGGGATACGGACAGTCTGCTGCACAGCGAATTCGGCTGCGACGGCATGAGCAGTATGCAAACCGTTGCGCGGACGCTGTCAAAATGCCCGACGAAGCCGGAGCGCATGAAGGACAACGATCTCTGGCGCTTCCACGGCGACTGGTGGTGCACCTACGACCGCGAGGAAGCCATGTTCGGGCATGTGGAGGACATCCGGCGCTATATCCGCCTCAGCCAGTGGATGCAGGCGGAGGGGCTGCGCTTCATTCTGGAGAGCAACCAGCGCCGCAAGTGGCATAACAGCGGCAGCATCATCTGGCAGCTCAGCGAGCCGTGGCCGAATCTCTCCTGCACGTCCATTGTCGATTATTACGGGCATGAGAAACAGGCGTATTACTGGACGAAGGACGCCTTTGCGCCCCTGCATCCGACGCTGGATTACCGCCGCTTGGACTACGCAGCAGGAACGGCGGTGGAACTTCCCCTGACAGTGCTGACGGACAGCGGCATTGCGGGCAACGCGGAAGTCGCGTGGTCTGTGCGTGGTCTGGATGGCGCGACCTATGCCGAAGAAACCCGCACAGCGCACTTGGCGGCTGCTGCGGTCAACCGCGTGGGCGACGTCGCGTTCGTCATGCCGCAGACGGCGGATGGACTGGTGCTGGTGCGCCTGACAGTGCGGTTGGGCGAAAGAACCGCCGTCAATGAATACTACTTCTCCTGCGAGAACAATCGCCCCTATCGCGCGGCGGTATCCCTGCATGGCGGACACCTGACCGCGCGGGCGCTGGAAACATCCCCGGACAGCGCCGTCATTGAGGTGCGCAACACGGGCGACACGGCCGTGCTGTTTGCGGACATCACGGATGCGTCGGACGAATGGAATCTGGTGCGCGACGACAATTTCCGCACGCTCCTCCCCGGCGAGCGCTGGCAGACGCGGGTACAGTGGTCTCACCGCTTCCGCATCGGCTTCGACGACTTCACCGCGCACACGACCGAGCGCCCGATTTTGACCGTGGACGGCATTGGGCTGGATGCGCCGGTATTGATTTAAGGCACCTTGCCGCCTCCGCAGAGGCGAAATTCCCTGCTGCGGAAAAAATCAATAAACATAGATGTGCATCCGAAGCAGTCCAGAGGGCGATCGGAAAGCCCTCTGGTCGCCTCCGCAGAGGCGAAACCCTCTGCATGACAACGCAATACTATGCAGAAACAGTACAAACAAAGGAGAAAAAGCTCACCATGAACGGAACGATGGTTGACCTGCTCAGCGGCTACCTGAGCGGTGACAATATCAGCGAATCCAAACGGACACTCGGCGACCTCAAAAACGTATTTCAGGACGAAGCCGCCCGCGCCCAAATGAACCCTGCAACCATCGTCTATGAAGTTCAGAGCCATATGGCGGTCAAAGACGGAACGCCCGGCGGTCTGTTCTTCGGCACGAGCAACGTCATGCCCGGTCAGGTTGGCGGCGAATACTTCATGACCAAGGGACATTATCACGCGCGGCGGGAATGCGGCGAATATTACTGGTGCATTCAGGGCACGGGCGCGCTCATCCTCATGGATGAAAGCGGCAAGTGCTGGTTCGAGCCGATGCAGCCCGGCAGCCTCCACTATATCCCCGGCTACATCGCGCACCGCCTCGCCAATACGGGCGATACGCCCCTGCGCGTCGGCGCGTGCTGGCCGTCCGACGCGGGACATGACTATGCGTCCATCGCTGAACATGGCTTCACCGCGCGGCTGATGAACGTCGGCGGCGTCCCGACGCTGGTTCAGGAGGGGCAGGCATGAGAAAAAGCAATTACGATAAGCGTCCTGTCCTCCATGTGCGGACAAAGGGCGTCAGCGCATGGCAGGGCTGGGAAGCTATCGGCGCACAGCTGTGCAAAGCCATTGTGGGCAAGCCTGACGCCGTCGTTTGCGTGGACTGCTATCACGGCGTGTGGGAATCGGACGTGCTGAGCGCGCTGACAGAGCAGCTGAACCCGTCGCGCGTCTTCTGCACGGCACAGGCGACGCTCCCCAAAGAGCAGGTCAATGCCATGCTGAAAGACCACCTGACCGATGACCGTGTGTTCGGCATCATGGCGCACTACCGCATCGAGCAGTTCTTCGACATGGAACGGGTAGCGGTGCTTCGGCAGGAAATCGCATTGGTGCACGGTGTCCGGCTGGTGTTCGGCGTCGGCGCGGCGTTGCTGTGCGAGCATCCCGATGTACTGGTGTATGCGGACATGGCGCGCTGGGAAATCCAGCTCCGCTTCCGCTCCGGCAAACTGGCAAACTGGCTCAATGACAACTATGGCGAAGACCCGCTGCGCAAATATAAGCGCGGCTACTTCATCGAATGGCGCGTCCTCGACCGCCACAAGCGGACGCTTTACCCGCATATTGACTACCTGCTGGACACCAACGACGCCGAGACGCCCCGCATGATGACCGGCGACTGCTACCGCGATGCGCTCAAACAGGCGGTCACGCAGCCCTTCCGCGTTGCGCCGTATTTCGACCCCGGCGTCTGGGGCGGGCAGTGGATGAAGTCCGTCTGCGGGCTTGACCCGGAAAAGCCCAATTACGCATGGAGTTTCGATGGCGTGCCGGAGGAAAACAGCCTCCTGCTGGATGTGGACGGCATCGTTGTGGAAACGCCCGCCATCAATCTGGTGCATGAGGAAGCGAAAGCGCTCTTGGGTGACAAGGTTCACGCGCGCTTCGGCACGGAATTCCCGATTCGCTTTGACTTTCTGGACACCATCGGCGGCGGAAACCTGAGCTTGCAGGTGCATCCGCTGACCGAGTACATTCAGGACACGTTCGGGATGCACTACACGCAGGACGAAAGCTACTACATCCTCGACGCGGCGGAAAACGCTGACACGCATGTCTATCTGGGCTGCAAGACGGGCATTCAGCCGGAAGAATTCCAGAAGGCGCTGGAAGACAGTCAGCAGACCGGGCAGTTCGACGCGGAACGCTTCGTCAACGTTATCCCGGCGAAAAAGCACGACCACTTCCTGATTCCCGCCGGAACAATACACTGCTCCGGCAAGGACTGCATGGTGCTGGAAATCAGCGCGACGCCCTATATCTTCACCTTCAAGCTCTGGGATTGGGGGCGCCTTGGGCTGGATGGACGCCCGCGCCCGATTCACCTTGCGCATGGCATGAAGAACATTCAGTTCGACCGCGATACAGACTGGGTGCAGAAGAATCTTGTCAACCGCGTGGAGGTGATTCACGAGGAAGACGGCATCCGCGAGGAACGCACCGGGCTGCACGAACGGGAGTTCATTGAGACGCGGCGGCACTGGTTTGACCGGAAGGTGGAGCATGAGACGGGCGGAAGCGTGAATGTGCTGAATCTGGTGGAAGGTGAAGAAGCGGTGGTAGAGAGCCCAGAAGGGAAATTTGCGCCGTTTGTGGTGCACTATGCGGAGACGTTTATTGTTCCGGCGGCGGTGGGAAGGTATACGGTTGCACCGTATGGGAATAGTATCGGAAAGAACCTGGCGACGGTGAAAGCATTTGTGAGGGTGTAGCGATCGGGCAGCCCTCTGGACTATGCCAAAGACCACTTTGAAAAAAGGAAAAACAACTACATTTATCAAGCAGGGGATTTCGCGCCTGCAGAGGCGACAAGGGGCCAATGAAAACAAACGAAGTTTGCGATTGCCCCCTTGCCCCCCTCGCAGCGGACACTGCCATGCTGCTTGGTTTTCGCCGCGAGTAAGGATTCTGTGTCCAATATGACACACACAATCATTATCAGAAGAGGAAAAACACCATGAAACTTGATTTTGATCCCGGATTCGATATTACGCCGCTGTCGGTGGATGAGGGCTTCCGGCTGGGGGCTGACTGCTTCGATAAAGGTACGGAGTTCCGCAAGCTCGACAGCGTCCGCAAGAGCCTTCGCGACCCGAATTGCGATGGGCCGGAAAACGTCTATGCCATCATGATGGACGTCGGGCGCAAGACGGACTTGCCCGCCATGCAGCAGCGGATGCTCCTCTATGGCGTCGTGACGTATGCCGCCGGGCAGTTGGGCGATGAACCCATCCGCAGTCAGGGGCATATTCATAAGGTTTCCGCACATTGCGGGTGGTCTACGCCTGAGGTCTATGAGATTTGGACGGGCAAAGCTGTGATTTATATGCAGGAATCGGGGCAGGATGACCCCGGACGGTGCTTCGCGGTTGAGGCAGGCGCGGGCGATGTGGTGATTGTGCCGCCGGGGTGGGTTCATGCCACCATCAGCGCTGACCCCAAGCAGCCGCTGACTTTCGGCGCATGGTGCGCCCGCGATTATGGCTTTGAGTACGCCGACGTCCGCCGTCATGGGGGCATTGCGTGGTTTCCGCTGCTGACGGCGGAGGGCAAACTTCGCTGGACACCCAATCCCGCTTATCATACCCGTCAGTTGACCATCAAGCCTCCGCGCGATTACAGCGATTTGGGGCTGGAAAAGGGCAAGTCGATTTACCGCCAGTTCGAGGAAGACCCGGATCGGTTCCTGTTTGTGTCCGACCCGGCGCGCGCGGCGAATATCTGGAAGAATTACATCCCGTAAGGGAGAAAGGGCAAAAGTATGCAGTTTCCGAAAGACTTCCTGTGGGGAACAGCAACGTCCTCCTATCAGATTGAGGGTGCAGTGAATGAAGACGGCAAGGGCAAATCCATCTGGGACGTATTCACGCACGTACCAGGCACGGTGAAAGACCGCTCGAACGGCGATGTAGCGATTGACCACTACCATCGCTTCCGCGAGGACATCCGCCTGATGGCAAAGATGGGGATTCGCAACTACCGCTTCTCCATTTCGTGGGGGAGAATCCTCCCTGACGGCACGGGCGCGGTCAACGAAAAGGGACTTGCGTTCTATTCCGAGCTGGTGGACTGCCTGCTGGAAAACGGCATCCGCCCCTTCTGCACGCTCTATCACTGGGATTTACCCTATGCACTGCACCTGCGCGGCGGATGGCTGAGTCCTGATATGCCGGAATGGTTCGCAAACTATACGACCATCGTCGCGGATGCGCTGGGCGACCGCGTGAAAGATTTCATCACCATCAATGAGCCGCAGTGCATCATTGGTTCAGGGTATGCGCTGGGCGTCCACGCGCCGGGGCTGAAATGCTGCGCGGCGGACATCGTTCGCGCGGCGCATCACCTGATGCTGGCGCACGGTCGTGCGGTTCAGGTGCTTCGGGCGCACGTTCCCGGCGTTCGCGTCGGCTATGCCCCCTGCGGCGACCCGTGCGTGCCGTATACGAATTCGCCGGAGGACATCGCCGCCGCCCGCAAGGAGTATTTTACCGTCCCTATTGACGAGAAAGTCGGGCCTGCGTGGAATATTGCGTGGTTCTCTGACCCGGTGATGCTGGGGCAGTACCCGGCGGATGGGCTGGTCGGCTACGAGCAGTACCTTCCTGACGGCTGGCAGGAGGACTTGAAGACCATCCATCAGCCGCTGGACTTCTACGGGCAGAACATCTATCAGGGGCAATGGTGGCGCAGGGGGGCGGACGGCAAGCCGGAGCATGTGCGCTACCCGGCGGGTCATCCGCATAACGCCTTGGAATGGCCCATCAATGAAGACGGGCTGTACTGGGGGCCGCGCTTCCTCTATGAGCGCTATCATACGCCGATTCTGATTACCGAAAACGGCATGGATGCCCACGATGCGGTCAGTCTGGACGGCAAAGTGCATGACCCGAATCGGCAGGACTACATGCACCGCTATCTGCGTGCGCTGGGTCAGGCGGTAGCGGACGGTGTGCCGGTGCTGGGCTACTTCTATTGGAGCTTCTTCGATAATTTCGAGTGGGCGCATGGGTATCAGGAGCGCTTCGGTCTGGTTTATGTGAATTATCAGACGCAGGAGCGCATTTTGAAGGACAGCGCATACTGGTATCAGCAGGTTATGGCAACGAACGGAGAAAATTTGTAAAAAACGCGAAATTAAGCAGGAAGGACGAGCCTTATGAGCGAAATTAAGATAATTAATGGACAATCCCTGCCGAATATCCCGTGGCAGGAGCGCCCGGCTGACCTTGAAGAAGGTGCGGTGCTATGGCGCTACACCGAAAACCCCGTCATGGGGCGCAATCCCACGCCGAAAATCGGGCGCATTTTCAACAGCGCGGTCGTGCCGTGGCAGGATGGGTATATCGCCGTGCTGCGCGGCGAGCAGGTCAATGGCGTGCCGCATGTGTATCTGGGACGCTCCAAGGATGGCATTCACTGGAATGTAGACCGCGAGCGCGTGCAGTTCGTGGACGAAAACGGCGAGCCGTGGATGCCTAACTACGCCTATGACCCGCGGCTGGTGAAGGTGGAGGATACTTACTATATCATCTGGTGTACGGACTTCCACGGCGCGGCTATCGGCATGGCGAAGACGAAGGACTTTAAGCATTTCACGCGCATGGAGAACCCGTTTATCCCCTATAACCGCAATGCCGTGCTGTTCCCGCGGAAAATCGGCGGCATGTACAAGATGCTGTCGCGCCCGTCAGACTCCGCGCATACGCCGTTCGGGGACATCTTCCTCTCCGAAAGCCCCGACCTGATTTACTGGGGACGCCACCGGCATGTGATGAGCCGCGGCCCGATGTGGTGGGAAGCGGTGAAAATCGGCGCGGGCGCGTGTCCGATTGAGACGACGGAAGGCTGGCTGATGTTCTTCCACGGCGTCGCCAGCACCTGCAACGGTTTTGTGTACTCCATGGGCGGCGCGATTCTTGACCGGGACGAGCCGTCAAAGGTGCTGTACCGGTGCGAGAATTATCTGCTGACGTCGGAAATGCCCTATGAAGTCAGTGGCTTCGTGCCGAATGTCGTCTTCCCCTGCGCGACGGTTCAGGATGCGGACACCGGGCGTATTGCCATCTATTACGGCTCGGCGGACACCTGCGTCGGGCTGGCGTTCGGGTATGTGGACGAGATTGTACAGTACATCAAGGACAACAGCGTCCTGAATCCCGACGACGGCGTGGCATTTGAGAAATTCTGATACCGCGGAGGAAGAACCTATGAATCCCTTTCGCCGCCCCAACGTGCTGCTGATTTATACTATTTCCAAATGAGAATGCGCCAAAATGCGAAGCGAATTTTTCATTCTGGCTAACGGGAGTGAAACGCAGCGTAGCAGCGCTACGCTAAGTGGAACGACCGGACGCCAGAATGGAAAAGGCGCGAGCAGATGGTGCAGGTGAATTCGGAAATAGTATTATACCGCCCAGCAGCGCGGCGAACGGCTTCGGTCACTATCCCGGCGGGTCTATCAGCAATGAAAAAGGAGAATCAGTCATGAAGGACGCATGGTGGAAGGAAGCCGTCGTCTATCAAGTCTATCCACGCAGCTTCATGGATGCAAACGGCGACGGCATCGGCGATTTGCAGGGCGTGACCTCGCGGCTGGACTACTTGCAGGAGCTGGGCATCGATGTGATTTGGCTGTCGCCTGTGTACCAGTCCCCGAACGTCGATAACGGCTATGACATCAGCGATTATCAGGCGATTCAGCCGGAATTCGGCACGATGGTGGATTTCGATGAGCTGCTTAAACAGGCGCATCGGCGTGGAATCCGCATCGTGATGGACTTGGTCGTCAACCACTCGTCCGACCAGCATCCGTGGTTCGTGGAGAGTCGGAAGAGCAAGGATAACCCTTATCGCGACTACTACATCTGGCGCGAACCGAAAGCGGACGGCCGTGCGCCGAACAACTGGGGTTCGTGCTTCGGCGGATCAGCGTGGCAGCTTGACCCGGAAACGAACATGTACTATCTGCACCTGTTCGCGCCGCAGCAGCCCGATTTGAACTGGAAGAATCCGAAACTGCGCGACGACGTGTACCGCATGATGACATGGTGGTGCGACAAGGGCGTGGACGGCTTCCGCATGGATGTCATAAGCATGATTTCTAAACCCGATGAAATGCCGGATGACCCGAACGCCCCCGTCGGCGGTTATGGAAACTTTGGCGCATACTGCATTCACGGTCCGCATGTGCATGAATACCTGAAGGAAATGAACGAGCGGGTGCTGTCCCGCTATGACCTGATGACCGTGGGTGAAACGGCGGGCGTGACCATCGAGGAGGCGCAAAAGTACGCCGGAGAGGATTCGCATGAGCTGAGCATGGTCTTCCAGTTCGAGCATGTGGACGTTGCCGGAAAGTATGGGGCGTGGCGCACGGAGCAGATTCCGATGCTGTTCCTGAAAAAGGTGCTGAGCAAATGGCAGACAGAGCTGCACGGCAAGGCGTGGAACAGCCTCTTTCTCGGCAACCACGACCAGCCGCGCACCGTGTCCGCGTTCGGCGATGACCGCCCGCAGTGGCGCGTCCGCAGCGCGAAAATGCTGGCAACCTGCCTGCACATGATGGAGGGCACACCCTACATTTATCAGGGCGAAGAGCTGGGCATGACGAACTGCCCGTTCCAGTCGCTGGACGAGTTCCGGGATATTGACAGCCTGAACGGGTATCGCCGCTGGGTGACGGACGGGCCGCTCACGCACGACGAGTTCTTCCCCTACCTGCTGTTCAAGAGCCGCGACAATGCCCGCACGCCCATGCAGTGGAACGACAGCCCGAATGCCGGATTCACCTGCGGCACGCCGTGGATTCGCGTCAATCCGAACTACACGGAGGTCAACGCGGCGGCGGCGATGGCTGACCCGGATTCAACGTTCTACTACTTCCAGAAGCTCATCCGCCTGCGCAAGACACACCCCGTGATTGTGCATGGACGCTATGCGCTGCTGGAAAAGGACGACCCGGCACTGTTCATTTATACGCGCACGCTGGATGATGCGCAACTGCTCGTGATGTGCAACTTCAAGGAGCAGACGCGAGAATGGACAATGCCGGCGGGCTTCGCGGGCGCGCAGGTGCTGATTTCCAACATCGGGCGGACACAGCAGACGGAGCAGACCATCACCTTGCAGCCTTATGAAGCATTGGTGCTTCTGAAATAACATTGACGGGATAGAAAGGAGAATTTCAGATGAAAATGGAACTGGGTGCGCAGACATTTACCGTGCGGGACTATATGCAGACGACGTGGGACTTCCGGGAAGCGATGAAGCGTATTGCGGAAATCGGCTATACCTGCGTGCAGCTGTCGGCGGTGGGCAATGTGCCGGTTCAGGCGCAGCGGGACATCTGCGATGAATTCGGGCTGAAAATCGTTCTGACGCACACGAACCCGGATCGCATGATTGCCGACCCGGAGGGCGTCATCCGCGACCATGACATCCTTGGCTGCGACTACATCGGCATCGGCATGATGAACCCGAAGTACCAGCGCGCGGAGTGGATTGACCAGTTCGCGAAAGACTTCACGACGCCCGCGAAGAAGATGCGCGATGCGGGCAAACTGCTGATGTACCACAATCACAATCTGGAATGGACGCGCCTGCGCGACGGCCGCCGGATTATGGACGTGCTGCTGGAACAGATGCCGGCGGACTTGATGGGCGTGACGCTGGATACCTACTGGGTGCAGGCGGCGGGCGCGGATGTGCTGGAATGGATTGACATCCTGCAAGACCGCATCCCCTGCGTCCACCTGAAAGACATGTCCGTGAACGGCTTCGACCAGCGCAAGGCGGTCGTCGGCGAGGGCAATCTGAACTTCCCGAAGATTCTGGAAAAGCTGCAAACGCTGGGCAAGACGAAGTATATGCTCGTCGAACAGGATGACTGCTACGGCGAAAGCGCGTTTGACTGCTTGAAGCGCAGCTATGACAATGTGAGAAAGATGGGGTATTGAGCGATGGCAAAGGTGAAATTGGGTATTATCGGCGTTGGCAATATGGGCACGGGTCACAGCAAGAACTATCTGGACGGCTTGATGCCGGAAATCGAAATCACGGCGGTGGCTGACCGCAACCCGGCGCGCCGCGAGTGGGCGAAGGAAAACCTCCCCGGCGTGAAGGTTTTTGAGGAGGGCGTAGATCTCATCCATAGCGGCGCGTGCGAAGCCGTGCTGATTGCCACGCCGCACTATCAGCATCCGCCGCTGGCGATTGAAGCATTCAAAAACGGGCTGCACGTCATGGTGGAGAAGCCCGCCGGGGTCTACACCCTGCAAGTGCGCGAGATGAACGCCGAGGCGGACCGTCACCCGGAGCTGACCTTCGGCATGATGTTCAACCAGCGCACGAATTGCACCTACCGCAAGATGCACGAGCTGATTCACAGCGGCGCAATCGGTGACTTAAAGCGTGTCAATTGGATTATCACCGACTGGTACCGCACGCAGTTCTATTACGATTCCGGTGCATGGCGCGCGACGTGGGCGGGCGAAGGCGGCGGTGTGCTGCTGAACCAGTGCCCGCATCAGCTGGATTTGGTGCAGTGGCTGGTGGGACTGCCGTGCAAGGTGCAGGGTTTCTGTCACGAGGGCAAGTGGCACAGCATCGAGGTCGAGGATGACGTGACCGCCTATTTCGAGTACCCGAACGGCGCAACGGGCGTTTTCATCACCACGACCGCCGACGCCCCCGGCACGAACCGTTTGGAGATTACAGGCACGAAGGCGACGCTCATCTGTCAGGACGGCAAGCTCATCATGAAGAAGCTGGAAATGGACGAGCGTGAATGGTGCGCGACGTGTCAGGAAGGCTTCCGTGCGCCGTCCTACGAAACGATCGAGGTCGAGACAGACGGGCAGAACGGGCAGCATCCGGCGGTGCTGAACGCGTTTGCGGCGCATATCCTGCGCGGCGAACCGCTGGTCGCGGACGGACGTGAGGGCATCAACGGATTGATGCTGTCCAATGCGATTCATCTGTCCTCGTGGCTGGGGCATCCGGTGACTTTGCCGATTGACGAGGAGCTGTTTTTGGAGAAGCTCAATGAACGTCGGGCAACGTCACGGGTAAAGACAGGGGAAAGCGTTTTTAGTGATACAAATGGGACATATGGGTCAAAGTAAAGAGGAGCTCCAAACACGAGGATAAACACGCGGGCAAAGCATGATAACGCGACCAACTCATACTAATTCGATTCTAAAACATGGCATCGAGCATAGCAGATTTTTCGTTCCGGCAAAGCTGAGTGAAGCGAGGCGTACTGGAGGTACGCGCGAGCGGAACGAAGCAAAGCCGGAGCGGAAAAGATGCTGGGCGAATGACATGTTTTAGATGAGAATTAGTATCAATTGCACCAGACAGGCGCGAACGGATTGTATGCTTTCCTCCACAAAACCACATAAAGATGTGCCCTGCCCCGGCAAACTCATCCGCCGGAGCAGGGCGCTTTTCGATGCAGTTGTTCTGTTATACTATTTCCAGATAAAAATGCACCAAGATGCGCCGCGAATTTTTCATTCTGGCTAACGTGAATGAAACGCAGCGTAGCAGCGCTACGCTAAGTGGAATGAGCGGACGCCAGAAAGGAAAAGGCGCAAGCAGATGGTGCAGTTGAATCTGGAAATAGTATTACACGCTGACCGTTTCCCCCGCCTTAATCGTCATGACCTCGCCTTTGTTCTCCACCCAAATGTCGGTGGCGGTCGGGTTAAAGACGATGTGCCCGTCGGCGCTGGTACGCAGCTGGCGGCTGGCGTTCAGGTAGTCCACAATCTCGATATTTGTCGCGTACCAAATATCCTTCTTGCCGCTCATTTTCTCGCAGAAGGCGCGGATGACCTCCCAGTTGTTATGCTGCTCAAACTCGTAGCTATGTCCCCACAGGTAGAACAGCTTCAGCCCGAATGGCAATTTCCCCGTAAGGAAGCGGTCGCACAGCTCGTCCAGCTTCGGGTCATCGTGATGGCAAGTTGGGTTGAGGCGCAGCCATTCGTTGGGAATCTCAAAGTTGTGGGTGCTGACGACAGTGCGGGCATAAGCAATGCCGCAGGTGCGCAGGGTGTCGACGGCTTCGTCGCTGTATGTGCCGTAAGGGTACGCAAAACCGCGGACGATTTTGCCAAACAGCTTTTCCAGATTATCGCGGTCAGCAAGAACCTCATAGGCAATGCGCGGCGCGGGAATCGCGGACAGCGACGCATGGGTCAGCGCGTGGGATGCGACTTCGTGGCGGCCGCTGGCATAGAGCGCTTTAATGGCGGATTCGCTCATGCGGCGGTGAATCGTGCCGGCAGGGTAAACCGTGCCTTCTGGGGCAAAGCAGCCGCTGTTGAGGTTGAAGGTGGCGAGAATACCGTATTCATCGAGGATGCGGATGAGTTCGATGTCGGTTTCCACGCCATCGTCGTAGGAGAGGGTCAGCGCCTTGCGCAGACCGTAGGGGTAGAGAATCATCATGGGAAAAGACTCCTTTCTTTGTGGGTAATAAATGATTGGCAAAAGAATCTCTTTTGCCTTGGTTACGCGAGTTTATTGGGAAAGTACTTTTGGGTTGCAGGGGGTGCGCGCCTGCGGGCGCACAAAAGGGTCAAGCCTTTTGCTTCCGAGTAAACAGCTTTTTCAGCGCCCACGCGCAGGGCTTTTCAATCAGCAGGGTGATGAGAATCGCGCCGAGGAGGGATAGACCGAAGCAGAGCGCCATGTACTGCCATTGCCACGGCTGTTCTCCGACGCGGTTCGGTTCATTGCTCACGGACGGCGGGATGTGCAGCCGCTTCAAGTGGACGGCGAGGTTCTGATGCAGCAGGTAGTAGTTCATCGAGATGGCGGCAAGCCAGCCCATGACGCGGTTGCCCATCAGGAAGCGCAGGGGGCGCACGGCGAAGGGGAGCGAGAGCATGAGGCCCGCAATCGTCAGGCAGAGCAGTGGACGGCGCATCATCTGCGCGGCCTGCATGGCAGCTTGTCCGGACGTGTACGCCTGTGCGCGGATGACGCGGAGCATCCCGTAGAGAGAGACGCAGAACACAAGCGTCGCCGCGCCCTGCCAGAGCCACTTGCGGCGGCTTTCCGCCGGGTACAGCTGCGTCAGGCGCACATACAAGATGGACGCGCCCATGCCCATTGCGTAAACATCAAGGAAATTCGCCAGCTGATTGACAACCATGTTGTACTCATCCAGCCGCCATAAACACCAGCCGCGGAACGCAAACGCGACCGCCGCCATGCTCATCAGCGTACCGAGCGGATTCTTCATCGTGCCCTTCGCCAGCAAGGGGAAAATCAGGTACGCCTGCATCTCGATGGCGATTGTCCACGATGCAACGCCAATAGGCGTGGCAATGTAGGTGGCGTAATTGAACGTCTGCGTGAACGTCAGGTGCATGAGGACGTCGCGGACGGCTTCTGATGTGCGCCCGTAGAGGTTGTACGGAATTGCGACGACAACAAGCATCAGCAGCGTCAGGAAATAATAGCTGGGCACAATGCGCATGATGCGCCGCTGATAGAACGCCTTCGTGTCCGGCACGCGCTCGCCCAGCATCATCGTCCGCGCATACGGCAGGAATAGCAGAAAGCCCGACAGCAGAATTGTGCCGTCAACCGGCATATATCCAGCGCGCAGCAGATAGTCCAGCGAGTAACGGCCAATCGACGGCGTTAGCCACGACTGCTGCCAGAAGTGATACCAGCTGACGATGAACACCAGCAGCACGCGCAGCCCGTTCAGCTCCGGGATTCTGCGGCAGTTCGGGCGATAGGCGGTCATGAATCCGCCTCCAGCAGGGCGCGCATTCCCATCACATAGCCGTAGAAGCCGAAGCCGACAATCTGCCCCCGGCAGGCGCTGGCGGTGACGGACTTGTGGCGGAATTCCTCCCGCGCGTGGACGTTGCTCATGTGGCACTCGATGACCGGCATCGGCACAGACGCAATCGCATCATGCAGCGCAACGGACGTGTGCGTGTACCCGCCCGGATTGAACACCGCGCCGCAGAAGCCGTCGAAGTACGCCTTTTGCAGCGCATCAATCAGGTCGCCCTCGTGGTTGGACTGCACGCAGCGCACCTCCATGCCGAGCTTTTCCGCTTCCGCACGGCACAGCGCAAGCAGGTCGTCATACGTCTTTGCACCGTAAACTGCCTTTTCACGCAGCCCAGTCAGGTTGATGTTCGGACCGTTGAGAATGAGAATCTTTTTCGGTTCGCTCACAGCAAATGCAGCTCCTTCATCAGCGTTTCCGCAAGGTTCGGCGGCATGGAACATCCCTGCCAGATGCTTTCGGCTTCCACCGCCTGCGCAATGAGCATATACAGCCCTGTGCAAGCGCGTGTCCCGACCCGTTTTGCGGCGGCGGTCAGTACCGTTTCCGCCGGGTTGAAAATAATGTCCGCTACGCCGTCGGCGCGGGCGACGATGCTGGTCAAGTGCGCCGTATCTATCGGACAGTCCTCGACGTGCGGGTACATTCCGGCAGGGGTCGTGTTGACAATCAGCCCGCCCATATCGGGGAAGCGCGCATAGAAATCGTCGTAGCTGATTTCATCCGCGTGCTTCGGGCTTCGGGAGACGACCCACGTTTCGCGCGCCCCCATGCGCTCCACGGCGTTCCGGCAGGCGTGCATTGCCCCGCCTGAACCGAGGATGAACACCGGGCGCCCGTCCGGATTCATGCCGAAGTGGCGCAGCATCTGCTCAAAGCCGGGGTCGTCCGTGTTGTAGCCGCGGCTTTTTTCGCCCGTCAGCACCGTGTTGACCGCCCCTACTTCCCGCGCAAAAGGGGTAATCTCATCCAGCAGGGGCATCACGTCCGTCTTGTACGGCACGGTGATATTGAAGCCGTCCAGCGTGCACAGCAGTTCCGGTACAACCGCCGCCAATTCACCGCGCGGAATCTCAATCAGGCGATAACTCGCCGTCAGAGAGATTTTCTCCCAAATCGCCTCGTGAATGGGGACGGACAGGCTGTGCCCAAGCTTCTCCCCAATCAGGCCGTACTGCTTCATGAACATGCACCTCCGGGCTGCTTTGTTCCCATTATAGCATGATTTAGGCAAGGGGGCAATGCTTGTACAGTTTTTTTCTGTTTTTGCATTTTGGGTGCAACGAATGGCATCTCTGATTCGTCTAATAGGTAACAGGCTGGAAAAGGAGGGAGCGTATGGTCAGACGGCTGATAAGCGGCTGCATGGCGCTGCTGATGCTGGGGTGTGCGCTGGCAGAGGACGAATTGGACATCACTTATCGCTTCGGCAGCCGCGAGGAGCAGAAAATTGCGGTGACGATTGACGACTGCTATCACGCGGAGGATGTTCGGGCGGTGCTGGATATTTTGCAGGCAAACGACGTCCGCGCGACGTTCTTCCCCATCGGCAAGGCGCTCAAATATGAGGACGCGGCGCTGTGGCAGGAGGTTGTGGCGTCTGGGTGCGAAATCGGCAATCACTCATGGGGACACACTTACCTGACGAAGCTGAGCCGGCAGAAAATCAAGTTCCAGATGCTTCGGACGCAGGAAAAAGTGGATGCGCTGCTGGACTGCCATTATCCCATGCAGGTCATGCGCCCGCCGATGGGCAAGACGAACCAGAAGGTGGAGGAAAGCGTTGCGGCGGTTGGCTATCTGGCGGTTGTCAAGTGGGATGTGAGCGAGACCGACCCGGTAAAGGCGCTGGCGGCCGTGCAGAACGGCAGTATCCTGCTCTTTCATGCGCGGAAGAAGGACGCGAAGTGCCTGTCCGTGCTGATTCCGCAGCTGGTGGCGGAAGGCTATCAGCTGGTCACGGTGTCGGAGCTGCTTGGACTGCCGGAAATTGTATGCAGCGCGGAAAAGTACGTCTATCATCGCCGTGATACGGAGGAAAATATCCGCCCCGATGCTGTTCCCCAGAATTGACAACCCTTCCCCATTCCGGTATAATGAAAGACGGGAAAAGGACGTTTTGCTGTGGCAAAATCAAGCATGAAGAGGAGTGAACCCTGATGAAGAAACGACTGTTGGCGCTGCTGAGTGCCATCGTGCTGATGGGTAGTGTATCGCTGGCGGAAAACACGGAAGAATCGGCGGAAACCCCGGCGACGGCGGAACCGATGGTTTCCCTGCCCATCGATTTCTCTCCCGGTATGCCCGCTGATCCGGACGGCTTTACCCTCGGCGACGGCACTTGGAGCTATGAGGATCCCACCATCAGCGTGCAGGTGACGCAGAAGCGCAAGGCGGAGTGCGACTATTGGGTTGCGCATATCAAGATAGCGGATGCTTCCCAGCTGCGCACCATGTCCGCCGGCGGCTTTGACTCCACCCGCACGGTCAAGGGCACGATTATGGCCAAGCGCAGCAACGCCATCCTTGCCATTGATGGCGATTATTTCTGCTATACCGGCATCGGTTATATCGTCCGGCAGGGCACGGAGTATCTTGACCACCTGCGTGGCGACCGCGACGTTCTCCTGATTGATGAGGACGGCGATTTCCACTATGTCCTCCGCCCCAAGCGCAATTCGCTTGATGGCACGGTGGACGGCAAGAAGGTCATCAACAGCTTCTTCTTCGGCCCGGTGCTGGTGCGCGAGGGCAAAGCCGTGCTGAACCCGATGGCGGAAGGCATGGCATTCGATGAGCCGCGGCAGCGCATGGCGATTGCGCAGGTTGGCCCGCTGGAATATATGGCGATTTGCTGTGCCTCGCAGGCGCGCGGCTCGATGGGCATGACACTCAAGCAGTTTGCGAAGCTCTGCGCCGATGAGGGCGCGTATATCGCCTATAATCTCGATGGCGGCGACTCCACCATGATGATTTTCAACGGCGAGAAAATCAACGACGTACTGAATGAAAACACCCGCGCCATCTCCGACATCGTGTACTTCGCGTCGGCATGGACAGGTGAGGAGGCGGACGAGTGAATACCGTCTATTGGGTACTCGTCGCGTTCGGCATCGTTGTGCTGGAGGCGCGTCTGCGCGCCCGGAACGTGCGCTATCTGCCGATTCTGCCCGCTATTGTGCTGGGCGCGGTGCTGTCCAAGGTCACTTATGTGGTGCTGCAATGGCACTATGCGTTCCCGCACTGGGGATGGGGTGCGTTCACTGTCCTTCGGCCGGATACGTTCTGCTTCTTCGGCGGCGCGGTCGGCGTGGTACTGGGCGTCATCATCAGCGCAAAGCTGACGCATCAGCGCGTCCTGCCCGTGCTGGATGCGTTTGCCCCGGCGGGTGCGCTGCTGGTCGCCATTGCCCGCTTCGGCGAAAAGTATCTAGGGGAAATCGGCACGGCGGGCTTTGAGATGCCCGAACAGCTGGCGTTCTTCCCCTTTGCCCTGACGAACGAGTGGGGCGAAAGCTATCCCGCCATCTTCATGCTGTCCTGCCTTGCGGCGCTCATCGTGGCGATTGTCGGTCTAACCCGCAAGCCCGGCGGACGCGATGGTCAGCTTTTTCTGCGCACCGCGTTTTATCTGGCGCTGCCGCAAATCATGTGCGAGAGCCTGCTGGCGGAGTGCATGAAGTGGGGCTTCGTGCGGGTGCAGCAGCTCCTGTGCGCGCTGACACTGCTGGCAATCCTGATTGTGGAGTGCCGCCGTGCAGCAGGTTCATTGTCCTTTGCGAAGCGCTGGTGGCCGGTTGGCGCGCTGCTCCTGTGCGCAGCGGGGCTGGTCGGCGTGGAGTTCGCGCTGGATAAGTCCGGCTTGCCCGCGTTCGTGGGGTACGGCGCGATGGACGTGCTGCTGGCGCTGATTGCGGCGGCGGAATGCGGGGCGGCGAAAAGGGTGAAATAATGAAATGCTGATTATTAAGACAAAAAGGGGGAGCATATTGTGTTAGATCTATCTGTAAAGGTGTTTTATAAAGTTCATTTTGATATAGAGGTCAAAAGAAGAAACGCTTCTACTTTCGATGTGGTAATTCAACAATTGAAATTATGGCTTCAATATAAATATAATTCAAAAACAGATGATTGGGATTGGAAAGCATTTCAAAAATACGGCGAGTTCAAAACAACTGATGGACAAATCGAAGCGAGTACTACATCATTTCGAGACGATTTGTTTTATTGGGCTTGCAAAATTGAAGAATATGAAGCTGGAAATAGTTCTGATGAAGATGTAATGCAGGAGGCACCGCGAATTTGGACTACTGAAGTAGGATATGAACAAATATCTATGACTCGTGCGACAATTTCTTGCGTTATTTATTATAGAGATAGAGCTGGATTTGTTGGAACAATAGCAGAAGAACCGCTTCCTAATGTACCGAGCTTTGTTAAGAACCTACTTTATAGTAAAGAAATCAAATGCTTATCAAATAGTGACAGAGTTCTTATACATGCAATAACTATCAAGCCGGGAGAAGGAAAAAAGTTTGTAGAGAGAGTGATGGCAGAAGATAGGACTATTCCTTATATCTTGGTCACTCCAACGTTTAATGAAAATAAAGAAGCCGAGTTTGTTGTTGAGCCGGAAAATATCGCCAAAAATGTAATCGGAAATGCTTTGGTATATTCAATAAAGTCGCAGGAAACACTAAAAGAAGTTAAATATTATATTAACGAAAATTACGAATGCAGATTGGGACAAATTATGATTTACTGGGCATCTAATTCTATCAACAAATACCGTTATATTACAAATGCACAAATAAAAAATCTTGGTAAAGAAAAAATAATTAACATTTTACGACGTGTATGCTCTACAGATATAAAGTATGATGATATTCATGAAATGTTTCGTATGTCGGACTGTGATGAATTATATCGCCAAAAACGCATGTCTGACTTGAAGAAAAAAATAGAGATAGCAAAGCAATATTCAGATGAAAAAGAAGCAACAAATAACGAATTACAAGAACAATTAAAATATAACAGAGAATTGTTTGAAATGTTAGAAGAAGATAATTCATCATATAGAGAACAATGCGAAAGCTTAAAAAATCAGTTGAGCGATTTGAAGGAGGATAATTGGAAATCACATAGGCAAATTGAATCAATGCAAGAAATGTACCGAAAATCTCAAGAACAGCTTCCAGCATTGAATGCAGTTCGGAGTATCTCCTCTTATCCTGAAACAGCGTATGCAATAGGCGAGTATTTTCAAAGAGTTTATCCTGAACAGATTGACTTTTCAGAACGAGGATTGAAATCTCTAAAAAGCTGTTCAACTCGTTTAGATGTTCTTTGGGAATGTTTTTATATGATGGCATCGTATCTGCCCGATTTATATCGTACAGGAACGGCAGATATAGAAGCAGAGTACAAGAAAAAAACAGCATGGGATTTAAAACGTGGCGAAGGGAAAATGACACGAAAAAACAGCAAGCAAATGACACAAAGAATTGATGAATACAAGGGCAGAGAAATTAGTATTGAGCCACATGTTGCAAATGGAAACAAAGAATCAGATCCAGATTTTGTTCGAGTCTATTTTGCATATGATGAAGAAACGGGAAAGATAATAATAGGTCATGTCGGGAAACATCTTGATAATTACTCAACGAGAAAAGTGTAAATTAAAATCTCTGGATATAAGCTATACTTTGCCGAAGAATTTGGCAATAATGATATAATAGCGGTTTTTAGTATATTTGTTTGGATTAACTCAAAATCAGGGGCGTCCCTCTCCATTCCGAGAGAGACGCCCCATTATATTACCCCTTATTTCTCCACCTTCGTCAGCCGAATCCGCACATTCGCCCCATTGCGCTGATCAAAGAGCCATGCGCTGGTGGCGCTGATGCCGGTCAGCTGGTGCGTGGCGGTCAACGCATCCGCGGATGTGCCCGTGCGGATGGTCAGCCCGTCCACCGCGAAGTACAGCGATTCGCCCGCAAGTGTGCAGGTGCCATCGAGATTGAACGTGTAGGCGTTTCCTGCCGTATCCTGCCATGTGCCGAGCACCAGATAGCACGCTTCCTTCAGGCGCTCCTTCACGCGGCGCTCGTCGCTGATTTCCTGATAGTACGGGTACGCCTGATACACCTGTCCGGCGGCATAATAGCTTTCGCCCGCCTGATAGCAGCTTTCGCGGAAAATATCGCGCAAATCGGCGTAATCCGCGGGCAAATTCTCCATGTCCAGATTCATCAGCAGGTCAGCCACAGCCGTGTACTCCTGCTGATTGTACTGTGCGCGGGCGCTGTCGGCAATCGGGCCGTAGTAGGCGGCATACTGCGCCGCGGCGCGATCGGCAGCATCGGAATAGTCGCCCGCCTGCGTGAAGAACTGCGCTGCCGCCAGCGAAAGCGAATCCGCCACGGCTTTTTCGCCCTGCGCATAGCGCACGATTTTAAGCTGTTCATCCGCGTCGGAATAGCCGGAAATGCTTTCCAGCAGCGCCGCCGCTTCGTCTAACTGCCCAGCGTCCTTCTTTTGCAGCGCAATGGCGTAGTCGCACGCCTTCAACTGCGTCGCGGCATCCTTATACGTTCCCAGCGCGGCGAAAATCTCCCGCGCATCGGTGTACTGCTGATTTTGCAGCAGCAGCGCCGCCTGCTGATACTGCGTCGCAGCAAGGCTCGCTTCGTCGCCCAATTCGGCGTAGATGACGGCGGCAGACTGCAGGTCGTCCAGCGCGCCGGTCGATGCAAGCGCCTGCGCCTTCATCGTGCGCACTTCGCTGATTTTCTGCGCGCTGTCCTTGTAGTCGCCCAAGGCTTCATACAGCGCGATTGCGCCGTCGTAGTCGCCATCCTGCGCCTTCTTCGCCGCCCAGTCGTAGTTGCACAGACGAATCATGTCCGCCGCTTCGGAGTAGTCCGAAACAGCCGTAAACCCGGCAATCGCAGCTTCATACTCGCCGCGCGAATACGCAATCTGCGCCGGCTGATACACGCAGTCTTTCAGCAGCGTCGCGACATCATTGTAATCTGCCGGCAGCTGATTCAGCAGCGCCGTCGCCGCATCGAAATCCAGCGCTTTCATTTCCACCAGCGCCTGCTGATAGATGGCTTGCTTCCACAGGTCGTCCGCGTCGCTGTAATCGCGGATGTTCTGCAGCAGCCGCGCTGCTTCCTTGAATTTTCCAGCCTCCAGCGCCTTCACCGCCGGAGCGTAATAGCTGACGTTTGCCTGTTCATCGGCATCCTCATAGCCCTTCGCAAGGTAGAACTGCTCGGCGGCGGTTGCGGTTTCTCCTGCCGCTTGCAGCTGTTTGCCATAGGCGTAATGCGCCTGACGCGCCAGTTCCGCCGCGCCCTCGTAATCCGGTATTTCCTCCAGACAGGCAATGGCGGATACCGGGTCAGGATTGTCGCCCTCCAGCAGGCTCTTCGCCTCCAGATACCACGTTTTTTCGATGAGCGCTGCGCTGTCCTGATACCCGTTCAGCGCGGTCAGCCCTTCGCGGATGGCATCGTAGTCGCTTGCCGTCTCCATTTCGGCGGATAGGCGGCGATACGCGATTTCCTGCAGCTGCGTCCGCGAATTTTCGTAATCACCCAGCGCCGTGAACAGCTTTTCGGCATCATCCAGCTTGCCCTCGTTCAGCAGCAGCAGACCCTCCTGATAGTCGGCAGACTTGCGCAGGTCGTCCGTGCGCGTCTGGTCCGTCAGCGTGTCCAGCAGCGTGCGCGCCTGTGCAATATCCTCCGCTGTCACGTTGTCGCTGTCCAGCAGGGCTTCCGCATGGCGGTAATTGCTTTCCTCCACCATGTCCGCCGCATCTTTGTAGCTGCTGATTTCCGCGAATTTTTCCGCCGCGGCGGTATATTCACCATTGGTGAGCGCCGTCTGCGCGTCGTTGTACTTCATTTGCGGCAGGAGGTGGAACATGATGCCGTAGCCGCCGCCAAGAATCAGCACAATCAGCGCAACCGCCCCCGCCACAACGCGGCGGTGCCGACGGCGCTTGGTCACTTCCTGCTCACGCTGGGCTTGCAGCTTTGATGTTTCCTCCACGGCGACGCGGTTCTGGTCGTCCGTCGCCTTTTCGCGCGCGGCAATCACGGCATCCACCGCTTCTTTGCTGAAGTGGGTGAACACATCGCGCTTATCGCGTCCGCAGCGGGCGCACGTCGCGACAGACACGGGGTTCGGACGGCCGCAGACGCACAGCCATAGGTCGCCCTGCATTTCGGGATAGCCCGCCGCCATGTTGCCTGCCACCTCGCGCAGCTCACTCAGCGCGGTGCTGCGATGCAGGTTGTTCGGCGTGTACTCCGTCAGTGGCTCTTTGCCGCGGCGCCAGATGCTGCTGTTATCGTACCAAACCTTCTCGATAATCGCTTCGCAGCCGCCGACGTTCGCGGGCTCTTCCACCGGCACGGTCATAGAGAATGTACGCATGGGTGCGCCGGTCAGCCCGTGCGCACGGTGGGTGATGCGGGTGATTTCCTGTCCGTCTGGATCAAGCAGGGTGAGGGTGACTTCCACGGAGACGACCTGCTGTCCGGAGAGATTGAACAGGGTCAGCTCGCAGGAAGGGAAGCCGGTATTGGGCGCATCAATGCGCCAGACTTCGACGGGGCTATTCAAATCAATCTTCAAGGGCAAATGCCTCCTTTGCAGCGTGCATTTTTGTTACTTGATTTTTCTTGTTGCAGGGGGGTTCGCCTCTGCGGAGGCGAGGAGGGGGGCTTTCCATTCGCCACTTCCATGCTTTTGGGGTATTGTAGCTTCTATATCCCGTTCCCAGATAAACACGCGGAAGAAATATGCAGAAGTCACCAACTCCATCGCGCGGAAGGGTCAAGGGAGGGGACTTCGTCCCGTTTCATTCTCCCTTGCGG
>ERZ1027061.76-NODE-76-length-41251-cov-16.125570_pt1 | contig 41251 bp, 67 predicted proteins | sample MGYA00519283_ERZ1027061 | MGnify/ENA primary metagenome ERZ1027061 (study PRJEB26926, sample SAMN06164849) | human gut metagenome | biome: ENVO:00009003; feature: ENVO:2100002; material: ENVO:00002003 | host: Homo sapiens | place: USA | collected 2012 ... | reverse complement strand
CGATGGCGCGCAGATCGGCAGCTCCGGCGATGACGCGAAGATCGGCAGCTCCGGCAGATACGCGCAGATCGGCAGCTCCGGCGATGACGCGCAGATCACCGTTGAAAACGCTAATAATGTGGTAGCTTGTGTGGGCAAGCGCGGACGAATCAAAGCGCCCGTAGGTACTTGGTGCACACTTGCCGAGTATGGCGAGTGGAACGGTGAGGGGTGTCCGTGCATTTGCGTTAAGTCGTTCGAGATTGACGGCGAGACGTACAAAGCGGACACATGGTATACGCTCAAAGACGGTGAGATCGTGGAAGTGCCCGAAGAATGAGCCTATACGATTTTGCGGATATCTGCGCCGTGCTCCCCGAACATTTGAGCTGCGCACGGTTTGAGGGGATGAGAGAAAAGCACCTCGTGTATAGACACAAGGGCAAAATGCTTTTCTGGACGATGGAGCACTACGCAGATAAGAGCTATGGCGATTACGAAGTAATGATAGACGGCAAAAGCCAGTATTTCAAAAGGCTTTCGGACGCCGTCGAATGTTTCAACGGAGGGCGAAAATGACACTTTACGAAATTGACAAGAGCATAGAACAGCTTGTAAATGCTGTTAATCCGGAGACCGGAGAACTGCTGGTTGATAATGATGCGCTCGACGCTCTGATGATGGAGCGAGAGCAAAAGATCGAGAACATCGCGTGTTGCGTCAAGAATCTTGCCGCAGATGTAAAGGCGCTCAAGGACGAGGAGACAGCACTTGCCGAGCGCCGCAAGGCAACAGAGAAAAAGGCCGAACGCCTTAGGGACTATCTCGATTATGCGTTGCAAGGGCAGAAATTCCAAACGGCAAAATGCGCGGTTTCATTCCGCAAATCTCAGGCGGTTGAGCTTGCAGATGACTTTATAGACTGGGCGGAAAAAACAGGGAATAACACCTTGCTCCGATTCACCGCCCCGGCGGCTAACAAGGTCGCGATAAAAGCTCTGCTTGTTCAAGGCGCAGAAATCCCCGGCGCAAAACTGGCGGAGAACACATCCGTGATAATTAAATAAGGAGGCAGAAATGTCAGAGAAAAACATATATCAGCGCATGGCTGCAATCATGGCGGACTTACAGACCGTCGCAAAGAATCTGAGCGTGGAGACTGGGCGCGGCAAGAGCTATAAGGCCGTATCCGAGCGGGATATCATCGACGCAGTTAAGCCGCTTGAAATCAAGCACGGTGTTTATTCTTATCCTGCTGAACGTCACGTTCTCGAATCTCAGATACTCGAAAGCGAGAACGAATATCAGGGCAAGGTAACGAAGAAAACGACGTTCTACGAACGCATCAAGACCGTCTATCGCTTTTGCAACATCGACAATCCGGCAGAGTACATAGAAACGACGACCTTTGCAGAGGGAATAGACAGTCAGGACAAGGGCAGCGGCAAGGCAATGACATACGCCGATAAATACGCGCTGATGAAAGCCTATAAGATCAGCACCGGCGACGACCCCGATCAGACAGCGAGCACTGACGACCGATACACACCAGTTTCTGTGATATGTGCGGATTGCGGTTCAGTGGTTGAGCCGGTCACGAAGAGGGACGGCACAGCATGGAAAGTCAACAACATGGCAAGATTTAGCCAGAAAAAGTATGGACGTTGCTTATGCGCTACGTGCATGAAAGCGGCAGAAAAGAAGATAGCAAATGATAACGCTCTCGCCGCTGCTGCTGTTGAAGCTATGCATGGCGACGCAGGTGACAGAATCTAAGAGGAGGCAAGAAATGAGCTTAAATCGAATAACCATCATGGGCAGGATGACACGTGATCCTGAGCTGCGCCACACGCCGCAGGGAACGCCGGTGGCGACGTTCACACTCGCGGTTGACCGCGACTATCAGAGCAGCGGCAGCGAGAAGCAGACCGATTTCATAGACGTAGTCGTATGGCGTCAGACAGCAGAGTTTGTCAGCAAGTATTTCACCAAGGGCAGCATGACCATTGCAACTGGGCGCTTGCAGATGCGCGATTGGGAGGACAAAAACGGCAACAAGCGCCGCAATGCGGAAGTGATCGCCGACAGTGTATATTTCGGCGAAAACAAGCGCAGCACCGGCGCGAACGCCGAACCGCCGGAGTTTGAAGAGCTGGAAGCGGACGGCGAAACTCTCCCGTTTTGACCTATGACACAGAACGAAAGAATAATCCGGCACTTGACCGATTACGGCAGCATAACGAGCAAGGAGGCAATGACCGAATACGGAATAATGCGGCTTGCCTCCCGCATTAACGACTTGCGCAAGCTCGGCTATCCGATAGTCGGCGAGACAGAGACCGGAAAGAACAGATACGGCGAGGCAACGCGATACTCACGGTACAGATTGGAGAACTGACATGGCATTAGAAAGCTTTAATGCCTATCACAGCTACCTTACTGCGATTGAACCACTCAACGACGCGGAGCGCGGGAGACTTTTCACGGCGCTGCTTACTTATAGTAGCACGGGCGAAGTCCCTGACCTCCGTGGGAACGAGCGCTTTGTCTTTCCGCAGATGAAGTGGCAGATAGATAGGGATAAGAGCAGTTATAACGACTTCTGCGCACGGCAGTCGGAGAATGGGAAAAAAGGCGGCAGGCCGAAAAAGCCAACGGTTAATTTTGAAACCCAAGAAACCCAAGCCTTTTTTGAAAAACCCAAAAAAGCCATAGACAAAGCCATAGACAAAGACAAAGACAAAGACAAAGACAAAGACAAAGACATATCCCCTAACGGGGATAAGGGGAAACGCGCTACGCGCTTTGTCCCCCCCACCGTTGACGAGGTGGCAGCGTACTGCCAAGAGCGGGGAAATGACGTTGATCCGGAACGCTTTGTTGACTTCTACGCCTGTAAGGGCTGGTGTGTGGGCAAGAACCCAATGAAAGACTGGAGGGCAGCAGTGCGCGCTTGGGAAAAGCGCGGCAACTATAGCGGCGGGTATACACATAGCGCGCCGGTGGCAACGGCTGACAGGTTAGCCGAGATGATACGGAGGGGGGATTTCGATGACTGAGCGAGAATCGGCGCAGATCATAGGCATTATGCAGACGGTATATCCGGACAGCTTCAAGAACTTATCTGCTGATGCGCTCCGCTCCACGGTCAAGATATGGGCTAAGGTCTTTGAGGACGACCCGGCAAGCGCTGTGCAAGCCGCTGTGATGGCGCACATATCCGCGTCGGCAGATAGATTTATGCCGCCGCCGGGGGCTATCAAGCAACGACTTATAGGCATGACGACCAACGCGGACATGACGCCACAAGAGGCGTGGCAGCTTGTGAACGCATCTACACAGCGCGGAATCTATCACGCGAAAGACGAGTTTGACAAGCTCCCGCCGGTGGTTCAGAGGATCGTTGGCAGCCCTAACCAGCTGAAAGAATGGGCGATGATGGACGCGGAGACAGTGCAGAGCGTCATAGCGTCGAACTTCCAGCGCTCATACACGGTGAGGGCTGAAAAAGAGAGGGAGTACATGGCGCTGCCGACCGGAGTAAAAAACACGCTGGCCGAAATATCCGGGAAGCTTGGCTTTGCGGCGTTGCTGGGAGGTGCGCATGAAGATTGAGAGCGCCCGGATCATGGGCAATGACCTCATACTTACCGCTTCGATACCGGACGCACGACGCTTTGTGTACGGCTTTAAGCCGGGGGAGTATGAGATATCCCCGGCAAAGAAAAAGCGCAGTCTTAACGCCAATGCTTATGCGTGGAAGCTTATCAACGACATTGCGCTTGCCGTTCGGGAAAGCCCGGAGAATGTATACCGCGAGGCGCTGAAGAACATCCCGAACATCTGCGAGGTGCTCTGTGTACAGGACAAGGCCGTTGACAGCATGGAACGGCTATGGACACGGAACCACATAGGGCGGCGCGTAGAGCGGGAGGAAAGCAAAATCAAGGGCTGCACGAATCTGTATATCTACTACGGCAGCTCAGACTTTGACACCCGGCAAATGTCGATGCTGATAGATGATCTTGTGCAGGACGCACAGGCACTCGGCATAGAGACACGACCGGAAGAAGAGATCAAGTCACTGTTGGAGGCATGGGAGTGAAAGAATACCATGAATTTCTCGAAAGTAAGAAAATAGCTGTCACGCCGTCTGGATTTGAGCCAACGTCAGGCAATCCGAAGCTGTTCAACTGGCAGAATGACATAGTGCGTTGGGCGCTTGTAAAAGGCCGCGCTTGCATATTCGCAGATTGCGGGCTTGGCAAGACGGCTATGCAGCTCCAATGGGCTAAACAGGTGTCAGAGCATACCGGAAAGCCCGTGCTGATACTTGCGCCGCTTGCTGTCGCACAGCAGACAAGACGTGAGGGTGAAAAGTTCGATGTTCCTGTCAAAGTCTGCCGAACGCAGAAAGACGCTGTTGACGGCGTGAACATCACAAACTATGAGATGGTCGAACATTTCTCGGCGGAAGCATTCAGCGGCGTTGTGCTGGATGAGAGCAGCATACTCAAGGACTACTCAAGCAAGACGCGGCAGCTGCTAACAGAAATGTTTCAGGATACGCCGTATAAGCTCTGCTGCACCGCTACTCCGGCACCGAACGATTACAAGGAACTCGGCACACACGCGCAGTTCTGCAACATAATGACGCAGACCGAAATGCTATCTACGTTCTTTTGCCACGATGGCGGAAATACGTCACAGTGGCGGCTCAAAGGTCACGCAGAAAGCAAATTCTTTGAGTGGGTTGCTGGATGGGCGTGCTGTCTGACAAGCCCGGCAGACTTGGGATATGACAGCGCAGGCTTTAATCTGCCGGAGCTTCGTATACACGAAGTCGTAACGGAAAGCGATGCCTTAACGGACAGCGACGGGCAGATGATGCTGATGGCGAGAGTTACACAGGATTTGCAGGAGCGACGGCAAGCGCGCCGGTCAAGCTTGGTTGACAGAGTGGCAGCTGCGGCAGAGATAGCCAACGAAACGGATGAACAGGTGCTTGTCTGGTGCGACCTCAACGACGAGAGTAGCGCACTTGCGGATGCGATAGATGGTGCGGTTGAAGTCCGTGGCAGTCAGAGCGCGGAATACAAGGAAACAGCGATGAACGGATTTACAACAGGCGAAAACCGAGTGCTTGTGTCAAAGCCATCAATAGCCGGATGGGGAATGAACTGGCAGCAGTGCAGCAAGATGATATTTGTGGGGCTGTCAGACAGTTTTGAAGCATATTATCAGGCGGTTCGCCGCTGTTGGCGGTTCGGTCAGAGAAAGCCTGTTGATGTGTATATCGTGATCTCTGACGCAGAGGGCTGCGTCAAGGAAAACATAGAGCGCAAACAGCGCGATGCGGAGCGTATGACTTCTGAGCTTGTACGATTCACAAAAAATATACTTGCTGCCGACCTGCAGCATACCGTGAGAATGAGCGAAAGCTACTACGCTTTGGAAAGGATGGAAATACCGGAATGGTTATTGAAAATATCGGAGTGATAGATCAAGCAATAGGCGAGAACTACGCGCTGTATAACGGCGACAGCTGCGAGGTGCTGAAAGGCATACCGGAGAGCAGCATACACTATGAGATTTTCTCGCCACCGTTTGCAAGCCTGTATACATACTCGAACAGCGAGAGAGATTTAGGCAACTGCCGCACGACGACGGAGTTTTACGAACAGTTCAAATACATCGTAAGTGAACTGTACCGTGTGCTTATGCCGGGACGGCTGGTGAGTTTTCATTGTATGGACTTGCCGCTTTCAAAAGAGCGAGACGGCATTATAGGTATCCGGGACTTCCGCGGTGAAATGATCCGGCTGTTTGAGGATGCGGGTTTTGTGCTTCATTCTCAAGTGTGTATTTGGAAAGACCCCGTGACCGCAATGCAGCGCACTAAGGCTCTCGGCCTGCTGCATAAACAGATAAAGAAAGACAGCTGTATGAGCAGACAGGGCATACCGGACTATCTTGTGACAATGCGCAAGCCGGGAGAAAATCCGGAGCGCGTGACGCACACGAATGAGAGTTTTCCGGTAGACGTATGGCAGAGATACGCAAGCCCCGTCTGGATGGACATAAATCCATCAGATACGCTCCAAGCAAGCAGCGCAAAGGAGGATAAGGACGAACGGCATATATGCCCATTGCAGCTTGGCGTTATTCGGCGCGGAATAAATCTATGGACTAACCCCGGCGATACGGTGCTTACTCCGTTTTTGGGTATAGGCTCTGAGGCTGTTGTTGCGTTACAGCAAGGGCGCAAGGCAATAGGCATAGAACTTAAAAGCTCATATTACAAACAGGCTGTACGTAATTGTGAGGGCACACAGGCGTATGAGCAAATATCGCTGCTATGACTAACGAATACGGCGTGACGCTCGACCGAAACGGATATGCCCCGTCAATCGTGCAGGATATAAACGGCTGCTGGTTCTGCGCAACACAGCAGGGCAAGCTTGACCGGCATGAGATATACCACGGGGCATACCGCAAGAAATCAAAAGCGCTGGGCTTATGGGTGCTACTCTGCCACGACTGCCACATGACATTACACCATACCGATGCCGCCCTTGATGCGCTGCTCAAGCGCTGCGGACAGCGCGAGGCGATGAAACATTACGGATGGGACACCGGAGATTTCCGGGGACGGTTCGGAAAAAACTATTTGTGAGGTAAACGATGGAAACACATTTTACGATCCCCGGCAAGCCACAGGGCAAGGCAAGACCGCGAGTAAGGAGAGACGGGCACGCATATACCCCCGAACAGACAACGCAGTATGAAGAGCTTGTACGTTGGTGTTGGCGGCGTTCCGGGGCGGTTAAGTTGAACGGCGCAATCAGGGCGGCGATACTTGCGAGATATCCCGTGCCGAAGCGCGACAGCAGGAAAACGCAAGACGCAAAGATAAGCGGTGAAATCCCATGCTTGATAAAGCCGGACTGCGACAACATCGCTAAGATCGTGCTCGACGCGCTCAACGGGCTTGCCTATGACGATGATAGCCAAGTCACGGAGCTGGAAGTACATAAGTTCTACGGGGACATTGGGGATGTTTTCGTACATCTCGAAGAAATAAAGGAGGGTAATGATGGCGGAGCATAAGAAGTGCTACGGCAAGTGTGACCGCTGCGTGTGGAAGAATAACGGCGGCTGTTCAGAATGGAGGAGAATAAAATGTCTGATTACGTAGAGGCCGGGAAAATATTAGAATTTCTCGACGCTGAAACCAACGCTCTAAACTCCACGTTTGGCGAAATCGACGGTGAGGCGGGCGCATATGTCGCGTGTTTCAAAAATGTCCGGTCTTATATCGAGCGTTTCCCGACTGCCGACGTTGCACCGGTAGTACATAGCTATTGGGAAAGCTATTCGTGTTCACAGTATATGGGGACAGATGGATGGGGCGAACCGAAATGGCGTGATGGTGTTCAACGCCTTGAAAAAGGCGGAGGAACAAGGAAAGGAGGGCAAACATGGCAGTAAGTAAAAAGACCCGCGAGGCCGTCTATCGGAAATATGCCGGACACTGTGCCTATTGCGGTAGACCGATTGCCTACAAGGATATGCAGGTTGACCACTTTCGACCGCTGAGAGCATGGGACACAGAGGATGCCGGAACCGACGATATCTCGAACCTCATGCCGGAGTGCCGGATGTGTAACCATTATAAGCGGGCAAACAGCATTGAAACGTTTCGCAGATACATCCGGGAAATTCCGCAAAAGCTCCGAGACAATTACATCTACAAGGTCGGCCTTGCTTATGGCAACATCACAGAGCATGAAAAGTCGATAGTGTTTTATTATGAATTATTTTGAAGAGGGGGAAACCAATGGTTGAATACGAAGAATACGGGGGTTTCAAAGTCATATCTGCTGTATTGCCAGATACAGTCCCTGACAGTGCGGCACCCCTGCCCCCTGTGATTCGATGCGAGGGTTGCAAACATTACTCCAATTCGGCGGGCAGGTGCAATGTACACCCTCAATTTGCAATTAGGGTAACGCCTGACGATTTTTGCTCCCGTGGCGAAAGGAGAACCAGCCATGAGTAAAAGCGGACTACTCGCCCGGCAAAAGGCTGAACGCGAGCTGTGGACGATTAAGGTAATCGCCTACACCGAGCAGCAGACGCTTGATGCGGTCTGTCTCGCACTTGCTGAGGGCTTCGGGTTCGGCGAAGAACGGCTAAAGCGCTTCCATGACGCTTTTAATGCCAAGTACACGGAAATTCGAGAACTGGAAAAGGGCGACACCAAAGACAACGAATATGCCATAGCCAAACAAGAGGCCGCACTTAAAGCGGCCTGCGGCAAATACTATGCACCGCGTGAGGTAAGATATGATATCAAAATCGTCACCAGAGACGGCAAGCAACACAAGCTGTGAGGAACTATACATAGCAAACGAGAAGCTTGCAAGAAAATGTCTGCTCCGGTTCTTCCCAACGCTTGCCAACGACGAAGATGTTTTGCAGACTGCGCGAATGGCATTATGGCGAGCTTGCCAAGACTTCAAGCCGGGGAAATGGCAGTTATCTACTCTCGCGTACACTTACATCCGGCGCGACATAATCAAGGAATGGCGCAGCTCGAAGCGCACAAAAAGAGCGCAGGAAACGATCTCTCTCAGCACACCGATACGTGACAAATCCGGCGGCGAGTATGAGCTTGAAGAAGTCTTGCCTGGGGCAAAAAACGTGGACTGGTGCGACAGTAAAGCTTGGTGGGATAGTCTGACCGACAGGCAACGTGAAATCTTGCGGTATCGCTACGACGGCAAAACATACCGAGAGATAGCCGAGATATTAGGCTATTCCCACACGCTCATTGAAACCGAGGTGCGCATAGCGCACAAAGAAGCAAAGAGATATCTGTGAGGTGAAACAAGTGTACAAATTAACACTGTGCTGGTCATGTGCAAACGCAACGGGCGGATGCTCATGGACGGCGCGCGATCCAGAAACCGGCGCGATCATGTTTGAGCCGGTTCCGGGCTGGAAAGCAAGGAAAACCACGCTCAAGGGCTATCGTCACGAAAACACCAGCTATCATGTGATAAAGTGCCCAGAATATAAGGAGGACGAATGAAGATTGTAATCGACCCCGGCGCTTACCTGCCGGAACGTGCGCATGATCTCGATGCGGGATACGATCTGCGCTCGCCTATAAGGGCTTATGTCCCGCCGTATAGCAGCGCAATCATCGATACCGGCGTACATATCGAGATACCGGAGGGCTACGTCGGTATGCTCAAGAGCAAGTCCGGGCTGAACGTCAAGCACGACATAACCAGCGAAGGCGTAATTGACAGCGGTTACACAGGGAGCATCTGTGTCAAGCTCTATAACCACGGCCAGAACGCCTATGAGGTCAACAAGGGCGACAAAATCAGCCAGTTTGTGATTATGCCGATCGTCACACCAGAGCTTGAGATTGTAGATCATCTCGACAGTACCGAGCGCGGCAATGGGGGATTTGGCAGTACCGGGAAATGAAAGGAGAAACATGAAAAAAAGTATTCTGCGATATATGCGGCAATGAAATCAACGACGGTGAAAGATATATCCATATTATGGCGACGGGAATGCAGGTTGGATATCGCGCACCGGATGGGTTCGAACTCGGCCGTACTCTGATGTCTGGGATGAAAGATATATGCGTTCCATGCTATAAGATCATCTTTGGTGATAGAAATGACCGATGAAGAATACGTGTTCCGCTCTGAATGTGCAGACCGGAAACGCGTAGCACGTGGGAGCTTCAATAAACGCTCCCACGCCGGAAAGGGCGGCAGAGTCAAAATGCCGTCTGATTATATGACGAAAAAGGAGCGTGATAAGATGAACGGAGAAGTACAGAGCTATAACCTCAACAGCCCTATGAAGTGGGCACAGTTCAAGCGAATGCCGGACGACATCAAGCGTGAATATCTAAGCGCGATCATAAGCAAGTACAATCCGCAACAGGCGGCGCTTGCCGAGATGTTCGGCATAAGTCGGAATACGGTTTGCAATATGTTCCGGGAACTGGGCATACCCTTTAGGGGCAACGTAAGCGAGGTACGCACGGGGCGAAACGATGAGTTTTGGGCATGGGTAAACAGCACGAACGAGGTTATGCAGGACGTGAGTGAAGAACCGTCGCCGGTGGCGGAGATTGCAACGCCGATAGAACAGGTCATGGAACCTGCTAAAAAGCCAAACAAACCGCCTATGGGCGCGGGAATACCAATAAACGGCGTGTTGGAGTTCTCCAATACCATAGCGCAAGACGCATTTAACGCGGCATATGCGCTACTTACGACGGTGGAGCTACAAAAGATGGTTATAACATGGGAGGCGGCGCATGAGTAAGCCACGTTACAAATGGTGGAGCTTTGCCAAAGCCATTATTAGAGCCTACCCGGCACATTGCGACGATCTCAAAGCGCTGCGCGATCAGAGCATAACTCCAGCGTATAGCGAGGCAGGGCACGGCTCGGAGGTTCACCGCACGTCTGAGGACACGGCGCTATGCGAGCTGCCGCCAATCGAGATGAAAGAATATGTCGCCGTCGAGAAAACCATACAGACGACGTTACGGACGTGCACTGACGGTGAAGAACGCATGAGGCTGATAGATATGGTGTTTTTCAGTAAAACACACACGCTTCAAGGTGCGGCGATGGCGTGTAACATCAGCTACGGCACGGCCAAAAATTGGCATAACAGGTTTATCGAGCAGACGGCAAGAAATTTTGGGCTGCTGTGAAAGTTTAGCCTAAAAAGCCAAGGTCAAGTGGTATAATGTGTACGCTCAGAGAGCGCCGGGAAGCACCGGCGCTCTTTTGCTTAACCGCAAGAGCGTGAACTTGACGACGTTTTGAGCACGATCACGGCGGTGGTTTTACCTCCTTTTCACACCGCCCAAAGAGTAGGAGCAGCTACGGCGAGGGACACCATAAGCAGCGGAGGGGGCTATGGAGATGGAAATACACGATATACCGATCACGAAATTAAAGGAGTACGGCAGAAACCCGCGCAAGAACGACGCGGCGGTCGAGAGTGTAGCAGCGTCGATCAGTGAGTTCGGTTTCAAAGTGCCGATCGTCATCGACAAAAATAGTGTTATTGTCTGCGGCCATACGCGGATGAAAGCCGCAAAGCAACTCGGCATGAAAACAGTACCGTGAATTATTGCGGACGATCTGAGTGACGAGCAGATAAGGGCGTTTCGTCTTGCTGACAATAAGGTATCAGAGCTTGCGGATTGGGATTTCAAGCTGCTGGATATCGAGATTGGCGAGATCACCGGAATAGACATGACAGACTTCGGATTTGAGCTGCCGGACGATGACGAATACTACGGCGACGAGCGGGAGCGGACATACAACAGCGTTAATCTCCACGACTACGATAACACGCGCGTCGCCGGTGCGTATGATATGCCGGTTATACAAGCCACAAATCATGTTCCGAAAGACCTGATAAGCTTCAACTATATGCTCACAAAGGACGATTTCGCCAAGGGCATACACTTTTACATTGACGACTATCAGTTTGAACGGATATGGAACACGCCTGATAAGTATATGGACAGGCTCGCAATGTTCGACTGCGTATTAACTCCTGATTTCTCGTTGTATATGGATATGCCGCTTGCCATGCAGATATGGAACGTGTACCGTTCCCGGCTGATCGGCCAGAAAATGCAGGACGCGGGCATAACGGTAATTCCTGCGCTCTCATGGTCAGACGAACGGAGCTATGATTTTTGCTTTGACGGCTTACAGCAGGGGGGCACGGTATCGGTCAGCACGATAGGTGTTAAACAGGACGAGGACGCAGCGGCAATATGGGTATCTGGCATGAATGAAGCGATAAACAGGCTCAAGCCTAAATGCGTAGTTGTCTACGGCGGCGATATCGGCTATGAGTTCCCGTGCAAGGCAATATATATTGCAAATCACAACTCGGAGCGATTCCGCGACGTTGATATAAATTAAGGATGGTGCTATAATGGGTGGACGTGGAGCGAGCAGCGGCACAACCAATACCAGATTTATACACAGGATGGTCGTTGGCATCAACGAAAATCCGACAATAAAGAACGCAAGCACAAATGCCGCGCAGAATGGCGGCTGGGATGACGATGGAAATCCGGCGCTTGTGAAATTCCAAGGGCAAGAAGACGATAAGACTGCGCGCTTCTTGGCAAAGGTCGACAGAACGACGAACTATTCACAGTATAATGACAGCTACGGCTTTAGAGATAACCCGTATCAAAAGCTTGTACTTCAACTCGGGCTTAATAAGCCGCCTACGGTCGTTTCAGACGCGCAGTTCAATGCCATTGCCAAACAGACTGGCGCGGAGGTGTTTTACCGCGGATGGAGTTCCGAAAGCTCGGCAGATAGATTCATGCAAGCACAGTACACGCATACGGGCACGGGGGTTTACGGTGACGGTATATACTTTGCCAACAATATAGGCACAGCGGCGAGTTACGGTATTGGCAAAGGCAATAACGCTATCACAAAGATGATGTTGTCCCCTAATGCACGTGTGGTAGATTATAATGCCCTTGTTAGCTCAATGCCGGACAGATCAAGTCAGCTTGGTAAGTCTCTGCGATACGCCGGTAGCGGCGCGTCTCGCTCATATAGTAGTAATAGCGGAGAATCGCAATGGGCGCTCAAAAAAGGATATAACGTTATCAAGGTTGACGCGGGATTTGGCGAACCTTACTATATTGGGTTGACGCGTGATGCATTTATAGTATCGAAGAAGAAGCTATAAGGAGGAGCTGCTATGAAAATAACTGTTGAAAACATGAAAAAGCTGCTCTTGCCGGGGGAGGATGGAATGATGGCGTATATCCTCACAAGGCCGGAAGCAGAAGAAGAGAGAAACAAAAGAATAGCAGCATATGAAAGCGGCGAACTTCAAAAGGAAGCTGAAAGGATAATGAAAGAGGAAATAAAGGGAGGGGGTGTGTGGATTGAAAACTAACAGACCTAAGAAGAACAGCATGGAGTATGATCCGGTGATGGAAGCTATCCTGAGAGATAAGAACCGGCCTAAGAGCCTCAGAGAGCGAGAGGCAGAAAAGAAAAAGAAGAGAAAGTAATCCGTTGTCAAAAAAGGCAGCGGATTTTTTATGCGCAAATTAGAGGAGGGAGGTAGATGCCACGCAATCCCAAGCAGGACGCGAATTTAATCCCGACGAACAAACGAAGCAAGAGCGAAGTAAGAGAAATCGGCCAGAAAGGCGGCATTGCCTCCGGTGTAGCGAGAGCCAAGAGGAGCACGCTGCAAAGCATCGCGAGAGCCATTGCCGATGCACCTGCGCCGGATAAGCTAAAAGCGCAAATTGAAAAGAGCGGGCTTGCAATAGACGACGAGGACATGAACGGCAATGCAGCAGTTGTCGCTGGTGTTTATCGTCGGGCAATACAAGGCGAGGATAAGGCGGTTGAAAAGTGGGAGAGCTGGACGGACGTACAGACGGCAGACGAAAAGCCGTTTTACATCCCGGCATATCTCATGGGTAAAGCGTTCGTCGATATCAACCGCAACATAGAACCGAATAAAACATACATCTTTGAGGGAGGCCGAGGCGGCTTAAAGTCGTCTTACGTCTCCCTCAAAGTCGTTGAGCTGCTGAAAAACAATCCGACGATGCATGCTTGCGTACTGCGCAAGGTCGGCGGCACGCTCAAGGATTCTGTTTTCTCACAGATCAAATGGGCGATCCACGCGCTGGGGCTTGATGATGAGTTTCAGTGTAAGGCAAACCCGATAGAGATAGTCTATAAAAAGACTGGGCAGATCATTTACTTTCGCGGGTGTGACGATCCTATCAAGCTAAAGTCGATAAAGCCGCCGTTTGGTTACATCGGCATACTCTGGATAGAAGAGCGCGACCAACTGAGCGGCGCAGAGGAAGAACGAAGCGTAAAACAATCGGTGCTGCGCGGCGGCGCACTGTCGTATGACTTTGCAAGCTATAACCCGCCTAAAAGCCGCGATAACTGGGTAAACAAAGAGCTGCGTGAGCCTAACCCTAACAGAGTAGTACATCACTCGACGTATATTGATGCACCGCCGGAGTGGTTAGGGCAAAAGTTCATAGATGATGCCGATCACCTTAAAACAGTCGACCCGAAAGCCTATGAACATGAGTACATGGGCATACCAAACGGCGACGGCGGCAATGTATTTGACAACATTGAAATCAGGACAATCACGGATGAGGAAATCAGCCGGTTTGACCATATCTATCAGGGGGCAGACTGGGGTTGGTATCCCGATCCGTTCGCTTTCGTGCGGCTGAACTACGACAGGACGCGCGAGACTATCACGTTTATTGACGAGATAGTAAATAACAAGACCAGCAACGAGGAAAACGCGAAGAAGCTCAAAGAAAAAGGCTATGACGATGCCTATATAACCTGCGATAGTGCAGAACCGAAGTCGGTTAATGACTTTAGAAGCTTGGGACTTCCGGCGAAGCTTGCAGTTAAAGGCCCCGGCAGCGTTGAGTATGGCATGAAGTGGCTACAAAGCCGCAAGCTTGTTATTGACCCCGCGAGAACGCCGAGGGTTTATAAAGAGTTCTTACACTATGAGTTTGAGAGAAACAAGGACGGCGATGTTATGAGCGGTTATCCCGACGAGAATAACCACACCATCGACGCGACGCGCTATTCACTTGAGCGCGTATTTAATAAGTTCGGGAGTAACGCATGACGATTATACAGTACCTTAACGACAAAGGGTATAAAACAGCTCCGGCGGAGTTCTACAGCAAAATTAAACAGTGGAAGTCATGGTATGACGGCAAGGTCAAGGGATTCCATGATTACATGGTGAGCACGGGACAGGGCGGAAAAGTCGAGTGCGAACGTTTTTCAATGGGTATGGCTAAGAAAGTCTGCGAAGACTGGGCAAACCTATTGATGAACGAAAAAGTACAAATAACTCTTGAGGGCAAGAAAGAACAAGAGTTTTGGGACGATTTCTGCACAAAGGTCAACTTTGATGTGCGCATATCCGAAATGCAGGAGCTGAAAAGCTGCTATGGCACTACTGCATACATCCCCCGTATAGTCGGCGCGGCTATTGACAGCGATACCGGAACACTCACCGGCGAGGCTGACGGGATAAAGATGGACTATGTGACCGGCGACAGGATATACCCTATCACGTGGGAGAACCGCGAGATAACGGAATGTGCTTTTGCTTCACACGTCTATACAGACGATCAGGATTATGCCTACGTGCAGATTCATCACCTTGTCGACGGCAAGTATAGAATCGAAAACGCGCTGCTAAAGCTCGACAAAGAGAGCGTCACGGAAATTGATATGCATAGCATAAGGGGCTTTGAAAATGTCCCTAAGACGGTCGAGACGGGCAGCGACAAGCGGCTATTTGTCATCGACCGGCTGAACATCGTCAACAACTACGACAACACGCTTCCGCTGGGCATAGCCGTGTATGCGAACGCTATAGATCAGCTCAAGGCTTGTGATATAGCCTATGACAGCTACGTGAATGAGTTCGTACTTGGCAAGAAGCGTATCATGGTCAAGCCGGAGGCGGTTAAGAACATTGACGGCAATCCGTACTTTGACCCAAACGACGTCACATTCTACGTCCTGCCGGAAGATAGCGATCCGAGCTCAATTATCCATGAAACAAACATGGAGATCAGAGCGGCGGCGCACAACGCTGGTATGCAGGATATGCTTAATATACTGTCAAGCCGCTGCGGATTTGGCGAAAACCACTACCGTTATGATAACGGCAGCGTATCAACAGCAACGCAGATCATCAGCGAGAACAGCGAGATGTACCGCACGATAAAGAAGCATGAGATCATACTTCGGAGCGTCCTCACAGAGCTTACGCGAACGGTTTTAAGACTTGGGAACACATACATGGATGCTGGTTTAGATGAGAATGTGCAGATCAGCATTGATTTCGATGACTCGATAATCGAGGATAAGGAGACCGAGTTTAACCGTGATGCGCGTATGGTGCAGATGGGCATTATGCAGCCGTATGAGTTCCGCATGAAGCACATGAACGAGGATGAGGCGACCGCAAAGGCAGCGTTGCCAAAGATGGAAAGCCTTGTATCAGGCGAAAATGAGTAATGCCGAAGTATCCTATTACGCCGGAGTTCATGCAGGAGCTTCCGGAGGCTATCGTCGTTCTTTATGAACGGCTCGCCGATTACCTCATAGCCGATATATGCAGCCGGTTCAAGTATAACGAGACGGCGACGGCAACGACGATCCGGCATATAAAGCAACTGTTGAAGAACGGTTATGACCTCGACAACATCAATAAATACATCAAGAAAACGCTGAAACTCACCGACGCGGAATTCTCCAAGGCTTGGAGTACCGCGCTGGGCGAGAATCAGCGTTATTTTGATGCTGTTGTAACGGATCAGACCGGCTTTAACCGTGAAGCGTTCGACAGCACGATAGCAGCCATAGCCGCGCAGACAAGCGGCGAGCTGCGCAACATTACGCGCACAATGGGCTTTGCCGTGCGTGTAACCGGGCGTGTTCAGATGCTTGATCTCGACGGTATGTATGAGCGCGTTCTTGATGATGCGCTTATGAAAGTGCAGAGCGGTATTAGCTATAACGTGGCTATCAGAGAGGCGACAAAGCAGCTCACAGACAGTGGGGTGCAGTACATCGAATATGCTTCCGGGTGGCATAACCGTGTTGACGTCGCAGCGCGCCGGGCGGTTATGACAGGGGTAACGCAACTGTCACAGCAGTACAGCGAGCAGACCGCCGAACTGCTTAATACGCCTTATAGAGAGGTCACAGCACACAGGGGCGCACGTGATAAGGATTATCCAAATCCGTGGAGCAGCCACAAGAAATGGCAAGGCCGCGTATATTCGATATACGCCAAAGACAAATACCCGTCGATATACGAAGTCTGCGGGCTTGGCCAAGTGGACGGCCTATGCGGCGTTAACTGTCGTCATTTGTACCATGCATGGGTTGAGGGTGTTTCAGAGCGGACATATACCGACGAAGAGTTAGAAAACCTTGATCCGCCGCCGTTTGAGTTCGAGGGCAGGAAATACACCATGTACGAAGCGACGCAGAAACAGCGGCAGATTGAAACGGCGCTGCGCAAGGTCAAGCGCGAGGCAATAGCGGCCAAGGCGCGCGGCGATGACGAGGAATACACAAGCCTTGCGGTACGCTATAAGCGCCTAAACGACGAATACCACACATTCAGCAAGGCGGCAGGGCTACGGGAACAGCTCGAGCGGGGCAACATCCCGGAGTTCGGCGCGGATGAATCTAAAGCACTGCTGAAAGCCTTAAAATGATGCAGCTAAAAGCATGACAGAGAGCGAATACACCTCCTTTTCCTTTCTTCTCCTTTCTATGCCCCAAGCGGTGGGGGATATAAATACCGCGTCGCTACTGCTCAATAGCGGCCATGCAATATATAGCGCAATGGTGTAATGGTAACACAACGGCCTTTGACGCCGTTATCGTGGGTTCGAGTCCCGCTTGCGCCGCCAACACGGAAACGCTGCGCCGACGAGCGAAGCGCAAGCCAACGTTTCAAGCGTTGCGGAATGGTTCCCCGATGGGCCACCGTTCTATTTAGGCGAAACGTTATTTTAATATGTTCATTCAGTGGTTATTGCAGAAATGCGATAGCCACTTTTTGATATGCCGACGGGCACGAAACGGAATACGTCGACGGACGGTAAACGGAGGGATTACCAATGGCAGAAGAGATCATAAACGGAAACGCAACCGAAAATAGCGGCAGCACCGAGACTAATCAGACTGAGCGAACGTTTACTCAGGCAGAAGTTGACAAGATCATTGACAAACGCCTCAAGCGCGAGCGCGAGGGTATGCCCACTCCGGAGGAGCTTACCAAGTACCGCGAATGGCAGAAAGCACAGGAGACCGAAGCGGACAAGATTAAGGCGCTTACGGACGACAACGGCAAGCTGAAAAAGTCGCTTGACGAGCTGACGGCCAAGAACACGCAGTATGAGCGTGAAAAGTACCTGACCGGTAAAGGCGTTAAGGCGGATGACATTGATTACTATGTCTTCAAAATCGCGCAGAAAGTGACGGACGACGTGACTTTTGAAACGGCAGCGGATGAATACCTCAAGGATTACAAGCCGCGCCGCGCTCGCGTTGATACCGGCGCTTCTCTGGAAAACGGCGGCGGCGGAATGACGCGCAAGCAGATTCTTGAAATTAAGGACGCTGCGGCACGTCAGAAAGCAATCGCTGAAAACTATGAACTGTTTCAGAAAGGATAACTTATGGCTAAAGAAAATCTTACCAAAGCAGCCGATATTTCCGTATCGGCAAGAGAAATCGACTTTGTAACCCGCTTCGGGCGCAACTGGGAGCATCTGCGTGAAATCCTCGGCATCATGCGCCCCATCAAGAAAGCCCCCGGCACTGTGCTCAAGTCCAAGTATGCAACTATTACCCTGCAAAATGGAAACATCGGCGAGGGCGAGGAAATCCCCTACAGCAAGGCAGAGGTCAAGACCAAGGACTATGCGACCATCACCATTGAGAAGTTCGCAAAGGCTGTTTCCATCGAATCCATCAAGGATTACGGCTACGATGTGGCCGTTCAGATGACCGATGACGAATTCCTTTTCCAGCTTCAGACCAACGTTACCGATCGCTTTTACAAGTACCTCAACGGCGGCGAGCTTGCTTCCGAGGAAACCTCTTGGCAGAAAGCCCTTGCGATGGCAATGGGGCGCGTTGTCAACAAGTTCAAGCAGATGCACCGCACCGCCTCTAAGGTCGTCGGTTTCGTCAACGTCCTTGACCTGTATGACTACCTCGGCAATGCTCAGATAACCGTACAGAGCGAGTTCGGTTTCAATTACATCAAGAACTTCATGGGCTACGATACCGTGTTCCTGCTTGCTGACGGCGAAATTCCGCGCGGGCGCGTTATTGCTACTCCGGTCGAAAACATCGTGATGTACTACGTCGATCCCGCTGACAGCGACTTTGCCCGTGCCGGTCTTGAGTACACCGTCGACGGCGAAACTCCGCTGCTGGGCTTCCACACTCAGGGCAATTACAGCACTGCCGTGTCTGAGGCCTACGCGATCATGGGCGTTACTCTGTTCGCCGAGTACATAGACGGTATCGCCGTTGTCGACGTCGACACTACGCCTACTCTTGGCGCACTGACTGTGCAGTCTGCGGCAGGCGCTGCAAGCGGCGCAACTGCTATCACCGTAACCCCGGCCAAGGAGAAAGCGACCAACGTCTATAAGTACAAGACCGCCGCAAGCACTGCGCCCACCGTCACTTATGGGCAGAATGTCAGCAAGTGGAACGACTGGGACGGTCACAGTGACATCACCGCAACGACCGGCCACAAGATAACCATCGTTGAGGCTGATGCAACCGGCAAGGCGCAGAACGCCGGTAACACAACTGTTACGGCACAGACCTGATAACCGGGGGTGAGCGTGATGTATGCTGATTACATATATTACACGACCACCTATATCGGCAGCGCACTAACCGAAGAGGAGTTTGCCCGTGCAGCAACGCGGGCAAGCTCCTTTCTCGATTATTACACGCGTGGCAAGGCTAAAACGTACACCGGCGACGAGCTGAAAATGTGCTGCTGTGCGCTTGCTGAACAGTATCAGATCATCGAGAACGCGCAGACGCAGAGCATGAGCGGCGGCGAGCTGCAGAGCCAGACCGTGGGCGCTTGGAGCAAGACATATAAAAGCGGCACGGAGACGGCAGCGGCAGCGCGTGAGACGCTTGCCGGTATCGTAATGCAGTATCTCGGACACACCGGACTTTTATACCGGGGAGGTGGTTGCTGTGTTCCCTCATGTTGTGACTGTTTTTAACGTATGGGAAGATGACGACCTCGACAAGCACTATAACATCACGATACTGCGCGGTGTGCTGCTCGATATCTCAAAGGGCGCTAACATCGCGAAAACGGGCTTGTCAGACGCGGACGCGGCGACGCTCTATATTCCGTTCACCGTCACGGCAGAAAGCACCACGGGCGATGTGAAGCGCTATAAGGAACCGAAAGCGTTCTATGCGGCTGACAATCCCGGCGAGTTCTGGACGCTTGACAGTGGCGGAGAAAGCAGCTCCACATCGACGTATTTTGCCAAGGGCGAAATCTCGGAGCAAATGAGCCTAAAGGAGCTGCGGCAGGCGCATGAATATGTCTATGATGTGTCCACGGTCGATATCCGGGACTTCGGCGGGGATATGGCTCACTGGCAGGTGGGTGGCAAATGAAAATCACGCTCAAGATCAAGGTTATCAAAGGGCGCGAGTTCAAAGCAGCTTGCACCGCTGCCGAAGCCGTCGTTGCTACACAGGCGCTCAAAGACACGACGCCTTATGTCCCGGCGCTTACCGGGGCATTCTCCAATCTCGCCCGTGTCGACGGTAATGAGATCGTTTATACCGGCGATCAGGCCGCGTATTTATATGCCGGTAAGGTCATGGTAGACGAAATGGGGCGTCACGCAGTGTATATTAAGGACGTGGGCTGGAGACATCGCAAGGGCGCAAAGCTCCACGCGATTGATAAAGACCTTGTGTTTACAACGGATATGCATCCAAAGGCACAAGCACACTGGATGGAAGCGTCTTATGAAGAAAACGCTGAGAAGTGGGCGCTTGTCGGAGAAAGAGCGGTGAAGTTGTGGCTTGAATAAAGAAGAAAAACCGAAAACGTTAGTATCTGCGTCGGAAAACGCAGATGTGAGCCGCGCTGTGCGGAAATGGCTGAATACGTACCCAAATAAACCGCTGTCCAAGCTTGACTTTGAATGGTTAGGCAAGAGCAGCGGTCTTTGTATATCCACCATACAGGCGGCGTACAAGACCAAACAGTTTATAGACGGGACATATCAGGCACAGTACCAGTTCAAAATCATTTACCGCACGACGGCAACAGACGCCGACGAGCGCATAACCGCTGACGAGGTGCTGGATAAATACGGCGAATGGGCAGAGCAGAACAGCGGCAGTCTGACCATAGCCGACGGCATTACCGTTAAGAAGGTCAAGCGCGATACGGCGGCGGCACTTTTCGCCCGATATGAGGGCGATGTTGAGGATCATCAGATCCTTTTAACTTTACTTTACGAGGTGATTTAAGAATGACTGAATATACATGGACTACCACGGCGGGACAGGCCGTAGCCCGTGAACTGCTCATTGCTTACCTTAATACCGGCACTAATGAAAGTCCGGTATGGTCTCCGCTCGGTAAGCGCGTCGAGGACAGCTCCGAGGAATACGACTGGTCTACCGAGAGCAAGAAAGACATACTCGGCGATACCTACGGCACTATGAAAAAGCCTGTTATCACGCAGAGCTTCGAGCCGTGCGAAATGGACAGCGGCGACGCCGCACAGCAGCACATCTGGAAACTCGCAGTTGTCAAACAAGACGCTATGGCGCTTGCGGCACAGGATATGCTGATCGTTCACGGCTACGCCGGGTTTGCCGAGCGCTACGAATCCAGCATGATCGAGGTAACAGGTCTCGGCGGCGAGGGCGGCGGCAGTGCCGGTATGCCTATAACTGTCACTTTCGGCGGCAAACGCACTATCGGCAGCGCCACCAAGGGCAGTAACGGCGCAATCGAGTTTACACCGGCGGCAGCATAATCAACAGGGGCGCGTTTTATACGCGCCCTTAACTAATTAAGGAGGTTAACATGGCAGAGCTTAAATTTGACACAAATCTCGAAGAGATTGATATAAACGGCAAAGTCACCGTGTGGCTGAATCTGTCCGACTTTGGATTTGCCGCAAAGTCGGCGGCAGCTATTCAGCAGATGGGTGAGATTCAAGAAAAATGCGGGGAAACAATAAGCGAACTGACGGACATCGGCGAAATGTTCGATACGTTCCGCAAGGCTGACGGTGAAATTCGAGAGAAAATCGACGGCCTTTTTGGCATGGACGTATGTACCCCGCTATACGGTAGCATGAATGTCATGTCGTATGCCGAGGGAACACCGGTATGGTGCAATCTTATGTTTGCGCTGTTCGATGAGATTTACGCCCGAATGGATGAACAGCAGAAGAAAACCCTGCCGCGTATTGATAAATACACGGCCAAGTATATGAAGAAAAAGTAATGTTTTACACATTGCCCACAACACTCACTGTTGACGGCACAGAATACGCCATACGAAGCGATTTCCGCGTTGTGCTCGATATCATCACTATGCTTAATGACGCGTCTTTGACCGCCGCAGAGCGCGCCGAGGACGCAATTATTATGCTTTATGATGACATACCGGACAACGTAGAAGAAGCATTAAAACAATGCTTCTGGTTCATCAATGCCGGTCAAGCACCGGGGAAAAAAAGCCCGCGTTTGATGGATTGGGAAAAAGATTTCCCGTATATCATCGCGCCTATAAACCGTGTGCTTGGTTATGAAGCTCGCACGGTGGAGTATCTTCACTGGTGGTCGTTTCTGAGCGCATATATGGAAATGAGCGAGTGCGTTATGTCGCAGATCGTCAATATCCGTTCAAAGCTCTCAAAGGGCAAGAAACTTGAAAAGTATGAACGCGAGTGGTTAAGGCAGAATAGAGAGATTATAAATCTTCCGCAAAAGTACACGGCGGAAGATGAAGAAATCTTAAAGAAATGGACAGGAGGCGGATAAATGGCAACTGAATTGAGATTCCCGGTCGAACTCGATGACAGCCAAGCCTCAAAAGACCTTGATAAGCTTGTAAGCAAAATCGGAAAGCTGAAAGACAGCATGGCAAAGACCGAGGCGGCACGAACACCCATTGTAAATCAGCTTAAAGAAGCGCAGACGGAGGCGGACGAAACACGGGCACGGATAGAAGAACTTAAATCCGCTCTTGCCGAGAGCGAATATAAGACAAGCCCCAGCGGAGTTACCGACCCGGACACTTTCAACTCCGAACTGCAAAAACAGGCACAAATAAAGGCGGAGCTTGCGCAGCAAGAGCAAATTTTACAAGCAAAAGAAAAGGCCGTGCAAAAGCTTCAAGCGCAAGACAGTAAGCTGCAAACAACACTCGAGCAGCAGACGGCAGAGTTGGAACGGCAGAGCGCCAAAGCACAGGAACTGGCGCAGGAATTGTCAGCAGCGGGGAAACGCTCTAACTTCAAAGAAAAGATTTCTGAGGCAGTTTCGGGCTTGAAAGGTCGTGCTAAGTCGCTGTTTTCAAAAGGCGGAGATATCGACGGTGCAGTAAAGAACATTGGGGATAGCTTCGGAAGCAGTTTGAAGCGTGTCCTCGCGTTCGGTGTGGGAATACGTTCACTTTATGCGCTGTTTAATAAGCTTAGGAAATACATAACAGAGGGAATACAGAATTTTGCACAGTACGACACAGAGACAAGCACAAGCATAAACGGGCTTAAGGCCGCGTTATCCGGTCTGCAAGCGTCGTGGGGCGCAGCATTCGCGCCAATCCTCAATGCTGTTGCTCCCATGTTGCAAACGCTCATCAGTTGGCTTAACGCAGCTGCCGCTGCTGTGGCGGCGTTTATGGCCGCGATATCCGGCAGAGGCACTTTCAAACGTGCCATAACAAACACGGACAAACTGTCATCCGGGCTTGGCGGCGCGGCGGATAATGCCAAAGAAGCAAAAAAGCAGCTGATGGGCATTGACGAACTGAACGTCTTGCAAGACAACGACACCGGTGGTGGAGGCGGTGGCGGCGGCGGAGCCGACAACATGTTTGAAGATGTTGAAGTCGACGCGGATAGTCTCCCGGCAAGAATCGCCGCCGCGCTGAAAGCCGGTGAATGGGCGGAAGCCGCAACTATACTCACGGATAAGCTTAATGAAATGGTCGCGTCCGTCGACTGGGCGGGCATTGGCTCAAAGATCGGCTATTATCTCAATGGTGCGCTTACGTTCCTTGCAACGGCGCTTACAACGTTCGACTGGGCGGCGCTTGCGGGTGGAATCGCTGTTTTACTAAGTAATGTAATTTCGAATGTCGATTGGGCGAATCTCGGCGTATTGTTTACGGCGAAATTCCGCATTCTGCTCTTGGGTGCCGTCGGCTTTTTCCTCAATTTTGATTGGGGCGCGCTTGCACAGGGCTTTTCCCAATTCGCGATAGGCTTTCTAAACGGTATAGCTGATGCTATAAGTCAAGTCGATTGGGCGCTTGTCGGTGCCGAGATATGGAACCAGTTTGTTAACATCGTCAACAGCATAGATTGGGCAGGAGTGGCAACAGCGGCGCTTAATTTGCTTGGTGCGGCATTTGTTGCGGTTTCTGCGCTTCTCGGCAGCTTTATTGGAAGCGTATACGAAAGTATTGTTAACTTCTTCAACGAACACGCCGCAGACGGCGGAAAAGATATCGTTCTTGGCTTGCTCAACGGCATAATCGACGCCATAGCCGGTATAGGCGAATGGATAAAAGAGAACATATTCCAGCCGTTTATTGACGGTTTCAAAGCCGCTTTTGAAATCGGTTCCCCGTCAAAGGTCATGCAGGAAATGGGCGGCTATCTCATGGACGGCTTAGGCTTAGGCATTACCGAGAAGATCGCGCCGGTGATTGATAAAATCACGGAGATCAAAGACAAGACCATTAGTAAGCTTCAAGAACTTATGGACAACGCAAAGTCTCTGGATTGGGCGTCAATCGGCAGCAGCATTGTAAACGGCATACGCGATGGCCTTAATGCCGGTTGGGAATGGCTGAAAAGCACCGTATCAAGCCTTGCACAGAGCCTGTTAAGCACGGCAAAGTCTGTGCTTGGCATACACTCGCCGTCTAAAGCGTTCCGCGACCAGATAGGCGAAAATATAGGCGCGGGCATTGAAGAGGGCATAGGAGATTCTGAGGGCGGCCTCATGCAGCGAATGAAAAACATTTCTGCGGGTATGCTCCAGAGCTTCAACGATATGCCGTCATCGCTTGCGTCGCGTATTGCTAATATCCAAATGCCCCCGCTTCCCGCCGTCGCTATGGGCACGGTAGTACCCCCGAACGCGGTCAGCGGCAGCTATGGCGGCATAAGCCCAGAGCTTGCAGAGAAGTTAAGCAACTTCCTTGACAGATTCGGCAAGGATAGCGGCAACAGCCCGATAGAGGTCTATCCAGTGGTAGAGCTTGACGGCGTTCGCGTATCGAAGCAGCTGCACAGCTACACGAAACGCGAAACCAGAATGCACGGCAAATCGCTTATAGAGGTGGACTAATATGTTTGTTTTTGAAATAGACGGCGTCGACTTCTCTAAGTGGGTAGCTGCCGAGGGATTCAAGGTGACGCGCGCGGACAGTGATGGCCCCAATGCGGGGAGAACGCTTGACGCTTATATGCACCGTGATAGAGTCGCAACAAAGTACCGCTTGGATGTCCAATTGCGTGATCTTTGGGACGACGACGCTCATACAGCTTGCGCGGCTATGCTGCCGGAATATGTGACGGTCACATATTCAAACCCTTATACGGGCGCAATAGAGACCGTACAGATGTATTCAAATAACAACGTGGCCACGCTTGTGATGAGCATGGACGGCCACGAATGGTGGACTTTTGACGCATTTCCGCTTATAGAAAGGTGATTCGATGTTTGCAATTCCGAATAAGATTGTAATTGGTGACGTCGAATCACCAATTTTAACATTTGAGAACGACGCCATAAAAGAAGTTCTCGAAGAAACAGGCATATCTGCTGTTGGCGAAGAGCTGTATATAGATCAATTCATGCCGACCGTCAGATATGCCCTTTATGTCAGATACCAGATACTCCCTCAAGACAATAATGTTTATGACGGGATTCTGTCTGCTGACGGGAAAATTATATGCAGCAAATGGAATTATGACATTCGTGATGTCCCCTATGGAACGCCGACGAGGTTTTTCAATGACGGGCGCCAGACGGGGGTGTTTTACTGTGAATCGGTGACAAGGGAGAGCGGCGATCTCTTTAAATTTAACTGTGTTTCGGCGGTCGGGATGATGGACAACCAGCGGCACGTTGGCGGCGTATATACTGGCCAAAGATTCGACGTGGTACTTGCCGAAATTCTCGGCACGGAATACGAATACGAAATTGATCCGGAAGTTGCTTCACAACAGGTTTATGGTTGGCTGCCGTATGACACGCGTCGGAACAACCTGCATCAGCTCCTTGTTGCGTATGGCGTGATCATATCCAAATCCGACGCGGGGAAGATGCTTTTTGTTTTCCCGAGCGCGCGTGACACATACGACATTCCGCGAGGCCGAATCTTTGACAGTGGTTCGATAAAGTACGGTGACACGGCAAGCCGTGTTGAAGTGACCGAGCATAGCTATCATTATCTGTCGAGCACGGAAGAAGAGACGCTATACGACACTCAAGGCAAGTCATTAGCGCAGACCACAGTGACTTTTGACCATCCAATATACCCGGATTCTATCACCGCGTCGGGTGACATGACTATCTCCGAAAAGGGCACGAATTACGCAATCATTCAAGGCTCCGGCATACTCACGGGCAAGCCGTATGTCCATAACACGAAGCTACTTGTCGAAGAAAATTCCGATGCGCGTATTGAAAAGGTCGTCACTGTAAAAGACGCGACACTGATAACAACAGCAAATAGCGAAAACTGCCTTGCGCGAATCAGCAGCTATTATTTCAACACAACAGTTGTCACACAAGCGATAGTCGTTGACGAAGAACGTGTTGGGCGCAGATATAATATCGAAAATCCGTTCAAAGAAAAAATGATAGGGTTTCTTTCGAGAATGCTTACGAACACATCATCATTTCGGCGTGCAGAGTGTGATTTTATCGCGAATTACACGCCTGCTGCCGGAGGATCATCGTTCGCCCGCCGTGCGGTTCTCGAGCTGACAGACGCAGAACAGCGATGGGATATCCCGGACAGCGTTTTTCAAAAAGATGCCCCACAAATTCGCTGCGTCTTGATTGGCCGCGGTTCAGACGGCGCGACCGGTGAAGATGGCGAAACAGGCGGATACGGCAATGACAGCGAGGGCGGAAAAGGCGGAAAAGGCGGTAAAGGTGGCAAGGGTGGCGCAGGCGGCAAGGTGTATTCTGTGACTATCGACTGCACAAACCTTGCGTTCATCCGCTATAAGAACATAGACGGCGCAACCGTGCTTTACGCAGCCGATGATATTTATTCGTCGGCAAACGGCAGTGCTTCAAGCTCTGGATTTGTTGAACTGTTTTCCGGCGCGGTCTATGCGCTGCCCGGAAACGACGGCGTTTCCGGCGCTGACGGCGGCAACGGTGGATGTAATCCGGCTATAGGCGCATCGCCGCAAAGAGCCACAGACGGCGGCGATCTTGTGTATAACGGCGTCACATATAAGGGCGGCAAGGGCGGAAAGATGCAGGCCGTCAGAGCGCGGAGCTATTCGACCGCATATCACGAAAATATGACGTGGCGCTTTGGCGGAAACGGCGGCGGCGGAGCTGCTGCCGGAGCGAATGGCCATGATGCAACAGACCTCACAGGCGGAAACGAGGACTTTGAATGGCCTACAGGCGGCGATGGCGCAGATGCTACTATGGCTTTGCCAACTACTGAGCTTTACGGCTCAGGCGGAAACGGCGGTTCCGGTGGTGGCGGCGGCGGCGGAGCGTCAAATCATTACTGGTGGAATGACGTTTACAATGTACTCATAGCCACGTACACGCAAGAAGAATCTAACATCCCCGGTAAAGGCGGCAAAGGGAGTGCCGGAACCGCCGGTTATAAGGGATGCCTCATAATCTACTATTAGGCGGTGGAAACATGGCAATAGAATACTTCCGTAGTTCGCTTCTGGCTCAAGAAATGGAAGATACATGGACGGGCGCGGTCAGATTCAACGCTGAACAGGAGCTGTCTGAATCTCAGAAAGCTCAGGCACGCGAGAACATCGGCGCTGTGCCGTTCGGCAGCAATCTCAAAATATTAGGGCATTTCGATACAGTTGCCGCGCTGCAAGCATCTGCACCGCAGAATGTCGGCGACGCTTACAGCGTGGGCACGACAACGCCTTATAACCTGTACATCTTCGACGGCCTGCGCAGCGAGTGGCTGAACTACGGTCAAATCCGCGCGGCGGATATCTCCGCACGATACGTCGAGAATCAGGTGATAGCTGTATCGGCGTGGACGCAGGATACCTCATCCCTCGCGGGATACAGCTATAAAGCACAGATCACGGTCAGCGGCGCGACGGGCGATGATTTCCCGATTGTGGCATTCAGCCAGAGCGACGCAGTGAGCGGAAATTTTGCACCGCTGTCATTCTCCTTTGACGGTTATCTTGAGATATGGGCTAAAGAAAAGCCGACGGCAGCAGTGACCGTCCCCATCGCAACGATCATAGTCAATGGCGGCAACGGACGCGGTATCACCAATGCAACCGGTGGCATAACCGCGGGGAGCATTGGTGCTGATAGCCTTGCAAACGGCTCTGTGACGGCACCTAAGATTGCAGACGGCGCAGTGTCACAGACTTTTACCGCAACGATAACCGCCGCGGGATGGACGGGCGACGCGACACCATACACAAACGATGTCACTGTAACCGGCCTGACCGCCGATGACAATCCTTTCGTTGACATGATCGCATCAAGCGCTTTCGAGACCGCAGAAACTGAAATCGAAGCATTTGCGAACATTTATCGAATGGTCACGGCTGAAAATAAACTCACGGTCTATGCGGCAGAAAAACCGACTGTTGATATCGCCATTCAAATTAAGGTGGTGAGAAAGTAATGGGTGAAGCTTTTATAACGCGCAGGGGCGGCAGCGGTAACAAGATCTTTGCCGTCATAGGCGTCACATATCCAGCCGGTTCAATTTGCACATGTTCTAACGGTAGCAAAACGCTGACGACCAAGGACACGAGCGGCAAGGCGATGTTTATTATCCCCTCCGCCGGAACGTGGACGGTCAAGGCGGTCAGCGGCAGCAAGAGCAAGAGCAAGGCCGTGAGCATCACAGCTGAGGGACAGGTTGAGACTGTGACGCTGACGTATGGGCTCTATATCTTTAAAAATGGATCGGGGCTGACGTCCGGGTACTCGATTGAAAGCGTCAGCAACAACATAACTTCTGCGCCGACAGTTTCAAGTGACACAATCAGTTGGTCCGGCAACTCCAGCAGCGGCGGCATATCTGTGCACATTAAACCCGCTGTTGTGTTGAAGGACTACACAAAATTGTGTGTCGATTTTGAGTGTTCCTACAACTGGGGCGGAGATTACGGCATGGGATTTGGCGTCGGTACGGATGCCGCTTCCGGCCTTATGCTCACAAATACGAACTGGACAGCAAAGGTCACCAGCGTTGCGCAGGGCACAATTGCCCGGAATACAGTGCAGTGCGATATATCGGCGCTGACAGACTCGGAGTACATTAAAGTCGTAGGATCATATTCTGCCGGCAAAATCTATAACATCTGGCTCGAATGAGGGGGCGCAGCATGACAATCTACATAGACAGCGATTATAAGTGTTACGTCTCCGCATCTGACGGACGCAGAGCAATTGAGGTCAACGACTTCAATGGCAAATGCCCGGAATGGATAGAGAGCTACCGCTTCGTCCCGGCGGGCGAGACGTGGGTGAAGGAAAACGGAGAGATGTTCCGGGGCGAGATGATGGCACCGTGGAAGGATCTGGGCGAAGCATACGTGACGCAGACGGCGTATGTGACAGCACAGAATACACAGTATGAAGCGGCTTTATCGGAGATAGAGGTAGCGCTGGGGGGGTGAATGCTGAATGACGATAGAAGAACGGAAGAATGTCATCCTTGCCAAAATCGCGGAGATAAAGCAGGGCGGTAGCTCTGCTGAAGTTGAGGACATGCGCGCCGCACTCGCTGCGTTAGGTGTCACCGACGAAGAGGAGGGCAACGAATGAGCTATCTCAGCAATGCACAAAAGCTCCGCGCGGCTATCAATGGCGCGGGAGCGATGCTGACGGATGAACAGGCACTGACAGTGCCGCTTATTTACCCCGCTTGGAGTGGGGACGGAGTAAGCTACGTCGCAGGCGACAGAGTAATGTACGGCGGCGCACTTTATAAATGCCTGCAAGCTCACACATCGCAGAGCACATGGACACCCACGGATGCACCGTCGCTTTGGGCAAAGGTACTGATACCCACGCCGGGTGAGATACCCGATTGGGAGCAGCCGAGCAGCACTAACCCCTACGCCAAGGGCGACAAGGTCAAGCACAACGGAAAGATATGGATAAGCACGATAGACAACAATGTATGGGAACCCGGCGTATATGGATGGACGGAGGTGACGAGTGATGCCTGACGACGATAAGACCGACAGCGGCTTGCTGACGGAAGACGCACGTGAGAGCGTAGACCCGACAGGGTGGCTGCTCTTAAGATTTACGACAGTAACATGAGGAGGACACCATGGGAATCATTGACAACGCCGTGGCCCGCGCACTGGAGATAGCAGCGGACGACAGCCACGGCTACGACCAGGCCAACCGCTGGGGGCCTGACTACGACTGCAGCAGCCTTGTAATAGACTGCTTCAAGAGAGCGGGACTGCCCCTCAGCTGCACATATACGGGAAATATGCGCGGGGATATGCTGAGGTGCGGCTTCGAGGACGTGACCGGCAGTGTCGACCTCGGCACCGGCACGGGGCTTGAGCGCGGCGACGTTCTTTTGAACCACGTCCATCACACCGCCCTGTATATAGGCGGCGGGCAGATAGTGCAAGCAAGCATCAACGAGTACGGCACTACGACCGGAGGGCAGACCGGCGACCAGACCGGGCGCGAGATATACACGCGCGGGTACTATAACTATCCTTGGGACTGCGTGCTGCGGTACACGGGCGCAGAACCGGACACGGTGCCGGCCACAAAGAAGCCGACACGCTATGTCACTGTCGAGCTGCCCATGCTGGAGGACGGCCAGACCGGCGTGGTTGTTGCGATGCTTCAGGCGGCTCTGAAGTATCTCGGCTATGATCCAAAGTGGATAGATGGCGAGTTCGGAACCAGGACGCGCAACATGCTCATGGCCTATCAGGCGGAGCACGGCCTTGAGGCTGACGGCATCTGCGGCGCGGCCACGTACAAGAGCATAGTGGGGAGGCGATAACGCATGAGATAACAGCGCAACTCCCAAAACATATAGACGAGGAAAAGAAATGGAAATTTTAAAAGCGTTTATCACATCGTGCGGCGCGGCCATAATTGCCGGTATCTTCTCGCTTATCCTTGCGCGCAGAAACAGCAAAAAAGAGCGAGATGAGGCAAACAATCAGGTCATAGCCAAGCTTACCAGTCTTGATACCAAACTCGAACAGCATATTCAGCGGGATGCGGCGGCAAAGGCGGATGAATCCCGCAGCCGTATTCTGCGCTTTGGTGATGAAGTCCGGCGTGAGATTCTTCACACGGAAGAGCACTGGATTGATATCCTGCTCGATATAGACCGGTACGAAGACTATTGCGACACGCATCCGAATTATGAAAACAACCGCGCTACACACACAATTCAGTATCTTAAAAACGTCTATGATGGACGTTTGAAGAAAAACGATTTTTTGAAATGAGGTAATAATATGAAGCTTTCCAACAAAGTATACGATGTTCTCAAGTGGCTGGTAGTCATTGTCCTGCCCGCCGTCAGCACGTTTTACAGCACCGTCGCACCGCTGTTCGGCTGGTATGACCCCGGTACTGTCGCGCAGGTCATCAGCGCCGTCTGTGTCCTTGCGGGCGCGGTCATCGGCATATCTACAGCTGAGTACAATAAGACCAAAGAATAACAATCGCGCGCCGCGTGCGGTCAAAGACTTGCGTGCCTACGTGGGCGCAAACAGAAAAATCCTTGTAAACCGACAAAAACGGAGGACAGATGAAAGAATCCGTGAAAGATTTCTGCCGCTTGAATGGGCTGAACCAGCGATCAGCAAACCTTGTAGACATGCTATATAATGCGTACATAGGAAGTGAGGCTAACGACAACAGCAGAAATAAAAACCAGTCTGATAACGCCGGGGGAGAAGAACAAGCTGCAATTTCCGAGAGCACTAAGGGAGCAGTTTGAACGCGACTGCGGCTTTACCGACGAGGAGTTGACCATATTCCGCATGAGGGCGCGGGGGATGAGCATCTTACAAATTTCCTTTGCTCTTCAAACGGAAACCGAGCTGTACGGCACCGAGAAAGTCGAGCGCCGTATACGGAGCATAAAAAACAAAATAGCTGCCGCGATTGATGGCTAAATAATGTGTTGATGAGGGCTAACCGATGGGTTAGCCCTCTTTTTTTATGCGAGAATATCAGCAGAAAGGACGTGACATAATGGATTACCCACAGTATTACCAACAGCCCCCGCAACAGCCACAGCAGCAGTTCTACGGCGGTTATCAGCGGCCTATGCAGCAGGTACAGCAAGCACCGCCGGGGTACGTCTGCAAGCCCGTGACAAGCCGTGAGGAGGCCGTAGCAACGAGCACGGACTATTTCTCTCTTGGTGTCGTAATGCCGGACTTGGGGCACGGCATGATCTATCTCAAGCGATTTAACCAGCAGACCGGATCATCCGACTTTTTCGAGTTCCAGCGGTATATACCGGAACAGTCTGCACCGGTGGAGTATGCGACAAAAGCCGATCTTGACGCGCTCCGGGCGGAGTTGACACCTAAGAAGAAACGGAGGGCAGACGACGATGAATAACCCAATGATAGGGCTGATAAACCTTGCCCGTAGCGGCGGCAATCCCATGACGCTTATACAGCAGATGGCGGGGAGGAATCCGCGAATGCAGCAAGCGTACAGCATGATACAGGGGAAAAATCCGGAACAGCTCAAACAGATGGCCGAGAACATGGCGAAAGATCGCGGCATGACAGTTGAGCAAGTCGCTAAGAATATCGGTTTGATGTAAATAAAAACCCGCTCCGCTGTTGCAGCAGCGGAACAGGTAAGCGGCAAGAACGTAAGTTCTTCTATAAATAAGTATAGCATAAAGGCGGGCTTGTGGCAAGCTTGCAATTAAATATTCTATCAGTTCACGGCATCTTGACAAAAAGCCGCTCACTGGATGCAACCGAGAGCGTACGGCTCGGATGTAAATAAACTGATAGGAGACTTTTTATGGCAGACGATTTTATGAGCGGATTTCTCGCCGGGCAGGGCGACGGTAATTCCAATCGCGGCGGAATGTTCGGCGGTGATGGATGGTGGGCTATCATCATCTTCGCGCTGATCTTCGGTTGGGGCAACGGCGGCTATGGCTTCGGCGGCGGCAATTCCGGCGGTGTAGCCGATGGCTATGTCCTTGCCTCCGACTTTGCGAACGTTGAGCGCAAGATCGACGCGGTGAACAACGGCGTTTGTGACGGCTTCTACGCGATGAACACTGGAATGCTTAACGGCTTTGCCGGTGTGACGCAGGCCGTGACGAGCGGATTCTCTGCGGCGGAGCTTGCCCGATGCAATCAGCAGGCGGCACTTATGCAGCAGCTTAACGCCATGCAGATGCAGGCACAGGAATGTTGCTGCGAGAACCGACAGGCGATCGCGCAGGTGCGCTATGACATGGCAACGCAGGCTTGCGACACGCGCAACACCATCCAGAACGCAGCACGTGACATAACCGACAACCAGAACGCGGGGACGAGAGAAATTCTCAACTTCCTCACGAACAACCGACTGCGTGAGCTTGAGGCGGAGAACTCCACACTGAAGCTCGCAGCGTCTCAGGCGGCGCAGAATAACTACCTTGTCAACACTCTGCGCCCTGCACCCATACCGGCGTATCAGGTGCAGAACCCCTATTCGTATGGCGCGAACGGTTGCGGCGGCTGCGGCAACTATTAAGCAAAACTGATATCGGGGCGGGGATAACCCGCCCTTGAAAGGAGATTACTATGTCATGTAAACCCGTATGTCAGCTTTGCCCAAAGCTGATACTCAGCCAAGCGATAACGTTTGCCGATGGCAACGTAGTTGTCAACCTCCCGGACGGCAGCTATACCAACGGCGGGAAATACTGTATCGTGTTGGCACAGACCATACCCGCGACGGCGACGATCAACGCGCCGGTCGTGTTCACCATCGGCACGGGGACAACTCAATTTCCGCTGACAAACCGCTGCTGCGCACAGGTGACAGCGTGCGGAGTGCGGACGCGGACGAAGTACAGCACCATCGTTGTCACGAACTCAACGGGCGCAACGTTCCGCATGATCGGAAACCCGTGTTGCTCTCCGAGCAACAATCTTACCGCAGTTAACGCGGCAACAGGAGGTGCGACAACATGAGCAGAACCGACCGCATAATGAGAATCCGCGACTATCAGCCGCAGGACAAATACCGTGACCGCCGGGGGCGCGAGCATTACGACAATGGCCGTTACGCGCCGCGCAATGAATACCGCGACAACTACCGGGATGATTACTATGAGCGCCGCAGAATAGGCTTTGACTACGATGCACCGCGCATGGGTGATCCGGTAAGCTATGGCGGGGACTATGAGCGTGGTTATGGCGGCGGCAGTATGTACAACGGCATGAGCCGCGAGATGGCGGACGAATGGATGCACGATCTTGAAAATGAGGACGGCAGCAGGGGCGCACATTGGAGCTACGATCAGACGTCAAATCTTCTTAGTCAGAAGAAATACGACTGCGATCCGATAGAGTTCTATGTTGCAATGAATATGCTATACTCTGACTATTTCAAGGTTGCAAAGAAGTTCAACGTCAACAACACAGAGTTCTACGCCGATCTTGCCGAAGCGTTCCTCTGCGACAAGGACGCAGCAGACGATAAGCTCATAAGATATTATGAGTGCGTCGTAGACTAAGCCGGAGGCCGGGGACAATCCCCGGCCTTTGCCGAATTTGTGTTAATAATACGTTGATAATAGAACGGAACGGATAAGAACGGAACGGAATAAAAAAATGACAGGATTCGCAAAAAACTTCGTAAATCCTGTCATTTTTGGTGGAGATAAGCGGGATCGAACCGCTGACCTCTTGAATGCCATTCACGAAAAATGCACCTATTTTCAACGGTTTGCGGGCTTTTGTTGATAGTAGGTTGATAATAGAAAGGTATCAAAATATGGCTCTTCAAGAGCCTATTCAAGAAAAACTATCAACGCCGTTATCAACATCATAGTGCATCTGTTATCTTCCTCAAATCCGCATAGTTTACGTCCTGATAATGCCGCAGCATTTCATCACTTGTGTGGCCGATGAGGGCGAGTTTGTCACGATCTGCTCCGTCGACACGTTTCATAAGCGTTGCGAATGTGTGACGGCAGCTGTGCGGAGTATAGGTGTAAAATTTCTTCCCGTCGCGCTCGACGATGGGATTGTCTATGCCGCATTTATCAAGCACGGAATAAAACAGGTCACGATATCGTGAGGTCGTGAACGGCTTCCCGTACTCATCGGTGAACACCGCGCCGCTGGTTTTGCCCTGCATGGCCTTGTCAATGTATTTCTGAATCTTCGGGGAGACGGTGACAGTGCGATCCGTCCCGGCCTCTGTTTTAGCGCCGCCGATAAATGCCCGCTCTTTGCTGTTGTAATTCGCCGCGTCGAGCGTTACAAACTCGGCAGGGCGAAAGCCAAGGTAACATTGGCACAGCACGATAGACGCGCCGAAAACGCCGTCTGCGTGCTTCTCAAGCTTAGGTATAGCATCATCCGGCAGCGCGTTTTTCGTACCGCTGTCGCCGCTCACGGTGAGGTACTGCCCCATGTTAAGTGTGACGTAGTGCCGGGGGATGGCAAATTTATAGAGCAAGCCGCATAGGGCTTTCATGTTCTCTTTTGTGCGCCGCCCTTTGTTGCACTCGTCGAGGCAGTCTTGCAGATCGTCAATGTCTATATCCGAGATAAAGAGCCGATAGACCGGCGCGAAATATTTATACGCCGCCTTGTAACAATCCATTGTAGACTTCCCGGCGCGGTGCGTTGGTAGCCATGCCTCATAGATTTGCTTGAACGTCGCCTGTTTGGGCTTCTCGCGCGGCGTGAGCTTCAAGACAGGTAAATAGTTTACCGCTTCTTTCTTTGTCTTAAAGCCGCCCTTAGTGCGCGAGGCGGGGCGCGACACACCGTCACTCCCGGTCGCATAGTCTATTGTCACCTTTGCCGTCCACGTCTTTCCGCGCTTGTAGACCGTGCCCATACCATTTCCCCGGCTCTTAACCGTGCGCGGCTCTGATTGCTGCTTTGCACCGCAAAACATACAGTATTTGCTTATGTCGGGGATCTCTTCTTTACATTTTCGGCATTGCATAACATCACCCTATAACAACGCCCCCGGTCTAACGACTGGGGGCTATTTTTATTTCCTGAACAAAAACCGCAAGGCGTAGCCGATGGCGGAAAGCGCCGCAATAACAAGCAGCACAAGGAAAACGAAGAACACGGATACTCCCGCAGAACGGAAAAGGCCAGCGCTGAGGATGTGCGCGTCGATAATCATGTAACCTATGACCGCCAAGAGCAGCAGCGTGGACACGGTAGCGAGAACGCCGACAATAATACGGGCGGTTTCGAGCCGCTTGTCCTTTTGCTCATCAACGGTGGTGAGCCGGGTGTTGTCGATTTCCAACTCATGAATGCGTTGTAACTGCCCCTCTGGACTGTCAACGGGCTTCTCAAGACCGAAAAGCTCATCCAGCGACAGGTCAAGCACCTTGCACAGCGCGGCGGCGTTGTACAGCAAGGGATTGACCTGTTTCCCGGCGCTGATATTGTTTACCGCCGATTTCGGTACGCCGGATTCGTCGATCAGCCTTTGCAGAGTGTAGCCCTTACTATCCTTGGCCTCACGTATTCGACCTTGAAAAGCGTCACAATACGGCTGCAATTCCTGAATAGCAGACACTTTTTACATCTCCTCGAAAATTTTTAATGAAATATAAATCTGTTTTAACGACTTATCCGTATAGATATTTTTCGCTGGGTCTGCTACTATAAAGGCGTAGCAGATAAGTCGGTTTACAAGGATATCTGTTACAGCCCCGGCAGAGGTTGCCGCCAATGCCGGGGCGTTTACTTACACGTAGTACGGATTGGGCTTACAAAGAATGATAATCAGATCAATGAGAGCACCAACGCCGAATAAACCCGCCGTAAACAAATAGAGTATGCCGGTGCCGACTTTCCCCTCATAGAAGCGATGGGCACCAATAAACCCAAGAAATAGGCAAAGCAGGAATGCTACCCATTTATTCTTTTCCTTGCCGCTGTGAACAACATTGTTAACAACGACGGTTTGAGAAACAGCGGGTTGCGGGGAATATGCCATTGCCGGGGAGACAGACGGCTCGGACTGTGAGGCCGTAAATTCGGGTGTGCATGACAGCCCTGAGAGTCCAAAAGAGCACCCCGTGTCTTGCGGAATATTTATAACGCGCTCCGCACTTTTGCCTTGAAAAGTCAACTTTAGAATGTGCTGACCGTATGGCAATATTACATTCTGCGTTTTGCCATAACCGACAGTAGCGAGCTGCTGACCATCAACAATGATCTTCACGGCTACTGCCATACCAGCCCCGCGAGTCTCGCGATAGATAGAGTAGTTCGCAGAGTCACCAGACACAGCAAGGGTTTCATTGTTCATCGGCTTGCCGCACTCTGAGCAAAATTTAGTGCCGTCTGGTACTTGCGCGCCGCATTGCGAACAATACATAGGCATTACCCCTTTTCAATATAATGTGAATAAATTGTTACGCTACTTAAATGTTAACACTTTGCGCTGTCAAAATCAAGTGAAATTTGTCGAAAAATATAAAAGGAGAAGAAAAAGTGGAAAAGAAGCGAGAAAAACTAATAAACATGGTATGCGAGATGAACGTTGAACAATTCAAATGGTTTACAGAGCGAGCGCTTGAACTGCTATCTGATAAAGAGCTTCAACTTTATCTTCGGGCAGCGACATTATCAGACTAAGCATCTTCATTTTAGTAGATTCCGTATCGTGGTGTTCCATTTCAAGAAGAAAGTCTGTGGTGACGTTAAAATGTTCTGCGAACATTACCACGAACTTTGAATTAGGAGTTGAACCGTTGCGCCATGATGTAGGCTTTGATGTGCTTATACCAAGTTCTTTACAAACGGCTGTAACTGTTGTGTTGTTGGCTTTACATAGATTTTCAAGAACATCGATGAACATAATTGCACCTCGCTGAAAGTAGTTGCATAACTCTGATTTCGGAGTTATAATAGCTATACCAGAATATAAATTGAAAGGAGAACAAACGATGACGCGCACAGAAAAAAGACAGTACGAAGAAAGAATCAGGGAACTTGAGGACAAGCTTGCTTATGAGATGGGGCTTAACGAAGCGATAAAAAACGCAACAGAAAAGGGTATGCTACCATTAAAGGGCGTTGAATGTACCGGTTGTAAACATTGCCTTGTATATGTCGCCAAAGGCCGCACATTTGCCATTGCTTGCAGAAAAGACGTAAGCTGCTCAGATTTTGAAAAATCCGAGTGGACAGTGCAAAATTACACACAGCAAAGATATGGATACGGCTCGTTCAGAATAGACGCAGAAAACATCTTGGTATCGGATGAGTCTTACGCGCTCTGAACCAATACGACGATGATCGCCGACACAACAGAAACTATGATGGGTATAACGATGCTGTTCATAAAAAAGTTTACCCCGGCATTGAAATTGTAAAAACACCTATACCGTCCCTTGGCGGTAATAACAACGTAATCGCTGGAAAGTGGGCGCGGTTCTCCGCGACGGGCAAAACCGACGTCAACGAGATATTCACACGCGTCTTGCGCTTCCTGATACGGTATACCTGTTTTCGCCGCCAGATCAGCAATAGTTAACGAACCGTCAGCAGAATGTCTCAACTCCTTTAGAATGTTATTGGCGCTTTTAGGAATCACAATCATATCTATATCTCCTTTTTGTACAGCTCCGCTAATTGCGGGGCTGTATTTTTGTTTAATGCGCTAAAACTCCGAAAACGGAATTTTAGTCATTGACTAACTACGAAATCAGAGTTATACTGTCGTTGTAAACATTGATAGACGAAAAAGGTAACACAAAACCAAGCCCTAACGGAAAGATTTTTCCGAAAAAGCTGCAAGAACGTATTGTGACTGTTGGCGCTTTCACAATACAACTTTTACCGCGAATTGTCAATGTTTTCTCTGATAAAACGCAGAGGGGGTGAGCGACATATACGAACTGTTCAGAGGCAAGATAGCCGAGCAGAAGAAAATCCGCCGACTGACGGATGTGGACATAGCGAAGATGACCGGCTATACCACAAGCACCATACGGGCGTTCATGTGCGGCGTTCGTGAGAATGAGAAGATAGCGACCGCCATAGCACAGGCACTTGAAATCGAGAGGTAACAAGCCGAAAGGCAAGTTATAAGCCCCGCGAACTGCTGGAAACGCACAGGAACCGGCCTTGAAACAAACTCAGGAGCGGGGCAAATGAAAAGGAGAAGAGAAAATGAAACAGTTTGAATTTAATAAGGAGCAGATTCAGACCATAGCCGACGAAGTAGAGCGCCGGATGCGGACGTATACCACGGACATATATACCGAGGCCGAGATAGAAGATATCCGCCGTTCGATGTGGCAAGGCGTTTATTCCACGCTCTGCGTGATGGCGTCCAACTGGCCGGAGGTCAGGGACTGGACAGATGAAATTCAGGGGAGGTGAAAACATGAGCGAACAGGAAAAGAAAACCGCAAAGGAAGTCATAGACAGTCTGAAGCAGATACCGCCCGACGGCGCGGATTACGTGCGCGGGTACTTACAGGGCAGACTTGACGGGCTGAAAAAGGAAAGGGAGGACAAAGAGTGACCATTGACGACATCGAGGCTATGGACAAGGCCACGTTAACACCGCAGGAGGCCGCAAGCGTCATCGGCTGCAAGCCCTATGATATCAACGTGAAATTCAAAGAGGGCAAGCTTGAGTTTCCGGCAATACAGAGCGGCAACCGCGTCAAGGTTCTCCGTGAGCCGTTTATACGGTTTGTGAGGACAGGCAAATGACACCCTGCATGGGCTGTGAGCTGCGCCGCATCGGCTGTCATGCAGACTGCCCGGCGGGCAAAGCGCAGGAACGCGAGAACGCAGCAAAGGAAGCGTACATAAGAAAACACAATTATCCCGACGCTGATGAAGTCTTACGCGCGGGAATGGAAAGGAGAAAGAAAAGATATGGATAGTGTATTAGGCTGGCTGACGGTCACTGCCGGGGTGTTCTACTTCTTCGGTGTGCTCTTCCGTCAGGGAGTGCTTGAGCTGGAGGAGCGCAGCACGGCGAGTGAAAGAGCGTGGCAGGAGGCAGGGAAATGAGCATAGAGACATTAAGTGTCCTGATCGTCGGCGCTCTCGTCTTGACGCTGTTTGCCGTGATCGTCTACCTCGACATCATCACCGAACGCGCCAACGAGATACGCGAGATCGCGCAGTCCTACGGGTGGGCTGACATGGACAAAGCCGGGAAGCTTGACGGCAAGCGTTACACACCGGCTACGGACGCGGATTTCTTCATCATGCCGGACGGCACGAAGATTCACAGGCATTGAAAATGCCGCCCCCGATAAGCAGATCGGAAAGCGGCGATGGGTATATCAACAAACTTAATTATAAACGAAAAGGATGGGTAAGTCAACAATGAACGAGAAAGGTTACAAAGCATACAATCCCGGCTTGATATGCCGTGGGCATAAGTACGAAGAGGATACCGTTTATAAGAAAAACGGTCACGGTATCTGCTGCTCCGGTGTTACGCACTACTGCGTCAACCCGTTTGACACGCTTGACTATTATCCGCTTGTGCAGCCGGACGGACAGTTCAGCGAGTTCACGACGGTTGAGGCAATCGACGAGCCGGTCACGGACGACGGACGAAAGTTCGCGACGAGCACGATAAAAATCGGTTTCAAGCTTGGCTTTAAGGGCTTCATACAAGCTTGCGTTGATTTCCTTTATGAAAAAACGATAAAGGAGATGCCGAAACCGGAAGATGTTGATGTTAGCGATGGCGCGCAGATCGGCAGCTCCGGCGATGGCGCGCAGATCGGCAGCTCCGGCTATGGCGCGCAGATCGGCAGCTCCGGCTATGGCGCGAAGATCGGCAGCTCCGGCTATGGCGCGCAGATCGGCAGCTCCGGCAGATACGCGCAGATCGGCAGCTCCGGCAGATACGCGCAGATCGGCAGCTCCGGCAGATAC
>ERZ1027061.54-NODE-54-length-45625-cov-5.309985_pt1 | contig 45625 bp, 34 predicted proteins | sample MGYA00519283_ERZ1027061 | MGnify/ENA primary metagenome ERZ1027061 (study PRJEB26926, sample SAMN06164849) | human gut metagenome | biome: ENVO:00009003; feature: ENVO:2100002; material: ENVO:00002003 | host: Homo sapiens | place: USA | collected 2012 ... | reverse complement strand
GAGATTACTACGCGTCTCGTGGGCTCGGAGATGTGTATAAGAGACAGATGTTATATAAACCCGTGTTACACAAACACATGTTATGTAAAACCTGCATGAAAGCCGTAACACGTATAATCATGTATTCCTCATGCCACAGCTATTATTTCACGTGTATGGTAAATCCAAATTCCCACTCATCTTCGTTAAATCTATACTTCTTATCAAGCTCTGGGCCGCAGCTATTGGAGCCGATTCCGTTCTGGCGATAGTCTATGCACAGGACGAATTTGCCGCTCTCCGGCAGCTCGTAGTTGTGGGCTGCATTGGTCAGTTCCTCTGCGGTGTAAGGCGAGGCGTTCATTGAAAATGGCACAGCGGATGTCGCGGTTATGCTGTGGGCTGTTGTAGCTGCGATCGTTTCGGCTGTCTGCGCATTGCAAATGCTCTGATATGATGAACCGTCGACAAAGTTATTTTTGACGGAGCTATTCCTGTCAGACTTGTCGCTTGTTCCAAGGGCGCTGACCTGAACAAGGCTACAGTCAAAGTGGCTTCCATTTTCCTGTGGCATGATATAGTCTTCGTGCATCTCGTCAATGGATGCAGAAAATGAGCCATGCCAGCTTGCATGGTGCTTGTCTGCGTAGCTTTCATATGGACCCATACCGATATAATTTACATTTCGCATATCTTCTCTCAAAATCATCCTCACGCCAAATCTTGGGAGCGTAGGGAATTCAGCATTTTTCTTTACATGCATTTTTGATTTTATAGTTCCTTCAGGTGTTATTATCCATTCAGCGTTTATCCTCAGAACAGGCTGTACCGTTGGTGCTGAGAGGCTTGACGTGCACGATATCACGGCACATCCATCTTTTATAATGCAGCCAGTCTCATATGTCCTCTCGGATATCATGTCATAGTGGGCTCTTAACCACTCGTTCTTTATATTTCTGTCATTGTCAGTAGGTGCGCGCCAGATTGTCTTATCGCATGGAGCAGCGAGAAGTTCCTGACCGTCCATTGCAAAGCCTGCAAAGTTTCCTGTGTTCCTGTCAAATATATATTCAAAATTTCTTCCGCTGACAACAAATTCTGTGTCGCTTTCCGATACATGAAGATGGGCAGAAGCTGTATCCTGAGTAGTCAGATATTGTTCCGTCAAATTTTGCGCCTTGTCCAAAGTCTGCACCTTGTCTAGAGTCTGCGCCTTGTCCAAAGACGATGCTTTATCCAGGGCCTTGTCTGCGTTCTGTTTTTGTGTGGCAAGTTCTATCTCGTCAAATCCCAACACATCACCTTCCTTGATAAATGCACTGTCACAAGCTGCCTTATATATCACACGGAGAAACATTCTGTGTGTAATAATATCTTTTGTGCAATCGGCGACATCTGAGCTGCCAGAAATGTCAGAATGACTTGATGCATATAAGTCTGACAAAGATTTCTGTATATTTGTAGCAGGGTTCAGGCTGACAGTTCCATCGCTGTGAGGTGCCACGGAAGGAACATCAATATTCCCGGATGTAACAACCTGTCCATCACAAGTGACTTCATAGCTCATAGTGAGGTAATCCCTGATGTCAGTGAAATCCAAATAATTGTGCAGCGTCAGAATTCCATTTGCCCCATCATAGTTAGCGATCCTGGCCGGACGGTGGATATTCTTGAATTCAAGCAGTCCAGTGTGCGGTCTGCGGTCAGGATAGACCAGGCCATCCATACAGAAATTGCCATCGTGGATAGTCTCGCCGTTGTCGCCTCCGTAGGCGTACATAGCCTTGCCGTTTGCCGCTTTGCCCTTGTATATGGCGTGGTCGCACCACTCCCACACAAATCCTCCGCAGGTGGTTTCGTGGCTGTCGAAGAACTGGAAATAGTCCTCCAGATCTCCGGGACCGTTGCCCATGGCATGGCAGTATTCGCACAGGATGTAAGGCTTGTCGCCATCACCATCTATATATTCGGCCATCTCGGATATGGATGGATACATTCTGCTGTAGAGATCCAGATTGCTGTAGTCATATTTTCTCTTGCCGTCTGTATACTGGGCGCTCTCGTAGTGGGTGAGGCGGGATTTGTCATAGGACTTGACCCAAGCAAGAGCTTCCTCGAATGTCACGCCATAAGCACTTTCATTTCCCATGGACCAGATGACTACGCTCGCACGGTTCTTGTCTCTGATGACGCAGCGCCTGATGCGGTCAAGAATGGATTCGCAGAACTCAGGATTGTTGGCGATCGGCTTATTCCACCTTGCTGCCTTGTTATCCCAATTGTTATCAGAATAGAACAATTCACTTGGACCATGTGCCTCTATGTCAGCCTCGTCTATCACATAGAATCCATATTCGTCGCAGAGCTCATAGAAATAAGGAGCATTTGGATAATGGCTGGTCCTTATGGCGTTGACATTGTGCTGCTTCATCAGCGACATGTCCTTGATGATCTGTTCTCTGCTAATGGTAAATCCTGTCACAGGGTCGGAATCATGTCTGTTCACTCCATGGAACTTGATCGGCATGCCGTTGATGTACACGATCTTATTCTCTATCGTTATCTCCCTGATTCCTATCCTGTCAGTGATGACCTCACCGGCGCATCTTATGATGACAGTGTAGAGATATGGCTTTTCTGCATTCCACAGCACAGGGGAGTCGATCGACAAAGTAATGCTGCTGGAGCTGGCTGCGGTTTTTATTTCGGCTGCATTGGTATTGGCATCGCTCTGAGCGGAAATTTCACACTTTACACAGCCTGATGAACATATGCTGCCATCGGCGTCCAGAATAGTAACTTCAATATCAACATTTGAATCAGCGCCTTTATAAACAACTGTTTCTGGTTTTGATGAAAACTGGTTCTCATCGCGGGAATATCCTGTAAATGCTGTGAAGTCGATACTCACATCTGCCTTAGTCGGATTTTTGATATCATCGCAGCTTGTCCTGATGAAATAATCGAATACTGACCCTGCAGGACGCTTCAGAATATAGACATCCCTGAAAATACCGCTCATGCGGAACTTGTCCTGATCCTCCAGATAGCTTCCGTCGCACCATTTGAGGACGAGCACGCAGAGTCTGTTGGAGCCATTTCTTATGAATTCAGTTATGTCAAACTCACTGGTCGAATGGGATACCTGGCTGTAGCCCACATATCTGCCGTTCAGCCACATATAGAAACAGGAATCGACACCCTCGAAGGTCAGATGGGCGAGTGGTGCGTCCTCGCTTTGATCGTAGTCGAAGTCGGTCACATATGCTCCACATGGGTTGTCCTTTGGAACATAAGGTGGGTCAAATGCAAATGGATACCTGACATTGGTGTACTGGTGATAGTCGTATCCGTGCATCTGCCATACTGATGGAACCGGGATATCATCAAAGCCAGACACATCATAGCCCTCACTGTAGAATTCGTCCTGAAGCTTATAAATGCTGTCATAGTAGCGGAACTTCCAGGTCCCATTCAGAAACTGTATTCTGTCCGAGTAATCCCTTGCATCGAGGGATGTGCTGTATGCCTTCTCGGCAGGAATATAGTAATTCCTCAGTGGCATGGTGTTCTCGTGAAGAATATGCAGATTTTCGTAGTGATGTGGAATGATCATAACAATACCTCCTGTGGTTAATTTAATATATAAAACGTTGTATATTCGTCATTTGTTAGATATATTATAAGATAACGACACATGAACAGTCCATACACATAATGAGACAAAATAAGCACATTCTGGTTTTATAAGGCGGATACGCCGCACCCTGCAAGTCTGCTTGCAGGGTGAAGTCTCTGAACGAGCAAAAGAAAAAAGGTATAGAGTATGCGGGAGCGTGCTCGTATAATAGTGTAAAAATAGTGAAATAATAGTGCGATTGGGCATATGGAAAGGAGCCACACATGTACACAAACTCAGCCTATCTTCATAATTCCCTGCTCGACATAGTGGACAAGAGCAGACCGCTCATAATAACAAGCTGCGGAACGTACAAACTGTATACCCAGAAGGAGTTTACGACCTACAGACCCAAAGGGCGTAAGGATTATCAGCTCATATACGTGGCGGCGGGCAAGGCACATTTTGAGATAGACGGAAAGGATATGATTGCCTGCCCTGGAAATATGGTTATCTACAGACCAAGACAGATGCAGAGGTATGTGTATTACGGGGACGAACACACGGAAGTATTCTGGGTGCATTTCACCGGGGGAGAGGTGAAACAGATATTCAGACGATATGGGATAGATGATGATGTGAATATATTTTATGGTGGAGACCATGCGGAGTATAGAACCCTGTTTAAACAGATGATACAGGAACTGCAGCTCTGCCGGGATGACTACGAGGAGATGCTTGAATATATATTCAGACAGATACTTATCTCAGTTCACAGGCAGCAGGGACAGGATGATTCCAAAAATGTGTCAGCCATGGCGGAGGAGATGGACCGCGCAGCGGGATATTTCGGAGAGCATTACAACGAGGAGATAGTTGTTGAGGATTATGCAAATGAGCATAACATGAGCGTGAGCTGGTTCATACGGAACTTTAGACAGCGCATCGGCACCACGCCCACACAGTACATCATGTCAAAGCGTATAGCCAACGCCCAGATGCTTCTCGAGAGCTCGGACTACAACATGACGGAGGTAGCAAAGATTGTCGGATACGACAACCCGCTCTACTTTAGCAGGGTATTTAAAAAAGAAAAGGGAATGTCTCCTATGGAGTATAGGAAGTCGATCAGGCGATGATGGCAGTTTGGACTATGCGCAGACAAACAACTGGAAATTCTTATAGTAAAGTGTATATAATTATAGAAGTAACTGCCATGGGCGTAACAGTATTCTGCGTCAGCTTTTTACTTGTACTCGCGATAATTTTTTTAGTTAAATATGTAAAAGAAAAGAGAACTACTGATAAGAGATTAGCAGTTACATATTAATTGGTAGTGTAAAATGATTGGAGGAACTGGATATGAAGGTTTTAATGTTGAATGGAAGTGCAAAGTCACAGGGCAATACATACCGCGCGCTTTACGAGGTAGGCGAACAGCTTAAGAAGGAAGGCATAGATTACGAGATATTCCAGATCGGAGCAGATCCGATAAGAGACTGTATAGGCTGTGGCCAGTGCGGTGCAAAAGGCTGCTGTATATTTGATGATGACAAGGTGAATGAATTTGTGGAGAAGGCAAAAGAGGCTGACGGATTCGTATTTGGATCACCTGTATACTATGCCCATCCAAGTGGAAGAATATTATCATTCCTTGACAGGGCTTTTTATAGTGGTAAGAAGGCGTTTGAGTATAAGCCGGGCGCATCAGTGGCAGTTGCAAGACGTGGCGGTACATCGGCAACTTTTGATGTACTGAACAAATACTTTGGCATATCGCAGATGCCTGTTGCAGGCTCTACATATTGGAATCTTGTACACGGACGCGTACCTGGAGAGGCCGAGCAGGATGCAGAGGGTATGCAGACCATGAGGAATCTTGCAAGGAACCTTGCATGGATGCTCAAATGCTTTGAAACCGGCAAGGCAGCCGGCGTGGCACTCCCTGACACAGAGAGGGGTAACCAGACTAATTTTATAAGATAAATGGTTGAAGATGACAAAAGAAAAGGGGAAGCAATATTGGTGATCAGGATTATTACACCTGGTCAGATACCGTGAAATCATATCTTGTTTATCAGAATGGCAGATATATGAGATTACAGGCGAATGCAGTCAGATCAGGTTATCTTGTAGAGTATTATGATAAGAATTTCAAGCTGCTGTCCAGAAGGACAGTGAATAAAGAACTTGACATGTTCGGAGGATTTTGCCAGTCAGGTGATTATTATTATGTACTCTCCGGACAGACCAACTATGACGAATCTGATAATGTTGAGGTATATCGTATTACCAAGTATGACAAGAATTGGAATAGAATCAGATCCTGTGGACTGAAAGGTGCAAATACATATATTCCATTTGATGCAGGTTCTGCAAGAATGACTTCATTTGGCAGATATCTGATGATCAGGACATGCCATGAGATGTATAAGACGAGTGATGGATATCATCAGGCAAATGTTACGATTCAGGTAGATATGCGGACTATGAAAGTGATTGATTCATTTACGGATGTTGTGAACACGGAATATGGATATGTGAGTCATTCTTTCAATCAGTTTATACATATGGAAAACGGACGGATAGTTGCGGTAGATCATGGAGATGCATACCCAAGATCAATTGTGCTGATAAAATATCCCTCAGCAATAGGTTCGGATGGATTCCGTGAGTGGAACTGTGAAGCAACGGATGTCATATCTTTTGATGGGGAAATTGGAGATAATTATACAGGGGCTACAGTTGGTGGGTTCGAGATGTCATCAAGCTCATATCTTATAGCCGGAAGCCGGGATATAGGTGATGGGGCTACATATGGAATAGCTACGGTAACCATGTATCCAACATGCAATCCGGCGTTGAAAAAATCGTACACGTTACAGGTGGGACCAGATGGCAGATGCAATATGCATCAAACAAAACAATTGCCAAAGGTAAAATTGTAACATGTAGCAGCAAAACAGTTGCAAAAACTGTGGGAAGTCTGAAAAAAGGGCGGACGTATTACGTGCGTCTTAGGAGCTGCAGTAATTATGGAGGAAAGACAAGATACTCTGGATGGAGCAAAATAGTGAAAGTAAAAATAAACAAATAATACTATAGTTCATCATCCGTAACGATATAATCCGGCCTGTTGTTATTTACGGTCTCCTGGTTTGAGAGCGTTCTCTGGCGTTTCTCCTGCCGGTAGGCATTAGGCGACATGCCGGTGGTCTTGCGGAAGATCTTGTGGAAAGCCTCGGCGGACTGGTAGCCGCATGAAAATGCAATACTTTCTATAGAAAGCTCAGATATGGTAAGCATATGCTGGGCTTTTGTTATGCGGAAATTCTGCAGGTATTTCACAGGACTCATCCCGGTGTACTGCTTGAACAGGTCGGAGAAATAGCTTCTGTTGATTCCAACGTAGTCAGACAGCTCCTCCACCTTCATTGGCATACTGTAGTGGTTCTGGATATATGATATGGCATGGTTCACATATGCGTTTCCGGATGGAGTCTCCAGCTTGTCTTTCTGTGCATTTGCGATGACAGACAGAGCGAGGTAGAGCATGCCCATGAGCCTGAAGTGGTCTGCGTGATCCGAGGTGTTGTGAGCAAGCATATCAAATACGTACTTTTTCAGTTTGTCGCCATCCTTGCAGGTGAATATAGGCTGGTTCTGTGTCAGGCCAATACTGCTCAGCGTGTCCTGGGCACACCTGCCAGAGAATCCGAACCAGACATACCTCCATGGATGGTGTTCGTCTGATATATATGTGGCTGGGGTATCCGGCTCGATCAGAAACCCCTGTCCCTTTTTTAGATGATAGTGTGCGTTCCCTACATAGAAGTCGCCCTCTCCCTCCAGCACGAAATGTATGAGGTAGAAAGTCTTGACCGCAGGACCTGCCTTATGAAGAGGTTCGGTTATTGAATGTCCGAACACATTCAGGTAGAGGTCTGTGTCATTCTCCTGAGGAAATTCCATTACGATCTTATTTTCCATTTTACAAACTCCACAGTTTTTCTTAATAAATTGACTTTCTAAATTGGCATCAAAAATTAGTCTGATAATCTTGAGGAGATTTCAGAAAAGTCTATATACAAATTTTCGTACTGTTCTAAATTTATAAGATCTGAACGTTTCTGCAATGCAGGCATATGAACACATCCTTTCATTATAATATATAAGAGTATAACATACATTCAACCGGATTATCCATACAATAATAAGTTCCATCAGAAAAAACAATCTAACAAATGGACATATATTTGCAACGCTATGCCATGTTCAAAATCTGTATATTGTTATAGAATTATATTCACAAAGCAAGAAACGCAACGGCGTAGCGCAGAAAAGACGCGCAATATGGACAACAAAAGAACGGACATTAAGGAAAATAACGAAAAATTATAAAAACGGAGAAAGGTGGAGTTACAGAAAATGAAGAAGATTGAAGAGTTAAAAAAGATGATATCAGGTGGAGAATTTGATGAGAAACTTGCACAGATATATCTTGACAAGGATATGATCCCGTACAACAGGGAGAGATATGTAAAGGCACTTGACAAGTTTGTTGAGTTATTCGGAGATCAGGAGGTTGCTATCTACAGCGCTCCTGGAAGAAGCGAGGTGTGTGGAAACCATACAGACCATCAGAACGGACATGTACTTGCTACATCGATCAACCTTGATGCCATAGCAATTGTGGCACCTAGAGAGGACGGCGTGATCGAGCTTGTGTCAGACGATATGCCTAAGGAAGTTATCAATGTAAATGATATCGAGCAGGATCCTGCATTTGAGGGAACAACAACAGCGCTTATCAAGGGTGTTGTTGCAGGGATCAGAGATTACGGATTCAAGGTAGGCGGATTCACAGCATTTGTGACAAGCGACGTGCTCATGGGAGCAGGAATGTCTTCATCAGCAGCATTTGAGAGCCTTATAGGAACTATCCTTTCGGGCCTCTACAATGAGATGAAGGTATCATCTGTAGATGTGGCAAAGATTGGACAGTACGCAGAGAACGTATACTTCGGCAAGCCATGCGGACTGATGGATCAGATGGCATGTGCAGTCGGCGGACTTATATATATCGACTTCTTCGACAAGACAAATCCTGTCATTAAGCAGGTTCCGGTTGACTTTGAGGCTCATCAGTACAGCCTGTGTATCGTAGACACAAAGGGTTCACATGCAGATCTCACAGACGACTACGCTGCGATTCCTGCAGAGATGAAGCAGGTTGCAGAATACTTTGGTGAGGAGCTTCTCAGCAGAGTTTCAGAGGAGGATTTCATCAGCAAGGTTGGTGAGATGAGAGCAAGCGGAAAGGTGAATGACAGAGCGGTTCTCAGAGCTCTTCATTTCTATACAGAGCAGGACAGAGTCGCAGAGGGTGTTGCAGCACTTGAGAATCAGGAATTTGATCATTTCCTCGATGTTATAAAGAGAAGCGGAGATTCATCATTCAAGCTTCTTCAGAATATATACAGCGCAAAGGATCCACTCACACAGAATGTATCAATAGCACTTGGTTTCTCAGAGGAGTTCATCGGTGAGAATGGTGTGTGCAGAGTACATGGCGGTGGATTCGCCGGAACCATCCAGGCATTTGTCAAGAATGCGGCTGTTGCTGAGTACAAGAAGAACATCGAGTCGATCTTCGGAGAGGGCGCATGCCACGTCCTCAAGGTAAGACCTTACGGCGGAATCAAAGTAGTTGAGTAGATGTCACAATTTTCCGAAGGGAAATTGTGATGTAGCACCAGCCATTTGCCGAAGGCAAATTTTGCATGGCTGGTGTTCCCACCTCGTTTTGGGAAATGAAATGTAGAGATAGTAATGAGAAAGAAGGGTTACAACCATGATAGATACAAATATCAAGCAGCTCGTTGAGTATGGAATTGCAAATGAGCTGATAGAGGAAGAGGACAGAATATACACGACCAACACCATCCTCGAGATGCTTAAGAAGGACAGCTACGAGGAGCCGGGTGAGGTGCCGGCTATAGACACACCTGAGAAGCTTGAGGAGTGTCTCAAGGGTATTCTGGATTATGCAGTTGAGAATGGACTTATCGCAGAGGATTCAGTTGTCCTCAGAGATCTGTTCGACACGAAGATCATGAATGCGCTGGTTCCAAAGCCAAGCCAGATCATAAAGACGTTCAGAGAGAAGTACGCAAAGTCTCCAGAGGAGGCGACAGACTTCTACTACAAGCTCAGCAGAGCTACAGATTACATCAGAACATACAGAGTTGCAAGGGATATCAAGTGGATAAAGCCTACAGAGTATGGCGATATCGATATCACGATCAACCTTTCAAAGCCGGAGAAGGATCCAAAGATGATCGCTCTTGCCAAGACTATGTCACAGTCATCATATCCAAAGTGTCAGCTGTGTATGGAGAATGAGGGATATGCGGGAAGGATCAACCATCCTGCAAGAGAGAATCATAGGATTATCCCTATAGAGGTAAATGGCAGCAAGTGGGGATTCCAGTATTCTCCATATGTATATTACAATGAGCACTGTATCGTGTTCAACGGACAGCACATCCCTATGAAGATAGAGAAGGCGACATTCCAGAAACTCTTCTCATTTGTGGGTCAGTTCCCTCATTACTTCTTGGGATCAAATGCAGACCTTCCTATAGTAGGTGGTTCGATACTTACACACGACCACTTCCAGGGTGGACGTTATACATTTGCCATGACAAAGGCACCTGTTGAGACAAAGGTTACATTTGCAGGATATGAGGATGTTGAGGCAGGAATCGTGAAGTGGCCAATGTCAGTTATAAGACTTGACGGAGAGGATCCGGACAGGATTATAGATCTTGCAGACAAGATCCTCGGTGCATGGAGAGGTTACACAGATGAGGATGCGTACATATTTGCGGAGACAGACGGAGAGCCTCACAACACCATCACTCCTATCGCGAGAATGAGGGACGGCAAGTACGAGATGGACTTAGTCCTTCGCAACAACATCACTACAGAGGAGCATCCACTTGGTCTCTATCATCCGTGGGAGCAGTACCACAACATCAAAAAGGAGAACATCGGACTCATCGAGGTAATGGGACTTGCGGTACTTCCTGCAAGACTCAAGGGTGAGATGGAAGAGCTGGCAGAGGTTCTCGTGGCAGGCGGAGACATCAAGGCTCATGAGAACATCGCAAAGCATTACGACTGGGTACAGACTTTCATAGGAAAGTACGACATAAATGCAGACAATGTACACAAGATACTTCAGGATGAGATCGGTGATGTATTTGCCAAGATCCTTGAGTGCGCAGGCGTTTACAAGAGAGACGATGCAGGTAAGGCAGCGTTCCTCAGATTCGTAGACTATGTGAATGCAAAGTAGATCATACGGATAACTAATATTTATTAATACCACAATTCATTGTGCATAACGTGATGTGGTGGTATAGTGTTGGAGAAAACGTCAATAAAAATGTTTATAAGCGGGTGGTGATCATCCGCGGAGTATAAAGCACCCGGGGAACCTCTAAAGACCGGATGCGGCATCATAAAGGAGGAAAATAAAATGAAGATTTTGGTAACAGGCGGTGCAGGTTATATAGGAAGCCATACATGTGTAGAGCTGCTGAACGCAGGCTATGAGGTAGTGATTCTCGACAACCTCTATAATGCAAGTGAGAAAGCAGTTGACAGGATCAAGGAGATCACAGGAAAGGATCTCACATTCTACAAGGCAGATATACTTGACAAGGATGCTATGGATAAGATATTTGCAGATGAGAAACCAGACTGTGTGATACATTTTGCAGGACTTAAGGCTGTCGGTGAGTCAGTTGTAAAACCACTTGAATATTATCAGAACAACATTACAGGAACCCTCAATCTGTGTGAGATAATGAGAAAGAATGGATGTAAGAACATTATCTTCTCATCTTCAGCAACAGTATACGGCAATCCTGCATTTATTCCTATCACAGAGGAGTGCCCAAAGGGAACGCCTACAAATCCATATGGCTGGACAAAGTGGATGATCGAGCAGATTCTTACAGACCTCCACACAGCAGATCCAGAGTGGAACGTGATCCTTCTTCGTTATTTCAATCCGATCGGAGCTCACAAGAGCGGACTTATCGGCGAGGATCCAAAGGGAATCCCAAACAATCTTCTTCCATATGTTGCACAGGTTGCAATCGGAAAACTTCAGAGTGTTGGTGTATTCGGCAATGATTACGACACACCTGATGGAACAGGCGTCAGAGATTACATCCACGTAGTTGATCTTGCAGTTGGACATGTAAAGGCTATCAATAAGATTAAAGAGAATCCAGGCGTTAAGGTATACAATCTCGGAACAGGAAATGGTTACAGCGTTCTCGATGTGATCAAGGCATTCAGCAAGGCATGTGGACATGATGTGCCATATGTTATCAAGGAAAGACGTCCTGGTGATATCGCAACATGCTACTCAGATGCGTCCCTTGCAAAGAAGGAACTCGGCTGGGAGGCACAGTACGGAATAGATGAGATGTGTGCTGATTCATGGAAGTGGCAGTCGATGAATCCTAACGGATACAACGACTAAATATAAAAGAAATAAAATAAATAGAATATATTAAATTACGCCGGTGCATGCTGAATATAGAGAGTGTGTACCGGCGTTTTAAAATGGTTATTAAAATTCAGAAAAATGGTTATAAATGGCTTTGTACAAGGGAATTTAGGGGCATTATACCGTTTGTTGACTTTGGATTATATAAGTGATATATTGAATAAGATTAGCAATAAATATACGTTAATATGTATTTGGAGGAAAGCTCATGGGCATATTCAAGAAGAAGAAACAGTACGATGTTGGAGTTTATGGATTGTGGTATGGACACAATTATGGAAGTATAGCAACGTATTACGCACTTTCAAAGGTTCTGGAATCAATGAAACTTTCATGTGTCATGATTCGCAACCCACTTGGCAGAGAGGTAGACATAGATGCTCTTGCCAATTCACATCCACTCAAGTTCGCAAGGGAGCAGTACAACGTAACACCTTTATATGGACTTGGGGATATGTACAAATTGAACGATCTGTGTGAGTCATTTCTTATAGGTTCAGACCAGATGTGGTACTACAACCTGTCAAGACCATATGGTCAGTCATATTTCCTTGATTTTGTAGATTACAATACGAATAAAGTGGCATACGGCAGCTCATTTGGAAGAGATCAGTATACCGGACCAGAGGATGAGAGGCTGAAAGTGAACAGAAACCTCAGAAGATTCAATGCTATATCAGTAAGAGACGATTTCTCACAGAGGATCTGTAAGGATGATTTTGAACTTGATGTAGACCTTGTATATGACCCGGTATTCCTGTGTCCTGTAAAGAAATACGATGATCTGGTAGCCCAGGCAACTATAACAGAAAATAAAACTCCATTTATATTTGCATATATACTTGACCCGAATAATGAGATCGGAGACACATTAAAGAGAGTTTCCGCTGAGTCTGGAAAAAGAATAGTTGTAATATTCGACCAGTCAAGATATAATTCGCCTCATGATGTAAATGAGATGCTTGGTGAAATGGGCATCACAGCTGAGGACAACATCACAGCTTTAGATGATCCAACCATAAAGGACTGGTTGTACTGCTATAAGTATGCTACAGAGGTACTCACAGACAGTTTCCATGGCTCATGCTTTTCTATTATATATAAGAAGAATTTTATCGTCCTCAAGAACAAGGGAAGAGGTGCATCACGTTTTCCATTCCTGCTCGGAGGACTTGGACTTTTAGACAGAATGGTTGAGACACCTGCTGAGATGGCAGACAAGTTTATCGACATGCAGAAAAATGGCACGATGGACGTAGACTATGCAGCAGTAGACAAAATTTTAGATGTTAAGAGAGGAGAATCTATGGAGTGGTTAAAGAATGCTTTAAAGCATCCAAAGAAACTTGGACCGGAATCAGAACTTCCACAAATACCTGTAGATGTCAGCACGCTTAATCCGGATATTCAGAGATGTATCATGGTTGCAAGTATGATAAGAGACTATGGAATTAGACATATCGTGGTTTCATCAGGTGCAAGAGATGTATCACTGACGAGAATTTTCGAGGCAAATGATTGCTTTATCACGCATAACGTAACAGACGAGAGAAGTGCGGCTTACTATGCCCTTGGTCTTGCGACAAGACTCAAGGAGCCTGTAGCCATAACCTGTACATCAGGTACAGCTGTCTCCAACTATCTGCCTGGTATCACAGAGGCATATCATATGCAGGTGCCTATTGCGGTTATATCAGGAGATCGCTATCCATACTTTGCAGGACAGATGGAGGCACAGAAGATAGATCATATAGGAGCACTTGCATCTGTAGTTAAGGCATCGGCAGATCTCCCTATTGGTTGGGATGGAATGATCCAGTGGGCAACACGTAGAATGATATCAGAGGCGCTGCTTGAGATGACACATCATGGGGCAGGTCCGGTTCATATCAATGTTCCTATGAACTTCCTTGAGAACAAGTTCCCTCCGGCAGAGACACTTCAGCTCAGCAAATACAGACATATAGACAGAGTCGAGATTGCAAGCCCTGCACAGGTTTGGGACAATACTATACAGAAACTGAAGAAGGCAAAGAGGATACTTGTGATCGCAGGTCAGAATATGCCTATGGATTCTGAGGAGAAGAAGAACTTTGACAGATTCTGCAGCAGCTACAACTGTTGTGTTGTGACAGATCATCTCTCCAACCTTGAGAATGAATATTCACTCAATCCGTTCAACCTTCTCAGAAAGACTGGCAATAACTTCTTTGTCCAGAATCTGATGCCGGATCTTGTGCTGTATTTTGGCGGCAAGAGAGTCCTCAACTGTCCACTTCAGGGCAAGATGAGAGGTGTGCCTAGAAAGTTTGAGTTCTGGCGTATCGATCCAGACGGAAAGGTAGCCGATCTGTACAGAACACTTACACATGTATATGAGATGCCTACAGATTACTTCTTCAAGTATTGTGCTGACAGAGCAGATGGCAGCAAGAACGATAAGAATTATTACAATGTATGGAGAAAGAATCTGAATGATTATCCACAGGTAGACTATAAGACAGTTGAGAACTTTAATTCTTTCTATACAATAGGAAAGACTATGTCAGTTATGCCTAAGAATTCATTGCTTCACCTTGGAGTAGGAACATCATTCAACAGAGCGCACTTCTACGATCTTGATCCGAGCGTTGATGTGTACTGTAATATGGGAACGAATGGTATAGATGGTTCAGCATCAACATTTATGGGACAGGTTTGTGCGAGTGACAAGGATACACTCTGTTTCCTGTTCATAGGAGATCTGAGTTTCTTCTATGATATGAACTCAATCTGGAACAAGCCTATGTCAGGCAATATCAGAATTCTTCTGAACAATGATGGCGGTGCCGGATTCCTCAGACATTTTAACACACCAGGTATCACTCAGGCACACAATGCCATTGCAAAGGGCTGGGTAGAGTCGCTTGGATTTGAGTATCTCTCAGCAAAGAACAAGGCTGAGTTTGATAAGAACGTAAAGAGATTTGTCTCAAATGAGAACAAGCCTATGTTCATGGAGGCATTTATAGAGTAAGGTGTTGGATTTATGAAATTTGAGATACTGCTTTCGTGTATGAACCTATGTGGTGAAGACATAATAGAAAAGTCTAATATCACCTCGTCTGCATTGATAGTTGATCAGTGTGGACGGGATGATTACCATGAATATGAGAAGAATGGTAAAAAAATAAGAGTGTTTTCGGTAAATGACACAGGACTTACCAAGAGCAGGAATTTTGCAATACGAAATTCATCGGCGGATGTGTGTCTGCTGTGCGATGATGATGAGGTGTTTGTCGATAACTGTGAGGCAGGAGTCATCAAGGCATATGAGGATATACCAGATGCGGATGTCATTATATTTGACATAGGCAACAGACAGACTGGACAGAAGAAGATACCGAAAAAACTCAATTATTTCGAACTTATGCATGTGGCCTCGTGGCAGATCTCATTCAGACGCGAGAGTCTGAATGCAAATGATGTTTATTTTGACGAGAGAATGGGTGCCGGTTCAGGAAACGGGGCGGAGGAAGAGTTTAAATTCCTCACGGACTGCCGCAAAAAGGGACTTAATATTTATTATGTTCCTTTTGTGATAGCGGATGTGGCACAGACGAAGTCCACATGGTTTAAAGGCTACAATGAAGAATTTTTTGTGAACCGTGGCAATACCACCAGATATATCATGGGGTATGTGCCGGCACTTGTCTATGCGGCATATTACAGTATAAGAAAGAGACGCTTGTTTGATAGTGGTATAACATGGTTTACAGCATTCAGGCTGATAGTTAAAGGAATGAATGAAAACAGATTGGGCAGAAATCCCCACCTGGATGGTAAAAGGTAAAAGGTAAAATATAGATGAGTGACAAGATATTAAGTGTGATAATTCCGTCTTACAACAGTAAGGCGTATCTTAATAAGTGCCTGGATTCACTTGTTGTTCCAGACCTTATGGGTAAGATTGATGTGATCGTCGTCAACGATGGTTCCACAGATGGAAGCGAGGTCATTTGTGACGAATATATTTCGAAATATCCGGATAGCTTTACCCTGATCAACAAAGAGAACGGAGGTCACGGTTCAGCCATCAATGTTGGTGCTCAGGCGGCGAGAGGCCGCTATATGAAGGCACTGGATGCAGATGACTGGTTTTTAACAGACAGCATACCACAGTATATTTCAGCCCTTGAAAATGCAGATGCTGATGTGGTGCTCACCTGTCACCATACGATCAATATATCAACAGGAGAGATCAAGAATTGGAGATGCTTTCCTGATGAGTTTGGGAAAAAATATACGATGGAGGAGGTTATGTCCGACTGGAAAAAGTTTGACAGGAGCCTTACTTTCCATGGAATAACATACAGAACAGATTTTTATAGAGAAAAAGGTGTAAAATTGGCAGAAAATGTATTCTACGAGGATCATGAGTATGCGACATATCCATGCTGTCAGGCACAGTCGGTCATGCCGCTCGATCTTTTTGTTTATGAATACAGGATTGGTGATGTGTCGCAGAGTGTGTCGGCGGAGAATCAGTTAAAGAGGATAGATCATACAAAACTGGTTATAGTAAAGATGCTCAAAGACAGGGTCAAGATCCAGGATGAGTGGGCACTGGAGTACTGTGACAAGAAGATACACCTTCTTTTGCTCAGTTTCATGGTCACATCCATGTTGTGTGACCCGAACAGGAAACGCGGAGTTGCCCGCGTGGATGAATTGATGGCTTATATAGCTAAGAGAAACAGACATGTGGTTGACATGTCGATTAAACACTACAGAATACTGAAACTCCTCAATGCTGCGCATGTCGGATTGGAAGGGTACAACAAAATGCTTGGTTCAAAGCTTTACAATAAGGTAAGGCATAATAGGACATTCGACTGATGGGCATAATAGAGTTTATAACGAAAGACTGATTTGGAGGACTAATTTAATGAAGTTTAAGAGCGGTAGTTTCTTAGAAGTTTTTAATTATAAAGACCTTTTGAAACAGCTTGTTACAAGAGATTTGAAGTTAAAATACAGACGTAGTTTCCTTGGATATGTGTGGAGTATTTTGAATCCATTGCTTATCATGATTGTAATGGTAGTTGTATTCTCCAAGATGTTCAAGAGACAGATTCCACACTTTCCGGTATATCTCTTCTCGGGACGTATCATCTATGAGATGGTCATAGGTGCATGTGGAAAGGCACTGGGAAGTATAACAGATAATTCATCACTTCTCAGAAAGACGTATGTATCGAAATTTATGTTCCCTCTGGCGAAGATCACCAGTTCACTTGTAGACAGTATGTTCTCACTGGGAGCTTTCCTTATAGTGATCATATTTACGAAATCGCCATTTTACTGGACTATGCTGCTATTTCCATTTGTATTCCTTCAGGCTTATATATTTGCCTGCGGAATGGGATTTTTCCTTGCACAGCTCCATGTATTTTTCAGAGACACAAGGTATATCTGGAATGCCATAACGACAATGTGGATGTATTGTTCGGCTATATTCTATCCGATACAGATGCTTCCGGATTGGCTCCAGACACTTGTAAATTATTTCAATCCAATATATGTATATATCAAGCAGTTTAGAGCTATAGCACATACAGGACAACTTCCGGGTACAGGTACAGTTTGTCTTGGAATATTCTATGCGTTTTTATTCTTTGGACTGGGAGTGTTCTTCTTCAAGAAAAACCAGGACAAGTTTATTCTGTATATTTAGGAGGTTAGATGATGGATACAGCTGCTAAGAATGGCGGGGAGATGGATGCAAGTGAGATATTTACATCCAAGGCTCAACAGGCGTCCACGGTAGAACAGGGAGAAACTATCATTGAACTTAAAGATGTAACAATAAGATTCAACAAGAACAATCTTAAGATAGATAACCTGAAAGAGTATTTTATCAGACTGGTTACTAGACAGTTGATGTTCCAGGAGTTTATTGCGCTGAAGGACATCAATCTGGAGATAAAGAAAGGCGAGGCGTGGGGATTCATCGGAACAAATGGTGCAGGTAAGTCCACGCTCCTAAAGGTTGTGAGCAGAATATTGAAACCTTCAAGTGGAACTGTTTCTGTTTCCGGAACGGTTGCCGCACTCATAGAGCTTGGCGCCGGTATAGATCCACAGCTCACAGCAAGAGAAAATATATATTTAAATGGAACACTGCTTGGATATTCCAAAGCTTTTATAGAATCAAAGTTTGATGAGATAGTTGAGTTCTCGGAACTTCAGGACTTCCTGGATTCTCCGGTTAAGAACTTTTCATCAGGTATGAAGACGAGACTTGCGTTTTCTGTAGCTACTGCGGTGAATCCTGATATACTCATAGCTGACGAGATTCTTGCAGTGGGAGATATGAGGTTCAGAAAAAAGTGTGCAGTCAAGATGGCAGCCATGCTTGAAGCGGGAACTACACTTCTCTATGTGTCACACAGCCTTGCAGCAGTAAAGAAACAGTGCAACAAGGTGATGTGGATTGATCATGGACATGTAATCATGGTCGGTGAAGTGGATAAAGTATGTGATGCTTTCCAGAAGGAGATGGAATCTCCGGTTCCGATACTTCTGGCAGGAATAAATGGCAATGCTATAGCAGATCCAAATGCTGTGGTAAAACCTGTTAAGGAAAACGCGGCGGACGCTGCAAAGAAAGCTGAGATAGCAAAGAAGGTAGCAGCGGATGCAGCGAAGAAGGCGGCAGCGGCTAAAAAGGCGGCGGCAGATGCTGAAAAGAAAGCTGAGGCAGCAAAGAAAGCGGCAGCTGAGGCGGTGAAGAAAGCCGAGGAAGTCAAGAAGTCAGAAGAGGCTAAGAAGACCGCCAACACAGACAAAAAGAAGAATGTATCTGTGGATGAGAAGGCTGAGGATACAAATAAGGAAGATAAGTCAGAAGAGTAAACACGATTCACAAGACATAGGAGGATAGGAGTAATGTTACAAAATGTAAAGTTGCAGAATGTTATGCTTCAGATGGATCTGGATATGAATATAGTAGATTATCCTGAGTTCAGTGCTATAGGAAAGGATTATAGAACACCGTTTACTTATGATTCAGATAAGAAGTGCCACATTGTACAGAAGTATAACAAAGTCAATTTTATGAGTTATTACAACTGCATACAGGTAAAGAAGTGGGCAGAGTATACAGGCGTACAGAATTTTAAACTTCATCTCAGAATGAAGGGTAAAGTTGATCTGGCTCTGTATGCGATATATGCTGCATCAGTGGCAGTCACATATAATCCGCTCTGTTCCCAGGTTGTAGAGTGCGATGAAGTGAGCGATGTGGTCATCAACATCCCTGATACGGACAAGGCACTTGTAGGTTTCAGAATGGATATACTTGAGGAAACAGAGATATATGGTGGATATTACTCTGCGGATATAGAGGAAGACAGGATAAGAGATATCAACATATCCCTTGCCACAACTACATTCAAAAAGCAGGAGTATATTAAGAGGAATATTGAACTTATCAAGGAGAATGTTTTGTTTGAGGGAAGTGATCTCAAGGGACATCTCTTTGTACACGTGATCGACAATGACAGAGAACTTGATCCAAAGGAACTCGACAGTGAGGATCTGAAGGTATACATGAACAATAATGTGGGTGGTGCCGGCGGCTTTACACGAGGTATGATAGAGGCACTCAAGAGAAAGGATAAGCCTACACACGTACTCCTCATGGATGATGATGTAATGGTAATGCCTGAGAGTTTGTTCAGAACATATTATCTGCTTAGGCTCCTCAAGGATGAGTACAAGAAGTGTTTCTTAAGCGGTGCGATGTTTGATTATGATATCCGTGAGAAACAGTACGAGGATGTCGGCTATGTTCACAAGAATGACGGTTCATATGGTCCGATCAAGAAGGCTATGGATATGAGAGTCATAGAGAATTTGGTCGCAAATGAGAATTATAGCTTTGATGTGGAGGATGCATATGCTGGATGGTGGTATTGCTGTATACCTGTTGAACACATCGAGGAGAGAGGACTTCCTCTTCCGGTATTTGTAAGGGGAGATGATGTAGAGTTCTCGCTTAGAAACAAGCCGGGATTCATTGCGCTGAACGGTATCTGTATCTGGCATGTTGGATTTGCAGGAAAGTTCAATGCCGCAATGGAGCTTTACCAGGTGCATAGAAACAGCTTTGTTATTCAGGCTGCAAGCGGAATCTGTCAGGATGAGGACTTCCTTGGAAGAATCAAGACAATGTTCTGGAAGGATATAACAAGATTTGCATATAACAATGCAGAGCTTCTCATAGACTCAATAGATGACTATCTCAAGGGACCGGAGTATCTCAAGAACCTTGACGGTGAGAAGAGCTTAAAGGAACACAACGCAAAGAATGAGAAACTTGTACCGCTTTCAGATCTTGGATATTCTGGAGAACTCCCAACCGATCCGTATGAGTATGAGAGTCTTAATAGACTTCAGAAACTCTGGTATATGATGACAATAAATGGACATCTTCTTCCTAATTTCCTTCTTAGAAGGACACCATATATCATTTCATATGATTGGTTCTTTGTTCCGGGCAAGAACTATATGAAGAAGACGTTGGTAGCAGTTAACAAGAACAACATGACGGGTGCTATCAGAACTATCAACAGAAAGAAGTGTTTTGCGCTCATAAAGAGATACAGAAAGGTACTTTCAAAGTACAAGAAGACACATGTAAAGGTGGAGCAGGCATACAGGGATTCATTTAAAGAGATGACAACAGAAAAGTTCTGGAATGAATATCTCCACATTTAGAGAATATACGAACAGGGATAAGGAGGATAAAGAGACATGGCAAAGTATGATTACCTCATAGTTGGTGCCGGACTTTTCGGTGCGGTATTCGCTTACGAGGCAAATAAGAGAGGCAAGAGCTGTCTTGTGATCGACAAACGTTCACACATTGCAGGAAATATTTACACAGAGCAGATAGAGGGAATAAATGTACACAAGTACGGTGCACATATATTCCATACATCAGATAAGAAGATATGGGAGTATGTAAATCAGTTCGCTGAGTTCAACAACTATATCAACTCACCTGTTGCTTCATACAAGGATGAGCTGTACAACCTGCCATTCAACATGAATACATTCAGCAAGATGTGGGGAATCAAGAAACCTTCAGAGGCAAAGGCTATAATTGAGAAACAGATCGCAGATCTGAATATTGGAGAGCCAAAGAACCTCGAGGAGCAGGCACTCAAGCTGGCAGGTACTGATGTATATGAAAAACTTGTAAAGGGATATACAGAGAAACAGTGGGGAAGACCATGTACAGAACTTCCTGCATTCATCATCAAGAGACTGCCTCTGAGATTCATATATGACAACAACTATTTCAATGATCGTTTCCAGGGAATCCCAATGGGTGGATATACACAGATCATTGAGAAGATGCTTGAGGGAGCTGACGTCAAGACTGATACAGATTATTTCGACTTTATAAAAGAAAATCCTGATATTGCAGACAAGACAGTATACACAGGTATGATCGATGAGTTCTTTGGATTCCAGTATGGCCCATTAGAGTATCGTTCGGTAAGGTTTGAGACAGAAGTTCTCGATGAGGAAAATTATCAGGGAAATGCTGTTGTAAATTATACACACAGGGATATTCCATACACAAGAATCATCGAGCACAAGCATTTCGAGTTTGGCAAGCAGCCAAAGACTGTTATCAGCCGTGAGTACTCAGCAGAGTGGAAACCGGGCGTAGAACCATATTATCCTGTCAACAACGACAAAAACAATGCTCTTTATGAGAAGTACAGAGAGCTTGCGAAGACACGCAAGGATGTCATTTTTGGCGGAAGACTTGGACAGTATAAGTATTATGATATGGACAAGGTAATAGCTGCAGCACTTGATTGCGTAGAGAGTGAGTTTTAATAATTTGTTATAGAAGAGTTAATTTTGAGCACATTTGGAGACGTTTTGCTGTCTTCGAATGTGCTTTTTTTATTTTGTAATATATACACTTGCATCATAACGTGATAGAATCTAAGTAATTATGGGCATCAGCCCAGGGGGTAAGTTAAATAACTAAGGGTAAAGGGCGTATATTGTTATGAGAAGGAAAAGGATAGGCGTGCTGACAGCACAGGCGGACGAGTATACTCAGAGTAGGTTTCTTTCGGGATTATTTGAGAGATCAGCTCAGTTGGGATACGATGTGTGCGTGTTTTCGATGTATCTAAAATGTCAGGATACGAGCAGCCGAGAGATTGGCGATTCAAATATTTTTAATCTGGTGGAGTTTAAGGATTATGATGCTATCATAGTTTTTACCGGCAGAATAAGGATACCGGGAACTGCCGAGGGACTCCTGTGGAGATTAAAACAGGAATATGACGGACCGGTTCTCGTCATGGATGACTATGCGGATGGATATGAGTCTGTAAATATAAGTCACCGTGAGAATATATGTGAACTGACAGATCATCTGATAGAAGTGCACGGCTATGAGGACATTGTTCTGCTAAACGGAGGGGAGAACAATGTCAATTCAGATCTAAAGAAAAAAGGTTTTTTTGACAGCCTTGCAAAACATGGCAGAGCTTGCAGGGAGTCTGATATATATTATGGCAATGACTGGTATGACTCAGGACGGGACATGGCTGCCTCTCTCCTGGAAAACAGGAAGGATCTTCCTGATGCGGTTGTGTGTGCCAGTGATCAGATGGCACTGGGACTGGCTGCGGAACTTGAAAAGAGAGGCATAAAAGTTCCGGGGGATATTGCTGTTGTGGGATATGATTCAACTGATACAAATGATGAAAGACCGATACCACTCACATCGGTTGATATACCGGCGGTGCAGGATGGAATATATGTTGCTGATTGGGTGGATGCGAAACTCTCAGGCAGGACTCCGGCGAAGTATGTGTGCGGGTCTCGCATACACTGGGGCAGGAGCTGTGGCTGCGGTCAGTGCGTGGAGACAGGCGGCGAGTTGAACAGAGATAAAGATCAAGCAGACATAAAGGCGTGGGATACAGATTTTCAGTATGGCAGCTGCGGGACATACTACGACCATCTTATGGAGGATCTGCTTTCACAGACGGACTACAGAGGATTTTTCAATACAGTATTTCAGTATATACATCCGGATGACGATTTCAGAAAATTCAGTATATGTATGAATGAATATTGGAATGCCCCGGAGGTTATGATGGGGGCAAATGCGCTCAGGGTCGGTTATACAAAGAATGTATACAGGATAATAAAACGAGGGCTGTCAGATAAGGATAACGCTATAGATTTTGATGATTGTTTCGATGTGACAAAGCTCTTGCCTGAGCTGGATGGCAATATGAATGAGCCGGAGGCTTACATTTTCACACCGCTAAACTTCAATGACAGATGTTTTGGGTACGCAGCTATGAGCAGTGGAAACTCATACAAATCTTACAACAGGGCGTACTATAATCTCTTAAAACAGATCATGCAGGGTATGGAGGCATTTTACAGACAGGCCAATCTGCAGAAACTCATAGATAGACTCAATGCAGCGCAGACGAGAGATGATCTCACGGGTGTATACAACTATAATGGATTTATGCAGAGATGCAGGGTTATGTGCGAGGATGCCATGATGAAAGGGCAGCGCATAATGTTTCTGGCCATAGACATGAAAGGATTGGGACAGATTAATTCGAGATTTGGCAGGCAGACAGGTGATGAGGCAATTCAGATCCTGGCAGATATCATAATGTCATCTATAAGCAAAACAGATGTATGTATGAGAATGTGTAACGATGAGTTTGTGGTTGCGTTCAAGATGGTGGATGAGTGTGGTAAACATGCCAAGGATATAATACAGCGCATAGAGACTCAGACGAAGAAGTTCAATGACACGAACAAAGAAAATTTTGGTATAGATATCTGCTATGCATTTGATGACGAGGTCGTCACCGGGGCTGAGGATCTGGATAAATACATCAATACTCTGATAAGCAACAAGAATAATATCAAGATGAAGGAGTATATTGAAAGTTCCAGAAATCCGGAGCTTACGGAGGAGGACCTGGAGAGAGACCGCATGGTTGCGGGGATACTGGACAATAATCAGCTGGAGTATCATTTCCAGCCTATAGTGAATGCCAGAACCGGGCAGATATATGCTTACGAAGTGCTTATGAGGACAGCGGGGGATGTGTATGTGTCACCTCTTGACCTAATACAGAGTGCAGAAAGACAGGGAAGACTCAGTGATGTGGAGAGAGCCACATTTGTCAATGTACTCAGCCTCGTTGAGAAAAAGAGAGATGAGCTGAGCGGCAAGAAGATATTCCTCAACAGTATTCCCGGATGCAGACTTTCAGAGAGCGACGAGAAACTGATAGAAGAGCTGCTCCAAAAGTTAGGCGACCAGATAGTGGTGGAGTTCACAGAGGAGGCGGAACTGAGTGATCAGATGCTCGCTGAGCTGAAAAACAAGTACCTTGGAATGAATGTCGAGACAGCCATAGACGATTACGGTTCGGGATATTCCAATGTAAACAATCTTTTGCGGTACATGCCTAGATATGTGAAGATAGACAGGATGCTTATGACGAACATACATGATGATCCGCAGAAACAGCATTTTGTGAAGGATATCATAGAATTTGCACATGACAATGATATAGTCACCCTTGCTGAGGGCGTAGAGCTGGATCAGGAGCTCAAGGAGGTTATCCGTCTTGGCGCTGATCTTATACAGGGATACTACACGGCAAAGCCTTCACCGCAGGCTGTTCAGGAGATAGATAAGCGAGTTGTGACCGAGATAGTACAGTACAATCAGACTGCGGTGACAAAGTATGGAAAGAAACCATATGTCATCACGGATGAGGATGACATATCGATGGTTCAGCTTGCATTCAACAAATATACCGCCCTTGATTTCAGAAAGATCGGGGACGAGTACAGACATATAAATATGACTGGAACACCTGGTTTTAAGTCCAACATGCTGGTCAGTGTTGGTGACGGATTTAGGGGTGAGTTCCGTATAGACAGCATAAGTCTGGGCGGAGAAAAGGGAATTCCATGTATAAAGCTTGGAGAAAACTGCGATGTCAGGATAGTGTTGATAGGTGACAATGAGCTGAGAACCGGGGGAATACAGGTTCCTGAGTCATCCAAGTTGGAGATTGCCGGAGACGGTGATCTGAGGATAACCCAGGCGGGAGGCAAGTATTATTGTATAGGAAATGATCTGTCCTCCAGACACGGTGACCTGTATTTTAATCAGGACGGAACACTATCCATAACGGCTACAGGAATGAGAGGAATAGGTATAGGTTCCGGGCTTGGTGGCAACATATATATAAAGCACGGAAGATTTGAGATAGACCAGCGTGGTCAGGAGGGTGTGGTGATCGGCTGTATGGACAGCGACTGCAGCCTTCGCATAGAGAACTGCGATATGGAGATATACAATGGAATCGCAAAGAGTGTGTCCATCGGTTCATACAACGGAAACGCAGATATCCAGATAGAAAATATCTCTGGAAAGATCTCAGGCGCATCAACCTCAACGGCAGTTGTGGGAACCATGGGCGGCAGCAGGTGTAAAGTCTGGATGCAGAATATTAACATCGTGATGAATGTAAGGGCAAATGAGTGTTATGGAATAGGCTGCAGAAATGGAGACACAGATATAGAGATAAAATATGCGTATCTCAAAGTTGTGGCGCAGGGAAGGAATGCCTATGCTATGGGAAATTGTACTCATACAGCAAAGGTGTTGTTATCCAATTCAGATATCAATACTCAGGTCACGAACAGCATAGGTATGGATATCGGCGCGGACGAGGATGATATAACAATAGGCAACGGAAGAGTCAGTTTTCTTGTGAACGGCGTTGCCAAGGACAGGAAGGTTCAGACGGTTGACTTGTAAAATATTGGTAAAAGCTTGGATAATTACTGTTTTTTAAGTTGAGATAAAATCAGCCGTGAAGTATAATACAGCCGATTAAGTGCTTTAATACAGCTTTTTGGAGATAATGATTATGGTTTTTTCAAGTTTATTATTTTTATTTGTATTTTTAACTGCAAATCTTATAGTGTATTTTGCGGTGCCAAAGGAGAAACGCAATAAGGTCCTGCTTATATTTTCACTGGTGTTTTACGCCTGGGGCGGGCCAAGGTATCTGCTGCTCCTGGCAGGAGAGACTCTTGTAAGCTGGATATTTGCACTCAAGATAGATGAGGCAAGAGCCGGATATACCAAGAGAAGTGAAAAATTCTATATGGTGTGCGATGTAGTCGTGATGCTTGGATGTCTCGCGATATTCAAATATCTCGGTTTCTTTATCGGCAACTTTAAACTTATATTTGGCGTGCCAAAGGTTGTGCCAGAGATAGTCCTTCCTATAGGAATATCATTCTACACATTCCAGCTCATATCATATGTAGTGGATGTGTATAGAAATGAGGTCAGACCGCAGAGGGAGTATTGGAAGCTGCTTTTGTACTCAAGCCTTTTTCATCAGTGTATAGCGGGTCCTATCGTAAGATATGAGACTATAGCTGATGAGATCGATAACCGAAAGATAACAGAGAACGATATATATATGGGTGTAAGACGATTTACTGTGGGACTTGCAAAGAAGGCGATACTTGCCAACTCGTGTGCAAGCATTGCGGACACACTCCTTCCGGCTGGTGTTGAAAGTCTTAAGACCCAGACTACACTTGGAATGTGGCTCGGAATGATAGCGTATATGATGCAGATATATCTGGATTTTTCAGCGTATTCTGATATGGCTATAGGAATGGGACGCATGGTGGGATTCCATTATGATGAGAATTTCAATTACCCATATATGGCAAATTCTGTGAATAACTTCTGGAGAAGATGGCACATATCGCTTAGTTCGTTCTTTAGAGACTATGTGTACATACCGCTCGGAGGCAACAGATGCAGCACAGCGAAGTATGTACGAAATATGGCTATAGTATGGTTCCTTACCGGAATGTGGCATGGTGCAAGCTGGAATTATATATTCTGGGGACTTTATTATCTGGCATTTCTTCTCCTTGAGAAATTTTTCCTCGGGGGAAGACTTGGACCGGTGGCGTCACACATATACACGCTTCTTGTCATTCTGTTTGGCTGGACGATATTTAAGTTTGAGAACATTTCTGAGCTTGGAACTGTGCTTGCAGGAATGTTCGGATTTGGCACTTCAGGATTTGCGAATATGGCACTTGGAACCGTGTTCCTCAAGAACATGTTCTTCCTGATCTTTGCGGGTGTGGCATGTACCAATCTGGGCAAGAGATTCAGAAAGACTATGATAGAGATAGGCAAGGTCAATCCGATCATGTTTACGGTCCACAATGTGTTGGATATGATAACGCCGGCAGTATTGCTCATTGTATCAGTGCTGGCACTGGTTGGGGCAAGTTACAATCCGTTCCTTTATTTCCAGTTCTGATATGAGCTGCGCAGAAAAAGAGTATTAATAATGAAGGTGAATGTGAGTGGATATGAATAGAACGAGATCAGGAAATAATTCAGGAAAAAATACAAGAAGAAATGTTAACCGGGGCGGAAGACGGTATGTGAAGAGATTTTCCAGAAGTCAGAAGATGCAGATACGGAAATTCAGAACCATAGGTGTTCTGGCATTTGCAGCGATAATGGCTGTGGGTGCATTTATTGGATTGCTGTTCTTTGTCAGACCTAAGAAGTCCATCACGGAGAAAAGAGAACTGGCAAAATTCCCGTCATTTACAATAACGTCATTCCTTGACGGATCATATTTTGAGTCGGTATCCCTGTGGTACTCCGACACATATCCTATGAGAGACAAGCTTGTGTCAGCAGATCAGGGGCTTAGGTCTCTGTATGGAATAGAGGCCGGAACTCAGGTTGTTGGAGGTAACACGAAGGGTGATGATATCCCTGAGGTTGATAAGGATTCAATAAAGCAGACCACTACAGAGGCTGCCACAGATACTTCCGTAGATACTTCCACAGAAGATCCTGAGATAGGACTTCCAGCCAGCAAGACAGACTCAAAGACTAACAAGGGAAACAGTTCAGGAAAGACTACTGTACAGACAGTGGAACCGCCTGATTCCAAGGCGATGGATGAGGCATTCCAGAAACAGCTTCAGGATAATCTCTATGTGAAGGACGGTGCAGCGTACAGTCTGTACTATTTTGTGCAGGACTCTGCCACGGAATATATAGATGCGCTGAACAATGCAGCGGCAAAGCTGTCAGGCGTGGCAAATGTATACGATATACTTATACCGAACAATTCCGGAGTCCTTCTGTCGGATGATGATCTCGCAAAACTTGGCGGATCAGATCAGAAACAGGCTATAGAATATTACTACAGTCTTATGCAGGGGGTAAAGACAGTGGATATATTCGATACACTTAAGTCCCACAACGATGAGTATATCTACTTCAGAACCGATCACCACTGGACAGCAGATGGTGCTTTCTATGCATATGAGGAGTTCTGTAAGGCTAAGGGTATAACTGAGATACCTCGTGAAAAGAGAAAAAAAGATACGTTTGAAGGTTTCCTTGGAAGTTTTTATAGTAATCTTCAGAATCAGGATATGAAGAAAAAACCGGATACTATATATGCTTATGAGCCTATAGGAACAAATGATATGACTTATTGGAATGATGACGGGTCAGAGCAGAAGTGGAATGTCATAATGGATGTCAATGGCTGGGATAAGGGCACGTTGTATTCTACGTTTGTTGGTGGTGATACACCGATGGCGGTGATAGAGAATCCAAATGTCACAGATGGTTCGACCTGCGTGGTGATGAAGGAGTCATATGGCAATGCATTCATACCATTCCTTGTGGATCATTATTCCACCATATATATATTGGACTACAGATATTCAAATGTTAATGTTATAGACTTTGTTAAGGAAAAACAGGCAGATGATCTTATCTGTATCAACAACATATCACTCATAGGTGATGAAGATGTAGCAGCCACTATAAATGGCGTGCTGCAGTAACACCAGTTGTCTCAGATAAAGGATATCAACAATACAGCAAACCGGAGGAGATAGTTATGGACAAATTAGGGTTTATAGGTATGGGAAATATGGCACAGGCGCTCTGTGCAGGATTTGTTAATTCTGGAAAGATAGCGGCGGGAGATGTGTATGCATATGCACCGCACTATGACAAATTGCTCGGCAATGCGGAGAAATATGGATTTAATCCGTGCAGATCACTTTCAGAGCTTGTGGATGCTGTGGACACTGTCATCATGGCATGTAAGCCCTACCAGATAAATGATGTCCTGGTGGAGATCGGAGAGAAACTTCACGGAAAGGCACTGGTGTCTGTAGCTGCAGGATGGGATTTCAAGAAGTACAGTGAGTATTTTGACAGTTCAGTGAGGGTGCAGTTCGTTATGCCAAATACTCCGGCTATGGTGTATGAAGGCGTCATGCTGTTCGAGTCTCAGAACTCACTTGGAGAGGATGAACGTGCACAGATAAAGGAATTGTTTGCAGCTGTCGGTATAGTTGAGGAGCTTCCTTCAAATCTCATGGGAATAGGCGGTGCTGTGACAGGCTGTGGTCCTGCATTTGTGGATCTGTTCATAGAGGGATACGCCGATGCGGCTGTAAAGTACGGAGTTCCAAGACAGACAGCGTACAGACTGATATCACAGATGATCCTTGGATCAGCAAAACTACAGCTGGAGACCGGGGAACATCCGGGAGTGTTAAAGGATAATGTGTGTTCACCTTCAGGTACGACTATTTGCGGTGTGGCATCCCTTGAAGAGTCAGGGATAAGGAGCGCGTGCATAAAGTCTATAGACGCTATCATGAACAAGAAATAAGATAAGGGGTATCCACGGATACCCCTTATTTTCATGTTTATATTTCAGTATTGATGTAATTTGAGCATTGATATTATTTGAACTTTGAAAGGATGCTTATAAGCCTTCTTATGTTTATTGGTTTGGATAAGTGCTCATTCATACCCGCCAGGCGGCATCTCTCAATGTCCTTTGCGAAAGCGTTTGCCGTGATCGCGATTATAGGGATCTGCTTGGCATCAGGGTGGTCAAGTTCCCTTATGGCACAGGATGCCGCGATGCCGTCCATAACAGGCATTTGAAGATCCATAAGGATTCCGTTGTAAGTGCCAGGGGCAGCGGCTTTGAATTTGTCCACACATATTGCACCGTCTTCTGCCCGCTCGCAGGAGATTCCATTCATGCCTAGAAGCTCAGATATTACCTCGTAGTTAAGTTCGTTGTCTTCCGCCACCAGAAGATGCATGCCGGAACATACGGATGTTATATCCGTGGCATAATCGCGGTCGCCGGTCCAGAGATCATCTTTGATGATGAAAGGAACTTCCACAGTGATAGTGATAGACGTTCCCTTTCCTACAGAACTGTCAACTTCTATATTTCCATTCATAAGATCCACAAGCTCTTTTACTATGGCAAGTCCAAGTCCGCTTCCCCTAACATTGTTTATTCGGGTGTCCGTCTCGCGGGTAAACTTGCTGAACATATCAGCCTGAAATTCCGGCTTTATTCCAATTCCCGTGTCACTTATTCGTGCAACAAGGCGTATATTGTTTGAGTTGTCAATGCGCTCCTCGGAGAGGTCGAAAGTTATGTCTCCTCCCGCCGGTGTGAATTTTATGGAGTTAGACAGCAAGTTGGAATATATCTGTTTAAGTTTCAGGCCGTCTGCCATTACGTATTCATATAGTATATCATGGCAGCTGAAGGTGATGTTCAGTTCATCGTTCATAAGCTCCTGGGCAAATATATGACTTAGAGTGCTGCTGATCCCTGATACGGATGTCTCGCAGGGATTGAGTTTCTGTCTGCCGTTTTCAAGGCTGGTAATATCCAGTATGTTACTCACAAGCTGTTCGATATATTTTCCGGATGTGGTAAGCTTTTTAAGTGCATCACATACCTTTGGCGAGTTGTCTGGGCAATTTTTTGCTATATCCGCAAATCCCATCACTGCGTTTATAGGTGTTCTTATGTCATGTGCAATCTTTGACAGAAATTCTGATTTTGCTTCACTTGCCCTGTTGGCCTCATCTGCAAGCAGCATCCAGTTCTGCTCACGTCGCTTTTGTTCACTGATAAGACGGGTGGCATAAAGTATGCTTGTCACGTTGCCTGAAGAATCTCTTTTCTGCACTATAAAACGGGCCGAATGCCAGTTACCGTCGTTGGCGAGGTAATCCATAGCTATGGTCTCCTCGGTGTGCAATCTCTCCGATATAGTGGAAAGATCAAAGAACTGAAGTATTTTGTCCTGGTATTCCGGTACTACAAAGCGGTGGCACAGTTCCTTCATCTTGGCTGATGCTCTGCCCATGCGTCCCGTGAGTCTGTGAACCTCATTGTCACTTGAGACCTCCTCGTACATATCCAGTGCGAGGTCGATCCGGTATATGGAAAAGTAGATCTTACTTATGGCAGATATGATTTCGTTGTTGAGAGTTGCCTCATCGAGAGCCTCCTGCAGCTGTCTTCTGGAATTCTGTTCGTAGGCGACAAGGTCATCTATGTTCTTGAAACCAATCAAGACTTTTGAGTCGGATCCAAAGTCAAACGGGAAGACCTCCGCCTCAAAGTACTCCTGCCCCACGGAGTTCGGTGTGACCTGATATCTGAATGACAGCCTGCCATTTATGGATATGTGGCTTTTTAGGTGCTCAATGCCGAGTTGTTCAAGAAAATTTGGTGATGCAGATTTTATGACATAATTGTCGTAATATGATTTTATTAGGGCGGAATAGCACTTCGCATTGCCGGCCTTCAGATCACTTATCTTTGCCGCATTTGCCGTGGAGTCGAGTTTCAGTGGTTCAATGGTGTCAAGATTTAAGTCCACGCAGTAGACGGATATGTAATCTGCGCTGAGTATGGACAGGAACTTTTGGTTGCGCTCGATATTCATAAGGCTTTTCTCCAAGGATCGGTTGCGCTGTTCAAGCAGCTCCGTCATCCTGAGTGATTCCCGGACATTTCCAAGGTGTCCGCCCACAACTCCGAGGAGAGTGAGGAATGATTCGGATTCCTTGATATGCGGATTGTCAACGCCTATAAATCCTCGGAGCTCATTCTTGTAGAATATAGGAAATGAAATCTCTGAACGTATATTCTGGAGAGTTAATAATCTATATTCAGATGGCATGATATCCTTTATGTCATTGACATCATCGATGATGATGCTGTCGCCCCGTTCAAAGGCATTCAGCCAATATGGCATGTCATTTGGATGTACTGACTGAAGATCCTCTATAAATGGTTTCACATCCTCTGCGCACCATTCGTAGGAGTTGCAGAAGTCACCGGTGGATTCGTCCTTGTCAAATATATAAACTCGCTCAGACTTTGTATAGCTGCCGATTATCCGGAGCAGAGTCTGTATGGACAACCTGAGTTCGGCTCGGTTCTGAGCTCTGTCTATGGCGACCATCTGTTGCAGGATTACAAAATTATCCATAAAATATACCCCCTTTATAGCTGTTTCTTTGTTCTAAATGCTCATCGTATTTGTCCCTTTATGACAATTTTACTCGTAAGTGGACTAAAAAGCTATATAAATAGTAATTAATTCCATAGACAATATTCTTAATAACTCCTAGAATTATTGTGGGTGATTGTGAAGATTTTACTTTATTTATTATAAGAGGATTCGATGGACGAATCAGAGGAGAGAATCATAATGAGAGAAAAAGTTTTGATAGTTGATGACATCGAACTTAACAGAGAGATCTTAGCTGTGGCACTTGGCGATCAATACGACATCGTGCAGGCAGCGGATGGAGAGAGGACGATCGAGATTTTGAAGAATGACAATGGAGATATATCAGCAATGCTTCTGGATCTCATTATGCCGAATGTAGATGGGTATGCGGTTCTTGATTATATGAAGAACACAGGACTTATAGACAGGATACCGGTCATAGTAATAAGTGCAGAGTCAACAAGGGATGTTGAGGTTAAATGTCTTGATATGGGAGTTTTCGACTTTGTCAGAAAACCTTTTGACAGCGTGACAGTCAGAAGACGAGTTAAGAACGCGGCTGATCTGTTCATGTACAAGAATCATCTTGAGGACAAGGTTAAGCTTCAGACAAGAGATCTTAGAGAGAAGAATAAACTGCTTCAGGCTCAGGCAGAAAAGATACGAGAGACCAATGAGAAGATAGTGGATGTGTTAGGTACAGTGGTTGAGTACAGAAATTTAGAGAGTGGGGAGCATATCAAGAGAGTCAAAGGATTTACAAGGATACTTGCTGAGAAAGCTGCGGAGAAGTATCCTGAGTATGGATTGACGCAGGATAAGATAGAGGTGATAGTTTCAGCCAGTGCCCTTCATGACGTGGGCAAGATTTCCATCAAGGACAGCGTGCTGTTAAAACCGGGCAAGCTTACCACCGAGGAGTTTGAGTATATGAAGACTCACACCACAAAGGGCTGTGAGATATTGACTCAGATTGCTGGAACGTGGAGTGAGGATTATGAGAAGGTGAGTTACGAGATATGTCGTCATCACCATGAGAGATATGACGGCAAGGGTTATCCTGATGGACTTGTGGGCGAGGAGATACCGATAGCTGCCCAGCTTGTGTCCGTAGCAGATGTGTATGATGCTCTGGTAAGTGAACGGGTATACAAGAAAGCAATAGCCAAGGATAAAGCATTTCAGATGATACTTGACGGAGAGTGTGGAACATTTTCACCGAGGCTGATAGAGTGTTTCAAGGAGTCCAGACAGGATTTTGAGGAACTTGCGTGTAGATATGATATGAAGAAGGCAGATGCATAATAGCTGACTATTATTATATAGACCACTGTGGTCTGGAGGAACAAGACAGGCTGCTTGATATGGTTATAAACAGGTTTATAAAAAAGACATATAGAAAGATGGGAGAGACAGTTATGAATATAAAGGAGTGTTACGATTCAATAGGAGCAGATTTTGAGGATGTGCTTGGCAGACTTGGAAGTGAAAAGCTTATAGAGAGATTTGCGCTCAAGTTTTTGGACGATGACAGCTATAATAACCTGAAAGGGGCACTTGCAGAGAAGAATGCAGAGAATGCATTCCGTGCAGCACATACACTTAAGGGTGTGTGCCTGAATCTTGGACTAAAGAATCTTTATACAGTGAGCTCAGATCTTACGGAAAAGCTCAGGGGAAGGTCGCTTGATGGGGCTGACGAGCTATTTGATAAGGTAAGAGAACAGTACGATATAACGGTGAACGCACTTAAAAATGTGGGTTGATCCACATAGCTGAGGAAGACCAGGAGGAGGATAATATGAGGAAGAGAGTGATCGCCAGGATCATGGCAGCGGTCATGTCAATTGCAATGCTTTCAGGCTGCGGGAGCAGTGAAAAAAATGGAACACAGAAGGCCCGGCTGGATCCGGAGCATTCGATATCCATAAAGATCTGGCACTATTACAATGGAACGCAGCAGGCCACATTTGACTCTCTGGTAGAAACGTTTAATGCCACAAAGGGTAAGGATGAGGGAATCTACGTGGAGAGTTATAGTTATGGATCTGTGTCAGATCTTGAACAGGCTGTCAGTGAATCACTGTCGGGAACTGTTGGCGCTGAGGATCTTCCGGATATATTCTCATCATATGCGGATACAGCATATGCAGTCCAGAAGGAAGACAAGCTCACTGATCTCACTCAGTATTTTTCTGATGAGGAACTCTCAAAATATGTGGATTCATATATTCAGGAAGGTTACTTTACCCAGGACGACTCACTATATCTTCTTCCGGTTGCAAAGTCCACAGAGATAATGATGATCAACAAGACAGATTGGCAGAGAGATATTTGAGGTTGAAGACAGCAAGGTAACATTCAACATAGATAAAGACCTTATAAAGAGATTATGGGAGAATTATTACGTGCCATATGTAAAGGGGTACTTTGCAGCGTATGGCAAATTCCGTTCTGACGATGTGAAGACCGGCGATATCATCGCATATACAGGGTCAACATCTTCTACATTCTATTTCCCGGATAAGGTGGAGACAGATGATATGTCATACCCTATAGGATATGTAGTTCTGGATGCTCCCGTCATGGCCGGCGGAGAGGATTACAAGGTCCAGCAGGGTGCCGGAATGGCGGTGACCAAATCTGACAAGGAGCATGAGTACGCATCATGTGAGTTTCTCAAATGGTTCACAGAGAAGGAGAATAACCTTAAGTTTATATGTGATTCAGGCTATTTGCCTGTTTTGAAAGAGGCAAATAACATAGATGAACTTGACAAGATCATAGAAGAGGACAGTATAGAGGTCAATGACAAGGCATATGAGTGCATAAAGAAGGTAATGAATGAGTTTGACAGTACCATGTTTTATACCACAAAGAACTTTGACAATGGATATGATGCCAGAAATGTTCTAAACTATAATATGTCAGATGCGGCAGATGCGGCAAGAAAAGAGGTTGCAGCGGCATCAGATGATGAGTCGAGAAAGGCAGTGATCGAGAAATGCACATCTGACGAGGCATTTGACGCGTGGTACGATGGATTTAGCAGTGCACTCCAAGAGGCTGTCGGAGAGCAGTAGGGCAGCCTGGTTATTTTCAGAAGGGGGAATGGTACATTATGAATAGAAAAAAGAGACTGATGACGATATTCCTCGTGCCTGTAATTGCGGTTATTGTGGCTCAGGGGCTTGTGCCATTGCTTGCAATGATATTCAGCGGAATACGCTCAAAAATGTCTGGAAATGTGATAGATCTGGACAATCACACTGTTGAGAACAGACAGGTCGTGCTTGAAAATGATATGGTAGAGAACTGGAGATCCATATACAAGGAGCAGGATTTATTAAACGATACACTTTCACAGGTGCTTGATGATCAGGGGATAAATATAAAGAAATTTCTGCAGGATGACAATGCACAGATGCAATATCTTAATCAGACTTTTCCTGACATGGTGGATGCACTTCGGTACAACACCACATCGGGAGTGTTCCTCATACTTGCAAATGAACAGAAGCTTCAGAACAGAGCAAATTACAGAGGATTCTTTATACGTGACTCTGACCCGCAGAATAAGACGGCCTCAAACACCGATTTCCTTTTAGAGAGGGGCAGCAAGAAACTCTCCCAGAATGGGTCAATATCTCTTGACAGTGCCTGGACCACGGATTTCACATTTGATGGAAGCGGACGCAGATCATGTGATGATTTCTTCTATATTCCATACGAGGCTGCCATGGAACATTTCGGTGCAAGGATGGTAGATCTGGGATACTGGTCTAAACCGTTTGTTCTTGGGGATAGCAGTATGGACAATCACTATATGATAACATACACTGTGCCGCTCAGATACGGCGATACCATATATGGAGTGGTGGGGATAGAGATAAGTGTCAGCTATCTTGAGAGCTATTTCACGGTAAGCAGTCTTGACAGCAATCTGAATGCAGGGTACGCACTTGCCATAAAGGATGGTGATGGTGTATATCATGCTATAGCCGGCAAGGGTACGCTGTATGATGCTGTATCCAGAGATACCAGGAGCTTTACACTCACACAGCAAAAAGATAACATATCAAAGGTTGATGGAGTGAAGGCGGGTAAGCAGGATATATATGCCGTGGAAAAGGCAATTGATCTGTACAGCGCAAATGTGCCGTACACTGATACATCATGGGTTCTGTGTGGATTCGTGAAAGAGGATTCTGTGTATGGAATGGGAGATGCCATATTCAATATCATATGTATATCTGTACTTGTCAGCGTGCTTATGGCGACGGTTCTGGTACTCATATTGTCGAGATATGTGACAAAGCCGGTTTACCGATTGATGGAGAGTGTACGAGGCGGTGTTGAGGGCATACACAGATTCAAGATATCTGATATAGTGGAGGTTGATGAGCTGCACGATGTGATAGAGAATATTGCGGATGCACAGAAACAGATCGAAGGGCAGATCATAGAGGAGAAAGAAAGATACAGGATTGCAGTTGAAAGTTCACAGGATGTATTCTTCACCTACAATAAAACAGCCCAGAAACTGGAGCTTGTAAATACAGGCAGTAACGATGGCACTTGGGATTGTAAGAAACACCCGGAATTCTTGAACAATGATGCAGTACATCCTTTGGACAAGAGAATATTGTTTGATGCAGCACGAAATGCGGACAGCAGGCTTTGCATTGAATTCAGATTGAAATCGGATGATGACAGTGAATATGAGTGGGTAGAGCTCAGAGGCACAGTTATAAACGATGAAAATGGCAATAAAGACAGAATAGTTGGCTGTATCCATAACATAAACCAGAGAAAGTTTCTTGAGGAGACTCAGCAGAAGGAGCAGATATATGATGTGCTGACATCATTTTACAGACTTGGTTATGGCATGGGAGCGATTCAGAATTCAAGACAGACTGAATGCAGGGGAACAATGGTCATAACTGACATAGAGAAGTTCTCACGTATAAATGAAAAATATGGATTGATATTTGGCGATATAGTGATTGAAAAATTTGCGGCTCTCATAATAGATATAAGCAATGCGCTGGATATAGAGGACGCGGTATTTATAAGAGCGGGTGCAGACCAGATGCTTTTGTGGTTCCCGGGAGTGGACGCTGAAAATGCCACAGAGCTTGTGAAAAGACTGCGTGATGAGATGGGCAATCTCACCAATGACAATTATCTGGAGCTTGATTTCAGATCAGGACTCACGTATGCGGAAGATGAGAAAATTACGACTCAGGAGATCTTTGACCAGGCGAAGCTGGCTCTTACAGTGGCAAAGAAAAAGAACTGCAGGGATGAGATTTATCAGAATATATCCCACAGCGATATGAAAGATGCAGGCAGAGTACGTCTGTGTGGGATAGATTCGGTTGACAGGCTGGATCAGCTGAGCCTCTCGTCGATAGCACTGAATCTGTTCGACAGGGGAACCGAGGCAAGGGTATCTATGGATATGCTTGCGCTAAAACTTGAGGAGAAGTATCATGTCACAAATGTGATCATTACCAGATTCAATAAGGAATATATGTCTAACAGCAGGACTTATCAGTGGAGATCGGATGGTATCAGCTGGGAGGGCATAGTCCACTGTGCTGACAGTGATTACGAGAGATTTGTTGCCAGAAACACTTTCCAGATGACGCAGATATTAGATCAGGAGAGCGGAGATGATCCGGTGTACGGAGAATTTGTTAAAGGAAAGACTGGGGTAGTGTATCACATGATGGACAATGGTCAGTATAGCGGAAGCCTGTTCTTTATAGGTATGGACGGTGGCATACTGAGTGATGATTCCGAGGCGAAGATATTCGAGGAAATGTTGTCGATAATACAGAACAGGATCAACATGCAGCGACATGATTTGTCAGCCCAGGCAAAGTCAGACTTCCTTGCCAGAATGTCACATGAGATCAGAACGCCTATGAATGGAATAATCGGAATGACTGAGGTGGCATTGCGTCCTGACCAGACTGAGGACAAGCGTATCGAATGTCTGAAGAAGATAGACAGTGCATCTGGATACCTTCTGGGTATACTCAACGATGTCCTGGATATGTCCAAGATTGAGAGCGGCAAGATGAAACTTGTTATAGACAAGTGCAGCATTCCTGATATGATGAAGAATATAGACTCTATCATGGATGCCAAGATGAATGAGAAGGATATTACATTTGGGCAGAATATCACCCTTCTTCATGACTGGTTCTATGGTGACGAGCTCAGGCTCAATCAGATCCTTGTAAATCTTCTGAGCAACGCGGTGAAGTATTCCAATCTCGGGGGGCGTGTCGATTTGACTGTCAAGGAACTGCCTGTTGATGATAAATATTCAGATATATACTTTGCGGTAAGTGACAATGGTATAGGAATTCCGGAGAGCAAGCAGCAGCTTATATTCCAGAGGTTTGAGCAGGCTGACGACTCGGCAAATGCGAGAAAACAGGGTACAGGACTTGGCCTTGCCATAAGCAGCAGACTTGTACATATGATGGATTCAGATATAAAGGTTGCGAGTGAAGTGGGAAAGGGAAGCTGCTTTAGCTTTACCGTGAGACTGGAGAGAGTTCCCGAAGGCAACATTGTGGAGAAGAATACAGCTGAGCGTGCCAACTTCTCAGGACGCAGAATCTTGGCAGTTGAGGATAATGAACTCAATATGGAGATAATAAAGATGATCCTTGAGGAGAGAGGTATGACCGTTGAGGAGGCACATGATGGGCAGGAGGCTGTTCAGCGTGTTGAGAAAGTAACTGATGGTTATTATGATCTGATCCTCATGGACATCATGATGCCTGTGATGGATGGCCTTGAGGCTGCAAGGACCATAAGACACATGGACAGGCAGTATTGCAAAAATGTTCCGATAGTTGCCATGAGCGCGAATGCATTTGATGACGATGTGAAAAGATCCATGGCAAGCGGAATGAATGGACATCTGTCAAAGCCGGTGAATATAGGCAAATTAGAGGAGATGCTGGCATCGGTGTGGAGAGATAAATAGTTGGCAAAGATAGAGATGATGTGGCAAGATTATCTATGAAAATAGTGGTATTGCAGAAAGGACTGTGGGAATGAAGAATAAAGAAAAAATCTTGGTGTTAGGTGGTACAGGGGCGATAGGAAAATATCTGTGTCAGAGCTTGATAGGAAGAGGATATACAGTTTATGTCACTTCCAGAAGAGAACATACCGACAAGGGTAATTTACATTATATCTGCGGAAATGCGAAGGACGTAGACTTTCTTAATGAGATATTTAAAGCATATGATTTTGACGTCATCTTTGATTTCATGATGTATACTGGAAATCAATTCAAAGACAGATATCAGCTGTTCCTGAATAATTGTAAACAGTATTTCTTTAGTTCGTCACAGAGAGTATATGCAGATTCGGATCCTGATGGCTGGTTAAGAGAAGACTCAAAAAGAAAGATAGACTGCATATCAGAGAACAAAGAGTGGGCAAAAGATGTTTATGGATGCAGAAAGGGTAAGGAAGAGGACGTTCTTTTTGCTGCAAAAGAGAAGAACTGGACTATAATTCGTATGTCTATGACATATTCAAACAGTCGTTTTCAGTTTGGCCCGTTAGACAATTTTGACGTTGTGAGAGCGACTAGAGGAGAGCGTACAGCCCTGCCTGATACTCTTGCGGATAAAGAGACGACGCTAACCTATGGAAAGGTTACAGCAGAATTGCTCAGCTCGTTGGTATTAAAGGAAGGTGCCCTTGCAAATGTGTTTAATGTCGGCAGCAAGTACTCATACAACTGGGAGGAGATAGCGAATATCTACAATAAGGTATTAGGTATGACATACAAGATTGTACCTGAGGATAAATATATCTTTGCAACTAATTCACAGAGCATGATGGTTGACCGAAGATTGACGCGTAAATTGGATTGCTCGAAAATTTACAGTTTCTACGATAAAAAGAACGTAAAGTTTGAAAAACTTGAGGACGGACTTAAGGATGCGTGGAAAGAGGCTGATCATGAGTGGTTTGCCAATGGCTCAGCCAAGCTGGACGCACATGCCTTGATCGACATATATACTGACACAGATATCAGCAAATGTACTTTTGCCCCGGCTGCAAAAGGAAAATATGATATTATGTATCGCCGTATGAAGAGCTTTGTCGAAAACGGTGCAGGCATAAATGACATATTTTTTGTCACAGACAATCCGTATTATTGGCAGATCGCAAAACAGGGAGAACACGTCAGACTTAAGCGGTCTGAGAATGATTTAGGTGAAAAGCATAGCAGATGGCTTTCTATCATGCCAAGGTTTGAACTCAAAGGTAATAAGAAGTATTTCTTTTCTATGGAATTTAACAGCCCTTGCAAGACAACAATGCTGATTTTCACACATGGATACGCATACAACTCAGAAAATATACTGAGATATCCTGTCAGCATCGGGAAGAATATCATTTCATTCACATTTACACCAGGTAAAACAGCAAGATTTTTAGCGATCACCGCGACAGATTTCCCTAAAAAGGACACAGTTATTGATATTGAGAACGTGGAGATAGAGGAAATCAGTATGTAGACATATTTAAGAAATCAGAACACGGATATTGAGAACTTTGCTGATATAACGTAAAGAATATTATAGAAAAAATTCCACATAATAACTCCAAAGCAATAATTTAACATGTGATGGAGGATTGACACGGATTATGAAGGCAACAGGTATTATTCGCAGGATCGATAATTTGGGGCGCCTTGTGGTGCCAAAGGAGATAAGAAAAGTCCTAAGGATAAAGGAGGGCGACCCCCTCGAGATATTTATGGGCAATGACGGTGAGATAATGCTTAAGAAGTATTCTCCTATGGCGGATCTTGCGGCATTTGCGCAGCAGTATGTTGAGGCGGTGTCACAGAGTCTTGGTCTGCCGGTGGCTATTACGGACAGAGATGCGGTGATAGCCGTGGCGGGTATGCCGAAAAAGGAGATGCTCGGGAAGGAACTGCACAGAGATCTGGAAAATGCCATAAGCAATAGAAAAGCGATCGTGGCTAGAAAAGGAGAACCGGGATATGTCCGCATAACATCGGACGGGATGGAGTTTGACGGTCAGGTCATACAAACCATAATAGCTGAGGGTGATGCCATAGGAGCGGTCGTGGTGATCGTTAGGGATGGAGACCGCGTGATAGGTGCTATTGAGCAAAAAGCGGCAGTCATAGCGGCGTCTTTTCTTGGCAAACAGATGGAAGGCTGAGCCGGTAGGATGTGAATTGGCAAAAAGTAAGTAAAATCAAGGGGTTTCGGCCTCGAAATCCCTTATTTTCCTTGACAAATATAGCCATTTTAGGTATAACTATACATGTTGAACGCACAAACTGCTTAGGTTGGGCATCGCCCAGAAAAAGTGAGGTATGTGGAGAGGCATTAAACATATTAAGGAGGAATTTTCTGATGAATAAGACAGAATTAGTAGCAGCAATCGCTGAGAAGACAGAATTATCAAAGAAGGACGCTGAGGCAGCATTAAAGGCATTCACAGATGTTGTGGCAGACGAGTTAAAGAAAGGTGAGAAGATTCAGTTAGTTGGATTCGGTACATTTGAGGTATCAGAGAGACCAGCTAGAGAGGGAAGAAACCCAAGAACTGGCGAGACAATGACAATCGCAGCATCAAAGGCTCCTAAGTTCAAGGCTGGAAAGGCATTAAAGGATTCAATCAACTAATCGTAAAGGTTTGAGATGAGACTTGATAAGTATCTTAAGGTATCCAGAATAATCAAGAGAAGAACCGTGGCCAACGAGGCGTGCGATGCCGGAAGGGTTATGGTGAATGACAAGGTGGCAAAGGCCGGAACGGAAGTCAAAGTTGGGGATGTTATTGAGATAGCATTTGGCAACAAGACGGTTAAGGTCAGAGTTACCATGATCGCTGATTCCACTAAAAAGGAAGATGCTAAGGATATGTTTGAGTATGTGTAAAAATATGCCGGAATATACGAAAGTTATTCCGGCATATTTTTTTTATGCCCTCATATAGTTTATTAAGACTGGTTGAAAAGGGCTCTCAACATGGGGGAAACAGTAAATAAGTCAGGATCGCATAAACTGATCGTGGACAACAGGAACAGCATGTCCATGACAGGTGTTATGAAGGTAATCTCTATAGACACAGATCTGGTTCTTCTGGTGACGGATCAGGGCAAACTCAAGATAACAGGGAAGAACATGCAGGCGAGTACACTGGACATTGACAAGGGAATATTGGAGCTTACAGGCAATTTTAATGCATTGATGTATTCTGGAGACAAGGAGGGGGCTCTATCGATAAAGCGCCTGTTCAAATGATCAGTCAGCTTGTGCGGACACAGGCTGAGGGATATGTGCTGTGTCTGGCTGTGGGAGCAGTGTTTGGAGTGGTGGGGATAATCTTCAGTATGCTGCGCAGGCTGCTTAAATCGGGGCGGATTATAACATGGGTATGCGATATCATGCTTTGGTTAGCATTAAGTGTTGCCATAATAGTGCTCAATTACATATGCTGCGATGGCAGGATAAGGCTATATATTTTTTTAGGTTTTTTTTCAGGTTTTTTAATTTCTTTTTACACAATAAATTGGGTTGTATCGAAAATTGCGAACTATATATTGTATCAAAAAAACAAGGGTTAAAATAATGTGAAAATGTGAGAGGCAAAAGCACGTTGACATAAATAGTCTTAAATAGTAAAATTATGTCAATATGTTTGTTCGGATACTGTTTTTTTGTATATTATTACAATAATCAGCGGAAAATCGAACCGACAAAGAGATTTTAAGAGTAAGAGGGGATACCTGATGAGCAAGAGAACCGGCAGAACGCGTTCAAAAAATAATAAGAAAATATCCAGCAGAATGGGTGTGATAACTGTTATCTGCTGCCTTGCACTGCTTGCGATAGTAGTTTTTTACAAGGCAAAGTCTCTTGAGACACAGAAACAGGATCTGCAGGTTCAGGCTGCAGAACTTCAGGAGCAGCTAGATGATGCCAAGCAGAGGCATAAAGAGCTTGAGCAGAAAGAAGAGTATATGAAGACAGATGATTATGTTGAAAGCGTGGCGAGATCACAGCTAGGACTTGTTTACCCTGATGAGATAGTCATCAAACCTGAGGAGAAATAGCGCGGGAATTATATATAGAAGATATAAAAAAGAAAATATCATCAAAAAATAGCGTATGCTGCTTTCAGCATTCGCTATTTTTTTACATATGAGCCGATTATACTGTTGTTCACTATGAACATAAAACAGGAGGCTGTATATGAGGGAAAGAATCAATTCGGGAATGAAACTTGGGGCGATGATGCTTCTGTGTGCGGCGAGCGGAGCGTTTGTTGTGTGCCGGATGGCACCATTTGCCGCGGCTGTATATGCTGCATGCTGTATAGTGTGTGGCAGGTATCTGCTTTTGTATACATGTTCTGCTGCCGGAATAGTTATAGGAGCCTTTGACATGCTTGGAACGCCATTTGCTGAGGCGGGAATCATGACACATTCTGAGTATATGGCTTTGGATGTATGCAGAAAATATATGCTGCTTTTGGCATGCGTGCTGTGCATAATGAAGATAGGAGATATAAGGCACGCGCGCGGTGTAAATGGAAGGACAAGCCAGGATAGAAACGCGGCGGTTTTGCCATGTGCGGTGGCAGCGGTTCTTATAGAGTCCGTGTTTTTTCGTGATGGATTTGCCGAATGCTTTGTGAGAAGTCTTGTGGCAGGTATCTTATATATGTGTGCATTTTACATATTGCAGCCAGGGATATTGGCGATAGGCTGTCGGATTTCTGGGGGGGATTGGAGAAAGGAGACAATGGATGCCGGTTACGATAACAATCAGTGTATAGTAAGTAATATGGCGATATGGTCAATGATCCTTTGGCTTGTGCCGGAAAATGGCTGGATCAGTATTGATCTATCCCTCATGGCTGCGCTGCTGATGCTCATATATGTTGTGTACAGATCAGGTGCATCATACGGCTGTGGTATGGCTGCTGCTGCAGGAGGAATTTTGTCTGTGAAACATGATGATATTGGCTGGATCCCATGGATGATGCTGGTAGCGATAGTCATGCTGGTGGGAAGGGCACTTTCGGGACACCGAAGATTTGTGGCGTGTATCTTTTATATATTAGGGGTATTGCTTGCGGCCATCGCTGCGGGACCGGTTTTCTATGGCGCGAAAGAATGGGCGGCCATCACAACAACAGACATGACAGTATTTGGTATAAATATAGGTTTGCCTCTGTTGTTATTCGCTGTCTTGCCAGGTTCCATGTTGGGAAGATTGGCAGATGACGTAAGTCCGGCGTGTCTTCAGGCTGCGGCAACGGAGATAAGCAGGATGACTTCATCCAAGATGGAGGATATGGCAAATACGTTCAGGAGGCTTGACTATACATTTGCCGGAAGTGAAGATCCTGGGATAAGCCTGAGTCAGGTTGGAGAGCTTGTGGATGGATTCCGCAGACAGATAGAGAGGATAGGTGCAGCCAGGGAGGTCGCAGACGAAAAATTGCTGGGACAGATAAGAGCGCTAGGAATGGAGGATGTGAGAGTCACTGAGGTCGCAGACGATTGCGGCAGGAACCGTTTCTATGTGGCGGGAAGAACAACCGGTCAGGGTATGGTACTGTCCAGACAGGTTGCGGGTACCCTCAGCAGGTATTATGGGAGAAATATAAGAGTTGGGATGAATTCGCCAAGTCTATTCTTTGACGACTACAGGATGGCAGCATATGAGGAGAGCGCAATATACAGGGGAATGTTTCATGTGAGGAGAATCAGAAAATACGGGTCTCCAGTGTCCGGAGACAATTTTTCAGTGAAGGAATACGAGGATGGCAGGCTTGTAACTGTCTCTTATACACATCTGACGCTGCCGACGATAAGG
>ERZ1027061.40-NODE-40-length-49535-cov-14.075283_pt1 | contig 49535 bp, 40 predicted proteins | sample MGYA00519283_ERZ1027061 | MGnify/ENA primary metagenome ERZ1027061 (study PRJEB26926, sample SAMN06164849) | human gut metagenome | biome: ENVO:00009003; feature: ENVO:2100002; material: ENVO:00002003 | host: Homo sapiens | place: USA | collected 2012 ... | reverse complement strand
TTTGAAAACTTGCTTTCTAACAACGATTACACAATTCAGGTGACATACGTCTATGACTTAAATGACGGCGTTGGTGAGCAACAAATCGTAAAGACGGCAGACATTAAGACGAAAGCAAAAGCAGTTCCTACTGTTGAAATCACAAACGCACAATCAACACAAACACAAGTTTCGTTTGAATTGAACGTAACAGACACGGACAATGTCGGCGCGATTACAAAGATAGAACTTTTGCATGGAAACGATGAACCTATCTTGGCGAGTGATTTGACTGCGCGCACTTTTGAAAACTTGCTTTCTAACAACGATTACACAATTCAGGTGACATACGTCTATGACCTTAACGATGGTGTTGGTGAGCAACAAATCGTAAAGACGACAAGCATAACGACGAAAGCCAAAGCAGTCCCTACTGTTGAAATAGCAAACGCACAATCAACACAAACGGCAATTTCGTTTGGATTGAACATAACTGATACGGACAATGTCGGTGCAATGTCAAAGATAGAACTCTTGCACGGCGATGATGAGCCTATCGTGGCAGAAACAAGCGATATCAGGGCTTTTGAAAATTTGTTTTCAAACAACGACTACACTGTTAAAGTGACATATACTTATGACCTTAACGATGGTGTTGGCGAACGACAAATCGTAAAGACGGCAAGCATAACGACGAAAGCAAAGGCAATGCCGAGTGCAACGATAAGCAACTTGTCAAGCACGCAAAGCACGATTGAGTGCGACGTTGCATATACGGACGTTGACAGCGTTGGTAGTGTCGTGGAAATTGCGCTTTATAGATTGGAAAATAAAATCAAATCCGTGCCGTTTGCAACGCACGTATCTTTTGACGGGCTTGAATCGGGAAAAGAATATAAGGTTGTTGTCACGTACAAATATGATCTTAACGACGGAAAAAGCGAGCAAACTGCAACTGCAAATGCAAAGTATTCAACGCTTATAGATAGCATCGTTGTGGATGCCTTATCTTGCTCAACAACAACGTCGTCAAGCTCGGCGAAGAACTCAACTTGCGCGTGTATTTTACAAACAGCTCGGAAATCGAGTTGACAGGCATCTATGTAAATGGGCAAAAGACAACCGTTGTGGGCGGTGACAGAATCGAAAGCGCAATTGTAAAATTTGTGCCGACCACGTCGGGACTTTGCAAGTTTGCAATTGACAGAGTGGATTATGTAATAAACGGTATAGAAGTCAATCAAGCAATCGATTCTAATGTGGATGTAGAGTACCCGATATATAGAGATATCGATATTACATACACTCCTATAACGATAAGCAAATATGAAAACACTGGCGACGGCGTGTATCTTAGTTTTGACAACGAAGACGGATATACCGTATTCAAAGTCAACGAAAGTGACGATTTTGTGACAGTGGACAGCGGTAGAATATTCACAAAAGATATTTCAATCACCAGCATCGAATACGGCTATGCCGACTATGGCCACACAACGCAGAGTTGCGATTTCAAAAATGACTATTGGAGTGATAGAATTCACAACGTCACCGCGCTCAAACGCATATATACCGTTGAAGATTTCTTTGCAATGACAGACGGATATTATTTGTTGATGAACGATTTGGATTTGAGAAGTGTACAAACCAAAGCGCAAATCAACCTTACTGGTATATTTGACGCAAACGGACATACAATCCGCGGTCTTAGCAACGTTGTGGATACTTCAAAATATGGATATTTTGGTTTGTTCCAAGGTGGCTCGATTTACGACGCGACTTTCAAAGAATTGTACGTCTACGTAAATCACACAAATAGCGCGGACTATCTTTACGTCCGTCCGCTTGGCGATGCAAAACTTTACAATTGCACGGTGAAGGGTGACGTCGTGCTGTCCGATTCTGTCAATTATGGGGATTTGAATATCGCGGACGATTCCACAACCTATTCTCTCAACGTCACGATTGGCACAACGATGTCAACTCAAAAACACACTGCATCCAACACGATTGCAAAAAATGCACATATTGTCGAACGCGATGACGTGTTCTATTTTGATTGCGAAGTCGGCAAAGCATTTTTGTCGTATGCCAACAGAAACATGGCAGACTACACCGTTGAGGACGGCACTTTCTTTGTGCGCAGTTACGCGTTTGCCGATAGTGAAACACTCAGGAGCATCACTATGCCCGAAAGTGTAAAGTGTGTAGGCAATTATTCTGTTTTTGCAAATTGCATTATAGAGAATGCTGCAATTCCTATTCGTTTGCTTAGACAATTGAATGATGAACAGCGCAAACAGCTTGTGACACTTTCCTTGTTTGGTGATGGTGTGACCGAGATCGGCAGTTCTGCTTTCTCTGGCTGCAGCAATTTGACAAGCATCACAATCCCTGACAGCGTGACAAGCATCGGCAATTCTGCCTTTGCGCATTGCAGCGGACTTATGAGCATCACAATTCCCGACAGCGTGACTAGCATTGACGCTTGTGCCTTCTATTATTGCACTAGTTTGACAAGCGTAACAATCCCCGACAGCGTGACGAGCATCGGCAATGAAGCCTTCTCTTGGTGCACCGGTCTTACGAGCATTACAATCCCTGACAGCGTGAAAAGCATCGGTGATCAAACCTTCTATTGTTGTAACGGACTTACAAGTGTGACAATCCCCGACAGCGTGACGAGTATTGGCAATTATGCCTTCTATAATTGCAGTGGTTTGACAAGCGTGACAATCCCTGACAGCGTGACGAGCATCGGCTCTTCTGCCTTCTCTGGCTGCAGCAATTTGACAAGCATCACAATCCCTGACAGCGTGACGAGCATCGGCTCTTCTGCCTTCTCTGGTTGCAGCGGGCTTACGAGCGTGACAATTGGCAACGGTGTGACGTTCATTGATGATCTTACATTCTATAGCTGCAGCAATTTGACAAGCATTGTAATCCCGAGTGGAATTGAAAAAATCGCTAACGGTGCATTCGAAAATTGCAGAAGTCTTAAAGATATTTATATTACTGATATAACAGCATGGTGTAATATTTCGGGATTAAACAATTTGATGGATAATAGATTTTGCTGTAAGAGATTGTTCTTGAATAATGAACTTGTCACAACAGTCACGATTCCGAATGACATAAATTCAATTCCTGATTATGCATTTGGATTTTGTTTAGATTTGACAAGCGTTGTAATCAATGACAACGTAACCAGTATTGGCAATTATGCATTTGCAGGGTGCATAAATTTGGTGAGTGCAACAATTGGTAATAGTGTGACGGAAATTGGAGGTTACGCTTTCTATGATTGTCGCAACTTGGCAAGTATCATTATTCCGAGCAGTGTCACAAGCATCGCAGAAAATGCATTTGCAAGCACCGGAGTAACAAATGTCACAATCGGAGATAATGTAATTAGTCTTGGGAAAAATGCTTTCGCAAATAGTGAATTGATTAGCGTTTCGATTGGCAAAGGAATAACCGAAATAAGTGATTACGCATTTTATGCATGTCAAGACTTAGTAACTGTGGTAATGCCAAATACGATAACAAGAATCGGGCGTTATGCATTTAATGGTTGCGCTGCTTTAACGGATATACCAATACACGGCAGCGTTAAAGTAATTGATGAGGGAGCTTTTGGATCTTGTTGTGGATTGACAAGTGTGATTATCCCCGAAGGTGTTGAGACTATAGGTGCATATGCGTTCGATGGTTGTAGAATAACAAACCTTGAAATTTCAAATAGCGTTCAAACTATTGGTTCTTCTGCTTTTTATCAATGCTACGATTTAAAAACAGTTACGATTGGAAGTGGCGTGACAAGTATTGGTCGCGAAGCGTTTAGTAGGTGTTATGAGTTGAATACAATAAGTTTCAATGGTACAATAGAGCAATGGGATGCAATCGCAAAAGGCAAAGATTGGAATAAAGACATGCCAAACACGTGTCAAATCGTCTGTATAGACGGGACAATTTCAGTTGGGAAGGTGGAATAAGCATTGCATCTTTGGATAGATTGCCACATCACTTTGCTCCTCGTAATGACAGTTGAGGAGATAAAATCGAAAAGTAGTAGGTGATTTGGCAAAAGAAGTGCAACGCTTGCGGTTGTTGTTCAAACAGAAATGCGGGTGTTTTGCGGACTAATATTTTCTTTGGGTCCGGCGTTAATTAACGCCGGATCCTTTTTTAATGTTTTCTCTCTCACACGGGGGAGGTTTTGTCCTTTTGGAAAAACTCTCGCAATAGTTTGTTGCTGTTTTTGTTTGTCACTTTATGCCACGCAATATGCATCCGCATATTTTCCTATTCTGCCTGTATTATTTGGTTGAATTATAAGCGATAAATATGAAATGCCTTTTTATTTTAAAGTATAATTTGCCAAATAAGTACGCGAATAAAAATTTACATTTAGAAGATAATTTGGTAAAATTACATACAAAGAAACAGCTGAGGTGATTTATGAAAAAAAGTCAACTGCAAAAATATGCGAAACTTATCGCAAGAAAGGGCGTCAACGTGCAAAAAGGACAAGACGTCCGCGTGAGAGCGTGTCCCGACCAACTCGACTTTGTGAGAATGGTCGTGGAAGAATGTTATAAGGCGGGTGCGGGCAAGGTCACCGTCGAATGGGAATACAATCCCGTGACGAAAGCGACCTATAAATACTGCAAACTCGACGCGCTTTCCCGCACCGAAAAGTGGGAAGAAGAGAAGTATAAACACTTTGTCGAAACCCGTCCCGCACGGATATTTATAGAGTCCGACGATCCCGACGCGTTGAAAGGCGTAAATCAGGAAAAAGTCGCGAAAGCGCAGCAGGCAAGGGCAATGGCGTTCAAGCCGTACCGCGACCAACTTGACAACCATTATCAGTGGTGCATAGCGGCGGTGCCGGGCGTAGAATGGGCGAAAAAGGTGTTCCCGAACGACACGAAAAACAAGGCTGTCGAAAAGTTGTGGCAGGCGATTTTGTTCACGTCCCGCGCCGACGGCGAAAACCCTGTGGAAGCGTGGAACGAGCACAACAAGGACATTAAGGAACGCTGCGACTACTTAAACTCCTTGAAAATAAAAGAACTGAAATATAAATCGTCAAACGGCACCGATTTCAGAGTGGGGCTTATCGACGGCTGCAACTTCCTTGGCGGCAAAGAAGACACGCTTGAAGGAATCGAATACAACCCGAATATTCCAAGCGAGGAAGTGTTCACGTCGCCCATGCGCGGCAACGCCGACGGAAAAGTCGTCGCAACAAGACCGCTGTCTTATCGCGGGGAGCTTATCGAGAATTTCAGCGTGACTTTCAAGGACGGAAAAGTCGTTGACGTCAGTGCGGAAAAGAACGAAGATTTGTTGCGCTCCATGATTTCGATGGACGAAGGCGCGGCATATCTTGGCGAATGCGCGCTCGTGCCTTACGACTCGCCAATCAGAAACTCGGGCATCACTTTTTACAACACGCTGTTCGACGAAAACGCATGCTGCCATCTCGCGCTCGGCAGAGGCTTTAACGAATGTCTGGAAGGATACGCAAATCTTTCGTTTGACGAATGCAAGGAAAAGGGCATAAACGACTCGCTCATTCACGTCGACTTTATGATCGGCAGCGAAGATCTGGAAATCGAGGCGGTCACCTGCGACGGAAAAACCGTAAAGATCTTTGAAAAAGGGAACTGGGCGTTTTAGGAATTATATTTGCTTTGCAAGTTATATTTTGACTTCGTCAAAGTTAAGGTGGTTTTTGTTATATAATCTACGAAGTGAAACAAATAAAAATTGACACGAAAAGACGAAAGTGATATTATTTTCATATTCCAGGGAGATATTTGTACAATGACGCTTGACGAAGTACACGTTAATCAAAGCGCGGTAATAACGAAAGTCGGGGGCGAAGGCGTTTTGCGCGGTCGTCTTCTTGACATGGGGCTTATCCCGAAAACCGCCGTTACGGTGATAAAATATGCGCCGATGGGCGATCCTATCGAGATTCGCCTGCGCGGATACGAACTGACAATCCGCAAAGACGACGCGAAAATGATTGAGGTAAACGCCTTATGAAATTCGCGCTTGTCGGCAATCAGAATTGCGGAAAAACCACGTTGTTCAATCAACTGACGGGGTCGAATCAGCACGTCGGCAATTTCCCGGGGGTTACGGTCGATTCAAAGTCGGGCGTTGTGAAAAAGCACGACGACTGCGTTATCGTCGATCTTCCGGGCATTTATTCGTTGCGCCCGTACACGACGGAAGAAATCGTCACGCGCGACTTTATTCTGAACGAAAAACCCGACGGCATAATAAACATTGTCGACGCCACCACGATCGAGCGAAATCTTTATCTCACGACGCAACTTATGACAATGGATATTCCTATGGTCATTGCGTTGAATATGATGGACGAAGTGCGCGGAAACGGCGGCACCGTCGATATTCAGAAAATGTCGGATATGATGGGCTGTCCCGTCGTGCCGATATCCGCCGCAAAAAACGAGGGCGTCGACGAACTTATCGACGTCGTTATCAAAACCGCCAAAGAACAGATCAAACCCAAAGTAAAAGATATTTGCGAAAGCGACAGTCCCGTGCACAGATGTCTGCACTCGGCAATCCACCTTATCGAAGACCACGCGAAAAGCGCGGGCATTTCGGGAAGATTTGCCGCGATGAACCTTATCACGACGGGCGGCGACTTCGACAAACGTCTGAACCTTGACGAAAACGAAAAGGAACTTCTGGAACACAGCGTCGTCGAGATGGAAAACGACACCGGGCTTGACCGCGACGCGGCGATGGCGTCGATGACGTACGACTTTATCGAAAAGGTCTCGCGCGAATGCGTCGTGAAACCGCACGAGTCGAAAGAACGCCTGAAAAGCGAAAAAATCGACAAAGTACTGACGAATAAATACGGCGCGATACCGCTGTTTATCCTTATTATGGCGGCGATTTACTTGCTCACGTTTCAGGTTATCGGCAAATATATCGGGCTCGGCATCGAGATGGGCATCGACGCGCTTGACAAAGTTGTCGTAAAAGGGCTCACGAAATTCGGCACGAATCCCGCGATTATCGACTTTCTGGACAAAGGTTTGTTCGGCGGGCTTGGCGCGGTCGTATCGCTTTTGCCGTACATAGTCGTTATGTTTATGTTCCTGTCGCTCCTTGAAGACAGCGGATATATGGCGCGCGTTGCGTTTATTATGGATAAACCGCTCAGAAAACTGGGCTTATCGGGGCGCAGTTTCGTGCCTATCATCGTCGGATTCGGCTGTTCCGTCCCCGCGATTATGAGCACCCGTACCCTTGCGTCCGAGCGCGACAGAAAAATGACGATCGGACTTATTCCGTTCATCAGTTGTTCGGCAAAGGCGGTCGTGTATTACGCGGTCGTAAATTGCGGCGTGTTCAAGTGGTGGCAGCAGTCGCTGATTATCGTCGGGCTGTACGTATTCGGCATCGTTTTGGGGATTCTGACGGCGTTTGTGTCCGGGAAACTTATTTTCAAGGGCAAGCCCGTACCGTTCGTTATGGAACTTCCGAATTATCGTCTGCCGTCCGCAAAAAGCGTACTTCTTCTTATGTGGGAGAAGTCGAAAGACTTTCTGACGCGCGCGTTTACGGTCATTTTCCTTGCCACGCTTGTCGTATGGTTTTTGCAGGCTTACAACAGCCGCATTATTTTCATCACCGACGGCGTTGAAGACAACGTGAGTTTATTGGAACATATCGGCAATTTCCTTGCGCCGATGTTTAAGCCGCTTGGTATGAACGACGGTAAAATCGTTTCCGCGCTCATTGCGGGATTTACGGCAAAAGAAGCGGTTGTAAGCACGATTGAGATGCTTGCGGGAAGCGGCGGAATGACGGCGTTGTTCACTTCGGTCCCGGCGTTTTTGTCGTTTTTGACGTTCGTGCTTTTGTATACGCCGTGCGTCGCGACCGTCGCAACGATGCGAAAAGAGTTGGGTTCCGTATGGAAAACCGCCGTTGTCGTCGTTTATCAGTGCGCGCTCGCGTGGGTTTGCTCGTGCATAGTTTATCAGATCGCGGCGGCTTGCTGACATGAAAACGATTGATATAATTTTAATAGTCGCGCTTTCGTTGTGGGTTGTGTTTTCGATTGCGTACGTCGTCGTAAACCGTAAAAAAGGAAAGACGTCGTGCGGCTCAAAAACTTATTGCAACGGCGATTGCGAGGCCTGCAACAAAAAGAGAAAAGAAAAATAGTAACGAATTTTCAAGGTTTCCGCGGTTTTTCCGAGGAAACTTTTTGTTTTTTATCGTTTTTTACATTTGTTTAGTAAAATTAACGATTACATTATACAAAAAAGCAATTTTGTAACGAAATTTTATTACATTGAATTTTTATTGTAAAAAACCGTTTATACGTTTGACAAATTTTTTTTAACTTATTAAAATTGTTGTTGAATTATGAATAAACGTAATTACAACAAAGAAATGCAGGACGAGATTTCGTCGATAGGCTGTCGGAAACCGTCAATGCTGTTGCAGTGCTGTTGCGCGCCGTGCGCGACCGCCGTCATAAATCGTCTGAAAAATTTTGACGTTACTTTGTTTTATTACAATCCAAACACGTTTCCGGAAAGCGAATATCAGAAACGCTTTGAAACGCTAAAAGTTTACGTCGATAAGGCGGAACTCGGGCTTAATATCGTTGAAATCGGTTATCGCAACGAAGATTACCTTGCGGCGGTCTCGGGCTTTTCCGACACGACGGAAGGCGGCCCGCGCTGCGCCGTCTGCATAAGAACAAGGTTGACGAAAACCGCTGAATACGCAAAAGAACACGGCTTTGAATACTTTGCGTCCACGCTTTCCGTAAGTCCGAAGAAAAACGCCGCCGTCATCAACGACATCGGCGAGGAACTTGCGAAAACGTACGGCGTGAAATATCTCGTCAACGACTTCAAAAAAGAAAACGGATTTCAGGAATCCGTGAATATATCAAAAGAATTCGGGCTTTACAGACAGGACTACTGCGGCTGCGAAGCGTCGAAAAACAGGAGAAATACTTAATTATGGGCAACTCGTTGAACACGAAAAAAATGATGGCAAACTCCCTGAAAGAACTTATTCAGGAAATGCCTTTCTCAAAAATCACAATCGACAAAATCGTCACAAACTGCGGCTATAACCGTCAGACCTTTTATTATCACTTCAAGGATATCAAGGAACTGTTCGAGTGGCTGTATAAGTTTGAAACGCAACAAGTCGTCGGCGACATAAGAAAACTTTCGACGTCCAACGCAATCGACGTTATCATGCGTTATCTTTACGACAACCGCGCGATGACGCTTTCGGCTTTCAACAGTCTTGGGCGCGAATATATCGAAAAGTTTATTTACGAGTCGATTTACGACGCCGTTCACGATCAGGTTATCCAGAAATCCGTGTACGTCATCATCGACAACGAGGATATTGAATTTATCGCAAACTACTTCACGATTACTTACGTCGCGTTGATGGTGCAATGGTTGCAGCACGGCATGACCGAAGAAATCGACAGCTTCATAAAACGAATCGGACGTATGATGCAGGGCGCGGTTGACGCCGCGGTGCAAAAAATGCGTAAAGAATAAAAAATACAAATTAAAACCCGACGCGCCGCGTCGGGTTTTTTGTTTGCAAAAATTGTCGGGAAAATCATTCTTGTGTCAAAATAACAGTTTTTATGACAACAGGCTCGTTCGGAATATCGTCAAAGTACATGAAACTGTGAGTCGGGACTTTTGAAATGCTTTTCACGACCGCAAGACTTTCCTCGTCCGAAGTTTTCCCAAAGGCCGCATATTGTCCGTCCAGAAACGCGCAATCGGCAGAGCAGATGAAAAACTGGCTGGACGCGCTGTCTTTGACGTTGGTGCGCGCCATCGAAATCACGCCTTCGCCGTGGTGCAGGTCGTTTTTCACGCCGTTTGACAAGAATTCGCCTTTTATCGTGTCCGCGCCGCCTTTTTCCTTAATCGCGCGACCGTCCGCGACGAAACCGCCGCCCTGAATCATAAAATCTTTTATCGTGCGGTGGAAACAAAGTCCGTCGAAGAAGTTTTCTTTGATGAGTTTTTTGAAGTTTTTGACCGTAATCGGCGCGACGTCTTCGTAAAGATCAAGGTTTATGTTTCTGCCGTCCGAAAGCTGAATCTGAATTTTTGACATAATACACCTCGTATGTTTTATGTCGGAATTATACCATATTCAAACTATATTTTCAAGGCAATTAAAAAACTTATTGTATTTTTACAACCTATATGATAAAATATAGTAAAAGGTGGGTTATGGCACACAAGAAAGAACAACCGAGAGAACTTACGAAAGAAGAAAAAGTCGCTGAAATATTAAAGCGCGCAAACGTATCGTACGACTTCAAAAAAGCGCAGGCAAGCATTGCGCTCAACACCCGTTGCAAACGCTGCGGCAAGACTTTGTCGAGCCTTGAAAGGGTTGTTTTTGAAAACAAATGCCGCGACTGCATGGTGGAAGAAAGCAGAAAATCCCGCGATAAATTCGTCAGGAAATACATAATAATCGCTTTCTTGTTCATCGTTGCGCTTGTGTTCGGCGGGTATTGTGCAAACGCCGGCACGAAAGCGTGGCGTATTGTCGGCGTCGTCGTTTCGGCGATGTTCACGGGCGTGAGTCTTGGATACGTTTTTTATACGAATATGGACAAAATGATTCCCGGCGCGCAACCCAAAGTTCAGGTGTGGTTCGTGTTCGGGCTGGCACTCGGCATTGCGGCGATAATCGCGTTTCTGACGTACTTTTCAAAAAGCTGGATATTGTACGTCGTGCTTATGCTGTTGGTGCTGATTTACGTTGCGTACCTTGCCGTAAAGGAGTTCAATTCCTTAAAGGAAAAGGACAATCTTCTGGGTGTTTACGACAGGAAATCGCGCGACCAAGAGTTTATCGACAGCATTACGGAATCCATCAAAGAACGCACTTTACAGGACGAAAACGACAGTGTAAACGCCATTTCTGTCGAAAATACAGATTTTGTTCCGCCTGTCCCGCCTGAGACGGACGGCGAAATTGTCAAGGAAGAAATCATTGCGGTTTCCGCCGAAAAAACAAAAACAGAAGAAGATATATCCGTGTCCGTAAAAACTACGAAACAAGCTGAAATCAAGGACGACGATAACCTTTCGTCCGCCGCGGAGAAGTCCGACGACAGCGGCGATTTCAGCATCTGAAAATGAAATTATTCAAAAAACTTTTTATCAAAGATTATGAAAACACTTCCGATCAGGAAGTGCGTTTTCGTTACGGTATCGTCGCGGGAATTTTCGGGATTATTTCCAACGTTATATTATGCGTTTTCAAAATTCTCGTCGGCGTATTTTCGGGTTCCGTCGCAATCGTTGCCGACGCAATCAACAACCTGTCCGACGCAGCGTCATCCGTCGTTACCGTTTTCGGGTTCAAACTTTCCAACAGACCTGCCGACAGGGAACACCCGTTCGGACACGCAAGGTACGAATACATCGCGGCGTTTATCATTGCGTTTGCGGTCGTGCTTATCGGCGTGTTGCTGTTGAAGCAGAGCATTGAAAAAATCATCACGCCCGAAAGCGTCAATATTTCAGCGTACACCTACGTCGTGCTTGCCGTTTCGATAGTCTTGAAGATTTTGCAGGGGCTGATTTACAGGAACTTCGGCAAAACAATCAATTCCGAGGCGTTGAAGGCGTCTGCCGCAGACAGCAGAAACGACGTGTTTACGACGATTGCCGTCCTGATTTCGACGATTGTCATCGACGTTACGGGCGTAAATATCGACGGATACGCGGGGCTTGTCGTGTCGGTGGTCATTATTATTTTCAGCATAAAACTTCTGAAAGAAACGATAAATCCGCTTCTCGGCACTGTGCCCGACAAGGAACTTGTCGCGAAAATCTCCGAAAAACTCAGGCAGTACGACGAGGTTCTGGGTTTCCACGACCTTATGATTCACAGTTACGGCCCGGCGATAACTTATGCGTCGGTTCACGTCGAGGTTGACGGTGGCAAAAACTTTATCGAAACGCACGACCAGATCGACAATATCGAAAGGGATTTTATGCGGGATATGAACGTGCATCTCGTCATACATATGGACCCGATTACGGTGGGCGATCCCGAAACCGATCTTTTGAAAAATGAAGTACAGGACGTCGTCCGCTCGATGAACGAAGATGTCACCATTCACGATTTCAGGCTTGTGAAGGGCAATACTCACACAAACGTTTTGTTCGACGTCGTCGTGCCGTACGGGGTGAAGCTCGGCGCGCGCGAAATAAGGCGCGAATTAAACGAAAAGATAAAGTCCGACAAAACTTATTATTACATAATAAACGTCGATAATAAGTACGTCTAAGGGCTTCTTACGCCGTCGCGCCCGAAATGACTTTCCGGGCAATTACAAACAAAAAAACGACAAAAAAATAAGCGGGTTAAGTCGAACTTAACCCGCTTTTCGTTGTGAAAAACTATTTTGCGATTTTTTCGATTTCGTCGAAAATTGCGATTATGACGTCTTCGGAAAGACCTTTCGTCGGGCAGAGAATGCTGACCGAATTTACGCCGTCCGCGAATTTGTAGTAGTATTCCTTCGTATAGGCGGAAGCGTCGACGCCTTCGCATTCGCGCGTGAGATAGGTCGTCATATCCGCGTCGTTACCCTTTGAGAAAATCATCGTGAACTTCGGGAATTTCAGCACTTTTTCGCCTGCCTGGAACTTCGTGCGGATATCCGCGATATCGATATCGTAATCTTTCGCCGTTTTGATGGTGTCTTTGAGTTTATCCGTCTTGATTTGCTGGAATTGCGAAATCTGGCAGGACGTATCGACAAGCCATTTGCATACGCGCGGGGGCAGGTTTCTCAATTCGTTGAAGCAATACCACAACGGACCGCTGGGGAAGTTGCTGTCTTCAAGGGCTTTATAGACGTCGTTAATGCGTTGCGCGGCGTCGGGATAGCACTTGATGGAAACCTTGTAACTGTCGTCGTTTTCACGGATAATACCGAAAGATTTGCTGCTGTATTTGAACGTCCAGTCAAGCGAGCCGCGTTTTTTGATGGTGAAGACGTTGGGTTTGCTCATGAAATACGTCGCAAGTTCCTGCGAAGACAGGGTTTTCGTACGGGGCTGATTGAGAATCTCGTCGAATTTCGCACTGCCGACCATATTCACCGCGCACAATTCCATATCGGTTGCGCCCAAGGCGTTGTAAACTTTGACGCTGTCGTCGAATTTCGCGACCTGCATGTAGTATTTTCCGTTGATTTCTTCGATATTCTTCTTATAGAAGTTGTCAATCTGGAAGCTGGAAAGCTCCACCGTTCTTTTGGTCGTATTGAGCGCGACTTCGGGTTCAAGAAGGTGATCGCTGATTTCCTTGGAAATCTTTTCGTCCTTTTCCTTTTCTTTAACTTCCTGCTTAATCTGCATATTTTCTTTCAGCGCGGCGCCGATAGGTCTTCTCTTTGACGTGCCTGCCGTGAGTAACGTGATGAGAAGCAACAGAAGTTGCGCGATGAACGGGATTATCGGCACGATTTTCGCAATCGAGAAGGGCGTTGTCTTGTCGTAAATCACGAAAATATAAACATATGCGGAGATAGCGGCGCAAATTACCGACAAAACGATGATGAGGATTTTCAGCAGACGGAAGTTCTTTTCGGGCGAAAGTTTCGCTCTCAACCTTTCGGAACGCTGCGCGAGCGTAAGTTCTTCCTTTTTGGGTTTTTCTGCTTCCGCGTCGGCGGCTTTATCCTTCGATTTTTTGTCGGGTTTGCCTTTTTTCGCGACGACTTTTTTGTCTTCCGTCACCGGCTGTTCTTCATTTTCGGTAACGGCTGCGGGCGTTTCTTCCGCGGGCGTTTCTTCCTGTTTTTCTTCGGTTGCGGGTTCGGATTTTTCCGCCGCTTTTTTTGCCGTAGCGGCATTTTTTTCGCGCGGTTTCGACGGTTTTTTCGCGGCTTGTTTTTCGGTTTTTTCAACCTTTTCAACCGGCGTTTCGCCGCCCATAACAGGGCGTTCTTCTGACAAATCGGGCAGGGGGACTGCCTCGGATTCAACGTTTTCAGCCGCTGCTGGCGCGCTTTCTTCAACGGGTATTTCGGCTGTTTTGACGGGGGTTTCGGCATCTTCGATAGGGAGTTCCTCGGCGGGTTCCGCAGGGGTTTCCGGCATCGTGATTTCGCCTTCGTCGAACATCGAAGGATCGAAGGTTGCCGCGCCGATTTCGGGCAATTCGTCCGCCGCAGGTTCCGGTTCGGACAGGCTGACGCTTTCTTTTTCCGCCTTTTCCTCGGCGGCGAAAGACTCATACTGACCTGCCGCAAATTCAGCCGCGGCAAGGGCGTCTTCGAGACTCAGAGGCTGCTTTGCTTTTTCGGTTTCGTCAACGGTTTCGGGACTTACGGAAGGCGTTTCGTCCGCGGCGATTTCAGCATTTTTCGTCGTGCTGTTTGCCACGTTTTCGGTAACGTTTTCCGCATTTTCCGTCACGTTATCGGTAACGGTTTCCGTCACGTTTTCGGCCGTTTCCAAAGCGTCGTCGACATTGACATTCTTTTTTGTTGCCATAGTATATCTCCTTAAAATTTTGAACAAAAAACTGTATGTTGTACCATAAATTATAATAAAGGAAAAAAATATTGTCAATGCTTTTTCGGTCGCGTCGGAAAAAATTATGAATTTGCACGGCGGAATTTTTTTTTGACTGACATAAAAGCGACTTTATAATGCAAAATTGAACGATAAAGTATATTATTTTGCGTGTAAAAAATTGCGTATTTTTGGCGAATTTTTACGAAAAAACGTCGATTTTTTGAAAAATTCGGAAAGCAAACGCACGGCGGAATTTTATTGTACGACTGTATATTTTCGTACGAAAGTGTTGAAAACTCGTGCCAAAAAAATCAAAATAATTTTCCGAAAAATTTGAAAAATATCTTAAACCGCCGTAATTCCGCCTGATTTTTTTATGTTTTTGCAATATTTTGCGCCGAATTTTTTTTTAATGTTGAATTTTAACAAGTCGTATGTTATAATAAATTAGCAAAAGAATATTTTTTGTTTTGACAAAATAATTGCGAGGTAATATGTACAAGTATTCTTACAAGGCACTTTCGCCGGAAGGAAAACGCGTAAGCGGCACGATCACCGCCACGAGCGAAGACGACTTCAATCAGGTCATTTCGTCGCGCGGTCTGAAATGCTATTACGTCCATGCCACGGGAAAGGGCGACGCAAGCAAACTTTCAAAACTCGACACCGCGCTGGTGTTGCAGTTTTGCCGACAGCTCGCGTCGATGCTGAACGCCGGCTTGCCTCTTATTAAGTCGCTGGAAATGCTTTACGAACGCACCGAGAAACCGAAACTCAAAAACGTGCTTGCCGCATTGTTTGAAGAGGTTCAGAAAGGTAACTCTCTTGCGGAGTCGATGGGTGCGCTTCCGGGCGTATTCCCCAACCTTCTCGTGAGCATGGTCAAGGCGGGCGAAATGAGCGGTAAACTGGAAGAGACTCTTATCCGAATGGCGGACTATTACGAAAAGGAAAAAAAGAGAAAAGGGCAAATCAAATCGGCAACGTCATATCCGAAAATCGTTCTGGCGATTTGTCTTGTCGTCGTTGTGGTTTTGCTTATCTGGATTATGCCGAAGATGATTTCGATGGTGTCCGAAGATAAGTTGCCGCTGGTCACGAAAATCCTGCTGAAAATCAAGGACTTCATCATGAAGGACTACATACTGATTATCGGCATCGTTGCCTCGCTTATTATTTTCATCCCGATCGTTAAGCGAATCGAGGCGGTTGACCTTTTCGTTTCCAAAATGAAAGTCAAAATGCCGGGCATCGGAAAATTGCAAAAAATGATTTATACGTCGCGTTTTGCAAGCTCGCTTTGCACGCTGACAAGTTCGGGCGTACATCTTCTCGACGCGCTGACGATGGTGTCGGAGATGATGGACAACACTTACGTATCAAGGCAGATCGACGACGCTGTCGAAGCAATCCGCAGGGGCGAGTCGATATCCGCCGCGTTGCAGACGGTCGACGCGTTCGATCCGCTGCTTACGACAATGATATTCGTCGGTGAAGAATCCGGTTCTCTGGACGAGGTTCTCGGGCAGACCGCCGCGTATTTCGAAGACGAAGCGGACACTGCAATCAAGAGTCTTACCGCAATGATAAACCCCGCCCTTATGGTTGTAATGGCGCTTGTCATCGGCGTAATACTTATCGCAATACTTATGCCTATGTTCTCGATGTACGACTCGATAGGCACGGATACCGAATAAAGGGCAGATTTGGAGCAAAATTATGATTTACTACTACTTGAACAACGACAAACTCAAAGCGATGTTTGCGACGGCGGGCGGAAAGAGAATTACCGTGAAAGAATTTTACGATATGGATTTCCCCAGTGAATTTCTGAACGACCCGAGCGCAACCAATATCGACCTTCAACTTACCGAAGCGATGCTCGATATGATCCGAAAAAACGATATCAAGTCGAAAGCGGCGAAATTCGTCCTTGAAAACAACAAGATACCGTTCCGCGAGATGATTTTGCCTTACGCAAAGCCGTCGATTCTGTATCCGATAATTTCGGCGGAACTTTTCACGGATAAAAAACTTGCGGAAAGTCACACCGTCGACTTTGTCGAGATTGACAGAAATATCGAAGATCCCGACGAAGAGATGCAGGAAGCCGCGCTGAACTCCCCCGAAGAGGGCGAGGAAGAACAGGAAGAGAAGAGCGAAAAGAAAAAGAAAGCGAAAAAGGCGCGTCTTATGATCACGTACATAGACAACCTTGTCATCGAAAACCTGAAAAAGTGCTGCCGCGAAGTCGGCATGAAACTTACGGCAATCGATATTTCGCAAAGCGCGCTGTCGAAACTCGTCGATTTTATGAAAGAAGACCTGCCGCAATATTTCGTGCTTGTCGACTATCGCATGACGACGATTACGTCGTATCTTTTCGCGGATTACAAGCACGTCTTCTCGCTGTCGAAACCCATTTATTCGATGCCCAACGAAAACTATGCGAACGAAATGGCGTTTTTCATCAACGACTTTTCCGGCATCGTGAGCGAGGCGATTCAGTTCTTCCGCTCGAAATATACCGATTACAAATTCGACGACGTGTTTATCACGGGCGACCTTGACAGGTTCCAGTCGGTTGAAAGCGACCTTTACGGTTTCATGGGGCTTAACGTCAAGATGCTTCCCGTACCCGAAAGCGTATCGGGCGTCGAGCAGCTTGATTTCAACGCGCTTTCACCGCTTATCGGCACAATGCTCAAATAACGAGGTGGATTATGGCAAAGAGAAAGAGAAACATAGATTTTATCGCCGCGCAAAAGGCGATTGGAAAATCGGGGCAAAGCACCTCGTTTGAGTTTATTCTTGTCGTTACGGTCGTCGTGGTGGCATGCGCGATGGTCGGGTGGTATCTTGTGGCGCGTTCGCAGTACAACACTGCCGTGTCCGACCTTGAATCTGCCAAGACGGAACTCACCAACCAGAAAAACACGCTTGCCAAGAACGAAGACAAGTTCAAAAACTTCACGGTGGTGCTTGACCAAAACGGCAACCCCGTGACGAAAGGCACCGACAAATACGGCAACACGATTTACCAATACGAGTCGTTGACGGAAGTCGCGACGCGCGTTGCAAACGCACTTGCGGGCGCGCAGGCAACGTCGAAAGAAGCCGACGCCGCGATAAACCTTACCGGCACGATTTTCGACATAATCTTCACAAGCGCGAACAAGACGGAGTGCAAGGTGACGCAGTTCACTTTCACCAACGGAAGGATCACGTTAAAACTTACGGGCAAGGGTTCCCAGTCGATGCGAAACTACGTTTCGGCGATTAAGGAAAACGGCAGCGGCTATATTCAGAGCGTTGAGCCGTCGATGGACACCGCTACCGATTTTTCGGTAAGTTTCGACGTCGTGAACGATAAACTTTTCGGCGGCAGCGACAAATAAGGAGGACGGGAAAATGACGATTAACAGAAAAGAAAAAATATTGATTTTCGTGCTTATCCTGTTCCTGCTTGTAGGCGGCACGTACACTCTTGGCATCATGCCGAAAAACAACGACAAAAAAACCGCTCAGGAAGAGTTGCAGACGGTCGAAGGCGACATCGCGAAGGTCAAAAAGCAAATCGACGCGGTGAGCCCGGCAAGGTACAACAAGCTCGTTGAAGAAATCAGACAAAACGAGGCGGCGTTGAAACAACTTACCAGTCCGAGCAACAACCTTAATGAAGAACTTATACCCAGCAATATGCCCGGACATCAGGACTCTGTGGCGATTGCGGAAACGCTGTACAAGTTCTTTGGCGACCTTGGTTTCAACGTTGAGATAAGCCTTGGCAGGCCCGTCACGACGTCTACCAAAAAGGTTTACACCATATCGAGCGCATACAAGACGGACATGCAGACGCTTTACAAGGTGACCGACGCGATCGCGCGCGTGAAGTCGTACAATCTGACGTATCTTTCGATGACGCCGGACGGAAACGATGTTTCGGGCACGTTCACGATGACGATCACGTACATTCTGAACGAATAGTCTAGTCGCACGACATTACTTGTGCGGAAGCGGCACCTTAAAATAAAGGATATTATATTATATAAATATAACAAAAAGTTACAAAAACGCGCGAAAGCGCAGTCACAAAGATAAGACGGGAAAATAAAAAAGTACGATTGACGGAAGGAGGTCAATTATGCTGACGTTATTAAAAAATATAGAAAGGTTTAACAAGCGGTACAATAAAAAACGCGGTAGCGCGATGCTTATGGTACTTATGACTATGGCGATTATTATCGTCGTAGGCACTTCTATGCTCTTTGTGACGCTTTCCTCCTTCTCGAACAGTATTGCGGACACCCAGCAGGAACGCGCGTACAACGCCGCACTCACGGTTTCGGACACGTTGAAAGGCTCGACGCAACTCAACACGATTATCGAAACCTACTTTACCAAAATCAAAGAAAACGGCTCTGCCGAGGTTCAGTTTTACAACGATACCGATTTTGATAACCAAGCGGTGAATTATACGATAGTCAACGGCGTGAAAGTTTACGTCACGTTGTCGAAATCGCCAAGCAGCAGCGCAAACAAAATCGACAAAGTTCTTGTCGACATAAAAGGCGTCAAAGGCTCGCAGGAAAGCACGGTAAGTTTTGAGGCGGACTCTGTACCTGACGGGACCTCGACCACGATTCAGGACACGTTTGGCAACTCGTTTGTTGTCAGCAACAATATGGGCTCGTCGGTTACGTCGCCGTATCAGATTTATAAGCGTATCGAAGGCGACGTATCAATCAACTGTTTTGATACTGAAAACGGTGAACGCGTGATGAAGACGCGTATATTCAACCCCGTTGTTCTGGAAGGCGTGACGGGCAGTGTTTATGCCAACGGCGACCTTATCATCGGCGCGCCCGACAATATGCTGAGGGTGCAGGGCAACGTGTACGTTGACGGCAACCTTACAATCAGGGGGCTTGCGCTTGGCGTAAATCTTCCCGCGCTGACGAAAAAATACTACGCAAAGAAATACCTTTATTATTACACCTACGCGTATGGTGAATTTGGAAGCATTGCGGTTCCGCCAAACAATAATGCCGGATATAAAAATTCGAGTACGACAAAACTTGGCGAGGCAATGTACGAAAAGTTGAGTGACGGCACATATAGACCTATTCAAACGTATGACAAGCTTTCGCACTTCACACTGATGGATCTTGCGGGCGACGCAAACGAATATACTTTCTGGACGAAAAACTACGGTGAAAACAATACCACCGGCAGTTATACGTGGGAACAAGTCACGATTACGCTCAGGGTAAAAGACAAAAACGGAATCTGGCAGAATATCGATGCGGAATATAACCAGGGCGGAATAAACAACGCGCAATATCTCGGCGCGTCGATGTATGAGTATAAGGAAGGGGAAAGTGAGCCTGAAGGGGACGGCACCCCCATCATGCAATATCCGCAGGGCGGCAATATTTATTGCAGCGGCGACATTATCTTTGACACCGTCAACGTCGGCAACGTTTTCTCGTTTGACGCAGGTGTTTTCAATACCGGTTCCACCGACGCAGGCCATGAAGATCAGGACGAAAAACCCGATCCTTCCGCCCTTGATAAAATCAACAAGTGGTTAAGCGAACATCTTGGTATCGACCTTGTTAACCCAAGGTTCCCGTATTACAGTTATGCCTACAACCTTGACGGCAAAGGCGACGGCACAATTCCCGTCCACACAAAGATTGAGGGCGACGTATTTTGTCAGGGACGCATGATTATCGCGCCCGAAACACAAAAGTCTTATATAAACTATAAGGACGAACAATGGCTTGGCATAGCATCAGACCTTTCAGACACAAAAAAATACATAGGCGGGAAGGTTGTTGCAAGCGACGACTTTGTCTTAAAGGACAGCGGCGCGTTTTTAAAACAAATCAAAGACAAATGGGAAGAAATACTTGGTGAAGACAAAGAATGGGGCGATTCTATCGTTATCAACCCCGTAACGATTGACGCCGCTCTTAACAGGTTTAATTATAACAACGGCACTGTAAGCGAAAATCCCAATGCAATGAAGTCGTTTATCGAAGCATATAAGGAAGCGTATAAGAAACTTAAAACCGAAGGGGAAACGATAAAACGCCTTAAAGAAAAGTTTGAAGAACTCGGAAAAGACGGGTATTCATACCTTTTGGGCAACGATTACACGCAGTTTGGCAACGGAAACGGCCTGAACGGTGCCGATATTAAAGAGAAAAACAAGACAAATTGGTATAATTTCCGCAAGCCCGAATTCAGCGAGACTTCCAACCTTTATATCCAGAACTCGCCGATAAGAAAAGGCACGTCGTGCGGTGATATTGATCACAAAAACAGTAATGGCGTTGACCCGTGCACGCTTGAAAAGTACGCGTCCGATGACAAATACCGCGTTGTCGAAAACGTTGACGAAAAAGACAATACCCGCACGGTTGTGGGCGGCATATCGTACACCGCCGCACTTTCCGTCAGATACTGCGAAATTACCGTCAACAACGTATATTGCGACGGTACAATCAGCGTGCTTTCCAGTGACATTGGAGATGTAAAAGAGAAGGTACACTTTGTAAATTCGGCGGCGGTCAATGTGAAAAACAATTATTTCGGCAGCGACTTTGTGAAAAATGAACTTAAAAAAGCCTCGATTATGGACTTTTTGAAATACGTTCTGCAAAAAAACAATGCACAGTTGACTGACGAAGAGATTTTGAAAGAGTATTTCGGCATTGACGGCAACAAAAATAATTTCAAAGCCGAAACTAAGCTTTATTTTGACATGCAAAATCAATATAATAACTCGGAAACATCAGACGAATGGTGGGCGGGTTTGTTACATAGTCCTACAATTACCCATAATAGAAAATTCATTGTTTTGCGTGCTCATATGGAGTTGACCGAAACCGCAAAGTGGACAAATAATCCCTATGTTGTTGCGCACGAAGAGTATTGGTATAATAAGGATGCGAAAAAGAACAAGGATAAACATTATTCATTCTACGAAAATTGGTCTAATCCGGAATATTCCAATAGTGGATGGCGATATGTGTGGGATTTATTATATTGCTTGGAAGATAATAACAATTATGATGGTAAATATAAGGGTGACAAAGACTTAGAGGGTAAAATTATTAATGTATCAAACGGCGAAGAAGTCAAATACAAGGACTTGTGGGATAACGAAAAAGCAGCAGTTGATCTTATCAGAGCAAGCGTTGACGGAAAAATCAATACCGTTAATCTTGCCGACGCCGTATTTTTAGATTATCAAAGCGGAAAAGAGTTTGAAAAGAGCGTCTATGACGACTACGTTGAAGAAGGTTGGCTTGAAAGTTATACAAATGACCCGAGTGCCGCCGACGCGAAGTTCCCGAAACATAAGAAAGAATACAAAATTACTCATAAAAGACAAAGTAGTGTTTCTGATAAATTGAAAGATTGCGACTATGAATGGAAGTATTATGATTCTGCTGAAAAATCGCATACCGTTTATTATTATTTCGGACTGAAACCGTTTGCGAATATTACCGGCGGAGGACTTGCAGGTTTAGACAAACTGTCTTACGTGCTGAACGGAAACGATATTCTGACAAGTGCGTTCCTTAATACCGATTACCTTATCACGATGTTCAGCAACGGCGCGAACGACTTTGACGGCATCGATCTCAACGCCTTGTTGGGCGCGGCGGCAAACGGACTTGTCGGCTCGGCAATCATAGGCGGCAAGTTAAAGACGTTTGGCGTAGGCAGTACGTCAAATCAGTTTGACGCAATGAAAGGCACTACAAAGGCGTTCAACGAAGGCTTATACGGCATGTATCTTGTCGTGGATAATAGATATTCCTTGGTTGACAACGCCGCGACCGTAAAGGCGATTTTTGAAGAAATCAAGTCGCCGGAATTTGCAACCGTCGTGGAAGCGAACGCCAATCAGGAACAAGCCAAAGAGAATGTCAAGAAAATCCTGGCAGATTTGAAAGAAAAGGGCGATATTGAAGAGTATAACGCCTTCGATATTTATGGCTCAATCAACGAGTATGATAGATATCTTTTGGGCATTACAAGCGGTAAACCTGTCAAAGATTATAAATGCTCAAAAGGCACTTTGACAAAGATGTATATCAGACTTTTGCAATCGTCAATGCCGGAAAACCCTATGCCCGAATCTTGGTTTATAACAGATTCATTGCCCAACAATGAAGACTCGCGTTTTAATATCAGAAGATATTATTACATGGAGAGTTCAAATGATATTGAAGACGGTACCGGCTTAACGTTAAGGTTGATGGATTTCTACAACAAAGATAACGCGAACAGCCCACATCTTCGCGCGGACAACACGTTTGCAATCGACGAAAAATACAATCAGACGTTTACCGGGCTGAAAGATAAAACTTTGAGTGGATTTAGCGTCATAGCGCAACGCTCGGAAGTGCAATATACGATAAAGCAAAATACGTACTTCAATTTTGAAGAAAGCAATACGCAAATCGTGTTCGGGGCGTCCACGGATGGCGTTGACAAGAGGGTTCGTATGAACTTCCTTATCGACACGTCGGAAAAAGATGTCTATATCTTCTTCCATTGCAAGGCGCTTGATAAATCAAAGGACAAGAAAGAACAAACAAGGTTCTTGTTCCAAAAATGTTCGTTCCAGGTGACGGGTAAAAACAATGCATACCTTATGCTTGTGGACGACACTTCCTTTGCCGCAAATGCGTACAGCCTGGAAATAAGCAATACGATGCTTTCCGAGGACAAGACGGACGAAAAAGTCGGCACGCATTTCAAGTCGAACACGTATCAGAGGTACGTTGCAAGATTCAAGGGACACGGGAATGCTTACTCGGCATGGAATGTCAGCAACTTGTTTGACATATCACAGATGCAAGCATTGCCTGACGGCGATCCGGCAAAAGTCGGCAATATGTTCATAATCGGTATGGGCAGAAACTACGTCAAGTTCGGACGTGGCGGCTCGGTCAACGCGATGGTTTATATCCCCAACGGCATGTATTCCAACGAATCGTCGGGTCTTTTCAACTTAATCCCGATCGGAAACTCGGGCAATAACGAGGCGTCCATTGTTGCAAAAGATATTTATATCGGCGGAAGTAGCCGCGGACAACTGATTTTTTCAAGCTACGACGCGGCAAAAATCGGCAGCAAGAACAATAATAGCGCAGGCTTGGTTATGGACGGTTTGATTAACCCCGACACGGTGTCGCACGACACGAAATGGGTTGCGGGCGATTACTATTACGGCTAAAATGAAAAAAGTTTTGAAACGCTTAAAACTGAATAAAAAAGGCTTTACCTTTGCCGAATGTATCGTTGCAATCGCGTTGTTTGCGATCGTCGGCACGCTGGCGTTCACCATGTTCAACACGGCGACGCGCTATATGTCCAAGGCGAAAAAGGAAGAAGCCAAAAGGTCGCAGGCGCAGGAGCAGGCTCTTTTGAACACGTTCAAGTACAAGGAAGGCGACGAGGTTAAGGGATATATCATTTATCCGAGCCGCGTTTTGCAGGTGTCGTACATCAGCACGTCAAAAGGCAACGTGCCGCAGTACTCAGTGGTGCTTAATTACGACACCGATTACGGCGCGGTACCGTTTGCGGTTGCGGTCGAAAAAGTAGGCGCCCCCAAAGTGCCATATATCCACAGTATCACAAAATATCAGGTGACGTCGGACAAGGGCACAAAACGTATACTTTTTGTTTATGACGGCGATATCGATTACGACCTGAACAATCCGGAAGAAGTCAAAAGTAATATTCTTACGCTTGACGAAGTAGATAGGTACTTTAAAGATTAAAATGAGAAAACTCGCAAAAATCTTAAAAAATAAAAAAGGCTTCACCTTGGTCGAAGCGATCGCGGTCGTCGCCATTATGGGTATTCTCGCAACGGTTATCGGCGGGCTGGTCACGGCGGGCACGACGGCTTATATGCGCCAGAAAGAAAACGCCGCCGCAAAAGACCTTGGCACAATCGTCCAGAACGAAATCAAGCGGGCGGCAAGGTCGTCGGTTGAGGTATATTTGCAGGACGGCGAGCTCCCGAGAGATACCAACATGATTACAATCGGCGATACTCAAACCACGTACCAGATGAAAAACGCGCCGACGGGCGATTACAAGGTGTTCTCGTCGTCCGAAGACGGCAGGCTTATGTATTCGACGGACAGCGGCAACACCACGCAGAACGCGCAGGAATACTTCACATCAACTGAAGCCGAAAAGCGCGCGTTTTACGGCAGTTTCACGATTAAGGTTTACTTCCGTGCGATTGTCAATACCTTTGGTGAGATTACGTCCGTCAAGGTGTTCTGCGACGTCTATAACGCCAAAGGGCAAAGAAAATTTGACTCCCCGGGGCTTGAAATCGACTTTATCGAGGCGGATTACAGCCAATCGACGGAAACTAAACGTTTCAAAGGCATTTTCAGTTTCGAGCAAGGCAATATCGGGGCAATCACGGGCGACGCAGCCGCCGGTCAATACAAAAACATGCTGCTGGACGCTAACTACAAGCCGTACAATAACAACGACAAAGGGTTCAAGAATTTTTATTTCCGAACCGTGACAGGCGGTTGATAAAATGGAACTTGGCCATCTGTTATTCACGATATTTTCCGCATTTTTCGGGCTTGCGGTCGGCAGTTTTCTGAACGTTTGCATTTACCGCATTCCCAAAGGCACGTTTTTCACCGAAAAGCACAGTTATTGTCCGAAGTGCGGGCAGCCGCTGAAATGGTACGACATGGTGCCGGTTTTCAGCTGGATTTTTCTTGGCGGAAAGTGCAGGAATTGCAAGGAAAAAATCTCCGCAAGGTACCCGATTGTGGAGTCGCTCAACGCCGTATTGTGGACGTTGTCGGCATATTTTATTGGGCTTAACGCCAACGCGTTCATATACGACGCGCTGTTTTCGGCGCTCATCGTGATGACGTTCATAGATATCGACACGAAAGAGATCCCGAACGGCATCGTCGTGTTCATCATAATTTTGTCGATCCCGCTGTTTTTCACGGCGAAGGACGTTGTGTGGTGGCACCGTCTTGTTGGCGCGGTGGTTATCAGCGTGCCGCTTTACGTAATCGCGCTCGTGACGGGCGGCATCGGCGGCGGCGACATAAAGCTTTATTTTGCGCTGGGGCTTGTGTTGGGGCTTTACCCGACGCTTGTGTCGGCGTTTATCGCGATAGTGTCGGCGGGGCTTATCGGCGGCGTACTTTTGCTGACGAAAAAGGTCAGAAAGGGGTACGAGCTTCCGCTTGGTCCGTTTATCGCGCTTGGCGCGGTGGTCACGGTTTTTGCGGGCACGCCCATAATCGACGGCATAAAAAACTTATTTGGAATATAATATTTATATATCATAAGGAGAAGAGATGCAAAGAGGAGCAAGTTTAGGCGACATCCTGTTGGAGAAAGGCTTTATCAAGCAGGCGCAACTGGATGACGCAAAACGTTGGCAAAAAACCCATCCCAACGAAAAAATCAGCGCGATATTGTTGTCGCGCGGCATTATCACCGAGGACGCGATGCTCTCTGCGATGGCGGAGCGTTTCAACACGACCTATATAAATACGGAGCTTGTCGTCCGTCGTCCCGAAATTCTGAAAAACGTACCGGAGCAAATCGTCAAAAAGCACTGCATAATGCCGCTTGACGTGAAGGCGGGGCAGATTATCATCGCCACGCACGATCCGCACGACATCGGCGCGTTCGAGGACGTAAAGATGGTCACGCGTATGGACGTCGGATTTGTCCTTGCGCCGCAGCGTATCATCGAAAGCGCGATTGAAAAGTACTACACCAACGCCGGCAACTTCTTCGTGTCGGACGAAGCGACGCAAAAGGTTGTCCAGCAGACTTCGGCGGCAACCCAGCAAAAGTTGTCCGAAATCGAAAGCCGCGTTGACAACACGCCTGTCGTCAAACTTATCAACAGCCTTATCACGCAGGCGTACATGCGCCGCGCGTCAGATATTCATATTGAGCCGTTTGAGGAGCAAATCCTTGTCCGCATGCGTATCGACGGCGAGCTTGTCGAATGTATGCGCTTGGACATTTCCACGCTTAACAGTATCGTTTCGCGTTGTAAAATCCTTGCGGGCATCAACATTGCTGAAAAGCGAATCCCGCAGGACGGCCGTATCGACTTCAACAACGGCGACATCAACATCGACCTTCGTGTCAACACGCTGCCCACGATTTACGGTGAGAAGGTCAACATGCGTCTTCTTGCAACCGAGGACGCCGCGCTTATCACACTTCCCGACCTTGGCATGCCCGACAAACTGTTTGATCAGTTCTCCCGCATCATCAAAGCACCGAACGGGATCATTCTTGTCACGGGGCCTACGGGTTCAGGTAAGTCGACGACGTTGTACGCCGTCCTTAGCGAACTCAACAAACCGAACGTCAATATAACGACGGTCGAAGACCCTGTCGAAAAGCAAATCTTCGGCGTCAATCAGGTGCAAACCAACGCAAAGGCGGGCTTAACGTTCGCAAGCGGACTTCGCGCAATCCTGCGTCAGGACCCGGACATCGTCATGATCGGTGAAATTCGTGATACGGAAACCGCCGAAATCGCAATCCGCGCCGCTATCACGGGCCACTTGGTTTTGTCCACGCTGCACACCAACGACGCCGCGTCAAGCATCGTCCGTCTTATCGACATGGGCGTTGCGTCATACATGGTCGCGTCGTCCGTGAACTGCGTTGTCGCGCAAAGGCTTGTCAAAAAACTTTGCCCGGAATGCAAGAGAAAACGCGAAATCAAGGCGGAAGAGGCTGCAATTCTGAAAGATCCGTCAATCACTCATATTTATGAGCCTGTCGGCTGCCCCCGCTGCGGCAACACCGGTTACAAGGGACGTACCGCAATTTACGAAATTATCGAAATCGACAGCGACCTTCGCCGCATGATATCCGAGGGCAGGACAACCGAGGAAATCCGCGACTTCGCCAAAGAGCACGGCGCAACGTTTTTGGAAGACAGCATCCGCACGCTCATCGGCAACGGCACGACGTCCATGTCCGAGTTTTACCGCCTTATTTACAGCATTTAATAAACGAATTATTATATTTGTCATATTTGTGCATACGAATATTGACAAAATACTGTTTTGGTGTTAAAATTCTTATATATTTCATATAATAAAGTAGGAGGAGTGAATATGGCAACAGTTTCTTTTGAACAAAACGTAGTAATAAGAGACAAGCAAAAGGTTGAAGAAATCAAACGCGCCTTGAACCAAAACACTTCTTCGTTTACAGACGTAAAGGCATCAGAGAAAGACAAACTTCCTGAAAACGCAAGCAAGGTATGGTTCAATCGTTAAGAGAAATTCTTTCAATCGAAAATTCCGACAAGACCTCTTTACAAGAGGTCTTTTCTTCGTTTAAGAGTTTTAAGGGCGACGAAGATATTGAGAGTTTTTTACAAAAGAAAGCAATCCCGAATGAAGAGCAAAATATATCTCGTACATACCTGATTATCAATGACGAAAAATGGGAAAAAAACGAAATACAAATTGACGGCTATTTCTCATTGGCGTTGAAAGTTATTAAGCTGGGTGATATCAGCAACACAAAAAAGAAATCAATCGCAAAAAGTACTGTAAATGACGATGTTGCTGCTTATTTGATTGGACAACTTGCGCGAGGCAAAGATACCGACAAAGGATTTGGTACGCTATTGTTACACGAAGCAATTGCAAGAATAAAAAGTTGTCAGGAACTTGTCGGTGGCAGGATTGTATATCTCGATTGCAAAGAGGCAGTGAAGCCTTATTATGAAAAACAAGGTTTCATAGAATTACAAAAAAATCCGGGTGATAAAACACTTTGGCAAATGTACAGAATAATATAAAATGAACTCTGCAAATCGTTGCAGAGTTTTTTAATAAAAAAAGCGAGGCGTTTGCCTCGCTTTTATGTTTATTTTTTATGTTTTTTAGATTTGAAGATTATTGTAAACCCATGAAATTTCAGGTACGGGACCGGTTGAACCGACTTGATCTGCATAGAATCTGAATGTTACTGTTTTAACATCGCCAGTACCGGATTCGGTTACTTCATATTTGAAAACATGGTCGCCTGCTTTTGCAGTACCGTTTGTAAATACGCTTTTTCCGTCAGTGGCTTTTGCTTCGTCTGCAAATTTTCCTACTGCTGTTGTACCGGATGCCGCATCAGTAATTGTTCCTTCGTAGGTAAGCAAGAAAGTTTGGAAATCGCTCATTAAGGTTTTAACTTCCGAAAGTGCACTGTTGTTTTTTTGTTTGTTTAATTGCGAAATTGTTACGCCAGCGACCGTGCCTGCAAGGACTGCCATGATTGCGATTACGACGATAAGTTCAACGAGCGTGAAGCCCTTTTTGTTTTTTCTAAGTTTTAACATTTATGTTAATCCTCCACTATAATTATTTCAAAATTTGAGCATACAGGGCAAAAAATCCTTATTTTGCGACGTTTTGTCCGATATTTTTTTGTTCAGGGAAAACTGCATAAAAAAATGTCTTAGTTTCCCTTTACATTTATAATTATACTTTATAAAATATGCCTCGTCAATACTTTTTTTGAAAATACTAAAATACTATAATAGTACTATATTGTATAAAAGTCCAAAAAATCCAATTTTTGTGCAACTTTCGCCCATTCAATGCACATATTCAAATATTTTCATACGTTTTTTTAAACTTTTCCCAGCAAATACTAACATTTACCAAAATTCATACAGGGTAATTGGCGTGCTGTGCGGCTTACGCCAGGGTGCCCTGTCATCACAATGCGGTTACCTTATCTCATTCGGTACGAAGTGCTTAATGTCATTGCGAGCGTAGCGTGGCAATCTCCCGGAAGGGTATCCGCTTTTTGTTTTCCCCTGTCGCGCCAACTTTTATTGTTTTTTACATAACTGTCAATATGACACTCTTGTCAAATATATGACCGACTGTGATAATTTTTTTGGAATCATATAAATCATTAAATTAAAAACCGAGAATGCGTCACAAAAATACAATTAAATTTTTTGGTTTATGACAAGGTTACCCTTCCGGGAGATTCTCACGTCGCTTTGCTCCTCAGAATGACAGAGTACTTCGTACGGAACATAACAAGCGTTTGTTTGCTGAAAAGTAATAGCAAAATCTACATACTTTCTTTACGTTATTCCGTGCAACGCACTATTTGTCATTGCGAGAAGTTGCTTATTATGGAAACCGCTTCAAAAACGATTAAAGTGTTTATGTGGAATTCAAAACAAACCGAATAAACATTATACAGTATTAAAACTAATTATATTTATCCATACATTACTTAACTCCGGACACCGGAAAATTTCTCCTTAAAAAGATGGTCATCTATTTAGCAAGAGTGTCCTTTTGACAGTTTGATAAAAACCACCATTTCAAGCGCGGTTTTTGACTTACTAATCGCAAAATAAGGATTTGTCGCAGTGTGATATTGCGATATCGCAAATCCGGGTACCGATACCAAACATTGAAATAATTATAGTGGAGGATTAACATAAATGTTAAAACTTAGAAAAAACAAAAAGGGCTTCACGCTCGTTGAACTTATCGTCGTAATCGCAATCATGGCAGTCCTTGCAGGCACGGTCGCAGGCGTTACGGTTTCGCAACTAAATAAACAAACCAACAACACCGCAAAATCGGAAGCGCAAACCCTTGTCTCAGATTTTAGAAACTTTATGATCGACTATACTCTTCCTGCTCCTGGCGCAGATGATGATTGGAAAGAAGGCGATAAGGTATCTGATGATCTAGGTTTAACGCAGGCAGTGAAAGATTTTATAAAGGATAATCAACAAGAAGACAAACTCTTTTTGGTTGAAGGAGAAGCAACAGAAAAACCCTGGAAAGCTGGTGAGCATAAATTTAATGTAAAAGTTGGTTCAGTCACAAAGGAAATCGGTGAAGGTGAGAATAAGACTACTACTACTGAATATACCGTTACTTTCTATTGCACACAAAAAGGAAATAACGCTTCGCAAAAACCCACGGCAACCTATACTTATAGTGACGAATTAGCGGGATAAGAAATATCACACAATTAATACAAAAAAGCGAGGCAAACGCCTCGCTTTTTGTTATGCTTTTGTTGGTTATTCGTTGACTATTACATAAGTCCACGACGCGGTGGGTTCTTTTCCACGGGTGCCGACCTTGTTGCAGGATAAAGTGAACTTTATGCCCGTGACGATATCGCCTGTTTTAACTTCCGTCACCTGATAAACGTACTTGTGTTCACCCGCTTTGAAATTGCCCGTTTCAAAGAGTATATCTTTGTTATTATCCTTTTTCGCCTGCTCGCTGTACTCTTGCATTGCGGCTTTTCCCGTTTCAACGTCTGTTATCACAAATCCGTCAACTTTGTATTGCGCCAGATAGTTTTGGAAATTTGTCAATATTCCATTAGCTTCCGCCGCCGCACTGTCGTTTCTCGCCTTGTTCAAGGATGACACGGTAATCCCTGCAACCGTGCCGGACAGCACCGCCAAAATCGCGATTGTCACAATCAATTCAACAAGGGTAAACCCTTTTCGTCTGTTTCGTTTTAACATTTCAAAAAACCATAAGATATCCGAACTTTATTAAAAAAGCGAGACGGCGTCTCGCTTTTTTTTGTATAAGTCGTTAGTGTTTAGATTTCGTAAGTACGAGTTCCCGTGGGATCAGCACCGGTACTTCCAATCTTGTCACACCAAATTGTCAAAGTTATTTTTGCGGGGTTAGTATCATCTGCAGCGTCTACTGTAACATTATATGCATATTTATTAGCGCCGGATTTGCTTCCAGCAGCTGGGAGCTTATTATCAGCACCAGGTGCCGCATAAGTCAAAAGTGCATAATTGTCGCCCAAGCCTTTTGCTGCCACCTTTTCGGCTTCAAAAGCGTCAACAGCTGCTTGCGCGGCGGTAAGCCTATCAGTATCCTGTGTAGCATTGTTTATCGCAGCAACAAGCGTATCGTTACTTGCCAAGAATGTTTCAAATTCATTTAACAAGTTCTTAATATCCGAAGCTGCGCTATCGTTTTTGGACTTATTTAATTGTGATACAGTTACACCTGCAACTGTACCTGCGAGAATTGCCATGATTGCGATTACGACGATAAGTTCAACGAGCGTGAAGCCCTTTTTGTTTTTTCTAAGTTTTAACATTTATGTTAATCCTCCACTATAATTATTTCAATGTTTGAGCATACAGGGCAAAAAATCCTTATTTTGTGAACACGTCTTTCCCCACGGGTACAAAGTATCCCGTGGGGTCCCCGATTTCAATGTTATAAGTTATAGTGAGTTGTATGTGAAAAATAATATATTGACACTGTACGCGCGAAGTAGTATAATTATATAAGTATGAAAAGGCGTGTTTTCAAAAATAAAAAAGGCTTTACGCTCGTTGAACTTATCGTGACCATTGCCATTATGGCGATTCTTGCCACGGCGGTTACGCCTGCCGTTTACGTCACGACAAAACGCCGCCAGAAGAGCGCTGCCGAAACCGACACGCAGACCATGTACAGGAACGCGATCGCGGCGGTTACGTACCTTTCGGGGCAGTATATTTATCCCAACAAGCCGGATCCGCGCAAAGAAGACGTAGACAACGGCGTGCACGGGTGGTACGTCACGTATTCCGCAATGGTGTGCAAGCGCATTTATCAGACCGTAATCGGGCTGGACATTCCCGTCAAATATTACAATCCCGATGCGTCGGGGACGGAAAAGGTCCTTGTGCCCGACGGCTGCAACGCGGTGGAGCGCAGTTCCTTTGTCAACGCGGACAACAAAAATCCATATATCGTCATTCAGGTTGTGGGCGTTAAGGAGAACGACGCCGCCGACACCGAATATTATCTCATCGTCAGCTACCACAACGACAAGAATAAGTTTGAGGCTTGGGACGGCGGCGCGACGGTGCAAACGGCTACGCTTGAATACGTCACGAAAGATCCGACGACAAATCCGCAACTTAACCGCGCCTATCAGACCAACAAGGGCACTCCCATCCGCTATACGTTCAAAATAAGAACAAAGTAAGGCTATTATGAAATATATCTTGCAGTTTTTTTACCTGGTTTTACAGTTCACCTGGGGCGCGATTCAGAACGTCCTGGGGTTTTTGCTTTTCCTGAAAAATATCAGGTGCGAGCACGCCTTTTACCACGGCGCAATCCTGACCTTTCACGAGGGCGATTGGGGCGGCGTGTCGCTGGGCGCGTTTATCTTCATCAACGGCAAGCGCGGCGATGAGTACAAAAAAACCGTGTCCGTGCATGAGTACGGCCATACCATTCAGTCGCTGATTCTGGGGCCGCTGTATCTGTTTGTCGTCGGGATTCCGTCGTTTGTATGGTGCAACAACAAGAAGTGCATTGCTTATAGACAGGAACAAAATAAATCCTATTACGATCTGTATTGCGAAAGCTGGGCGAACAGGCTCGGCGAGGCGGTCACGCATGAGGAGGCCCCGCGCAAGTGAAAGAAAAGTTCAACGGGGTACTTTTGCATATAGGAAGTCTGCCGTCTGAATACGGCGTCGGCGCGCTGTCCGAGGGCGCGTTTTCTTTTGTCGATTTTTTGGCGGACGCGAAGGTCGATTTCTGGCAAACGCTGCCGTTATCGCCAACGTCTTTCGGCGACAGCCCGTATCAATCGCCGTCGGCATTTGCGGGGAATCCGTACTTTATTGATATAAATACGCTTGTTAAACGCGGGCTTTTGACGGAAAACGAGGCAAAACGCGCCAAAACAAAATCACTTGACTACGCCGAAATTTTTAACTCGCGATACGACGTGCTGCGCTGCGCGTTCAAAAGATTTCAAAAAAATTCCGATTATTCAAAGTTTCTTGAAAATAACGAATATTGGCTGGACGACTTCGCGCTGTTTATGGCGCTCAAAGTCAAAAACGGGTTTTCGTCGTTCGATACGTGGGAAAAGGACGAAAGACGGCGCGATACGCTGTCCGACGAAAAAATCGCCGCGCTTCAGGACGAGTGCGATTTCTGGCGGTTTTTACAGTTCGAGTTCTATCGCGAATTAGCCGCGCTTAAAGACTACGCAAAATCCAAAAACGTCGCGCTTATCGGCGATATCCCCATCTACGTCGCGTACGACAGCGCGGACGTCTGGGCGCACCCTGAAATATTCAGGCTTGACAAAAATATGCGCCCGAAAGAGGTCGCCGGCGTGCCGCCCGATTACTTCTCCGCCGACGGGCAACTGTGGGGCAATCCGCTGTACGACTGGAAAAAACAGCAGTCGGACGGCTTTTTGTGGTGGCATCACCGCTTGCTGCATCAGCTGCAATTTTTCGACAAAATCCGCATCGACCACTTCCGCGCGTTTGAAAGCTACTACGCCGTGCCGTATGGTGCAACGACCGCAAAAATCGGCAGGTGGGTGAAGGGCGTCGGCACGAAAATCTTCGACGGGCTTGACCTCGACGGCAGAATCATCGCCGAGGACCTCGGAATCATCACCGACAAGGTGCGCCGCCTTGTGAAACGTACCGGTTTCCCCGGAATGAAAGTCTTTCAGTTCGCTTTCGACGGCAAGAGCGATAACGAGCATCTGCCGGAAAACGTGAAGTATAACACCGTCTATTACACCGGCACGCACGACAACGATACGCTGAAAGGTTGGTACGACGCGCTCGATGACGGCACAAAAGAGTACGTCAAAAAAACCCTCGGCGCAACCGACGAAAACGTCTTTGATAAAACTTTCAAAAGGGTAATGCGCTCCCGCGCGAAATTCGTCATCGTGCCTATGCAGGACTATCTGTTGCAGGGCTCGGAGGCGAGAATGAATACCCCGGGAACGAACGACGGGAATTGGAAATACGTCCTGCCGAAAAATTACGCAAAGGTGAAAAACCGCATAAGAAAGTACGTCAGGAACAGATGTTCAGATAGCCGAGCCAGGAATAAATAAGGGAAACAACGTTAAAATCCTGTGCCTTTTTCGGTGATGATATTTTCACCGCTCAGGTAAATTTTGTAATATACTTCACGATATTCTTGCGACTTTCCCTTGTAATAAAGATAAATCGCTTTTTGCTCCGTGTTAAAATCGGCGGAAAAAGTCCCCTTTTTTTCGGGAACGCCGTACGAATCAGCCCATTTTAAGGACGAAAACCTGTTTTTCAGGGTATTGTAAGCAGCTTCCGAGTACGCATCCGTCCATATTTCGTCGATACTGCCATACAACAAAAGATCTGTCACGTCGATTTCGATCCCCGTAAGTTCGGTGAAGAACGAAGGGCGTTCAACGACTTCCTGCGCCCACGAAACGATTTGTGCAGAAATTTGTTTTCCGTTGTATATGTAGTTGACTTCGTCGGTTTTCTTGTTGAGTATGCCCACGGTTGCGCCCGAAACGACGCCGGCAAGCACCGCCATAATCGCAATTACGACGATAAGCTCCACAAGAGTGAATCCTTTTTTATCGTATTTCATAATTTTATTATACAAAATCGCCGACGTTTTGTCAAAACCGACGTATTATCAGGGCGAAACGGAAAATCCGATTTTGAAAACCCGCCGTTTTTCGTTTTGTTGAGTTCAATTTTTTTGAAGGTTTTTTTGAAAATCAATTTTTTACAAGTCGTAATAATTGACAGTGATGAATGTCAAAATGACAGTGTGTTTTTACGGAATAACGTATCATGACTTGTCGTTGCGTTTGTCGCAAAGTATGAGCGATATATCGTCGCGCACGATGCAAAGGAATTTCAAAAGACATTCCGTCTCGGACACGGTAAGGTCGCGCGTCAGTATCGTCGCAACGGACAGGGCAAGATTTGTGAGTTCAATGACGTTGAGCCGCGAAAGTTCCATAAGGCAGTTTATGCCGTCTCGGCGCACAAGGTGCTTTTGAAATCGCATTATCGCAGGCGATAACGCTCACTCTTTTGCTTGTGTGCGCCTTTTCTCCACGCAAGTACAAAAGTATCTTGCGTGGGTTTTATAATGCGGTGTCCGTTCCCGGCGATTGCCACGCTACGCTCGCAATGACATAAAGTGCGTTGCACGGATGACAACAAGTATATGGTGTCGCAATGGTATAGAGTGCGTTGCACGGAAGATAACGAGTATACAATGTTTTTTGAAAGGGTAACGGCGAAAACGGGACGTGCAAAATGGCGCGTCATAATGCAAAATAACTTGACATTCGGTTGTAATATCTTGTATATTATATTATAGCAATAACTTTTGGGCGCATTATGCCCAAAATTGCACATACTATGGCTATACCGCCGGGTTTTCCGGCGTATCGGAGGAGAGATATGAGAGCAAAAAAATCAAGCAAAAACTTACTTCGTATCAGCGGATTTGCATTAGTGTTTATGCTTGCAGTCGCACTGCTTGTCAGCGCAATTTCTTTTACGCGCGTGGGTGCGGGCGAAATTAAAGAATCCAATGCGACAAAGACGGTTTCGCCGAGCACAAAGTTTCTGGACATTGCCACGCCGGAAAAGTTTCAGCCGTTTGTTATGAACGGTTCGTCTGCGAATAGTTATTTCGCACAGTTTACATATTATCCCGAAACCTACAAAAACTATTTTGGTTTTATTGGCGGAATATATCCCGGTATTTCAAACTTCAATACGAGCGAAACGTCGGCTTCTATGGAGCCGGCTGCTATTGGTAATGTAAAAGAGAGTTTATACGCTTACTATAAACTTCCCGATTACTTAGTTAACGTAGGCGCCGAAATCGAAATCAGCGCAAACCTTGACGAGGCGGTTAAGTTCACTGCAATGAAAAACACGTTGAAGTTCATTTCGTACGCTTCCGGTGTTACCGAAATCGGCGAAAACTCCGACTACGTAAACGGCACTTTTAACAAGGGTACGACCTGGACGGTTACGTCAACCAATCAATATATCCTTGTATATGCCGGCGGCGAAGAAAACGGCAGTGAAAAAATCGAAATCAGCGGTCTTGCCATTAACATTAAAATCAAGAGCGTAAATTCGGTCAGTGCATATGAAGAAATCGCGGCAAAACTTGCGACGAACGTTGCTCCCGTTACCAGATCATGGGACGGTACGACAAAGTATTCGGCAGATTTTGGCGAATTCAGAAATATAGCGCAAAACTTTGAAACCAACCGCAATACGGTTGCCAACCTTGGAACTTGGGGATTGCACGCCGGAGATATAATTGATCCTTCTTCCAATTCATTGGTTTCAATTCGCACAGACGGAATGCAAACAAAGCAGTTCTCCTTCCTGCTTTACGACAAATATTTAAGCCTTGACACAGCGGATATCAAAGGTTTTGATTTATTCCAAGCATATCGCGGCACGGGCGCAATTGTTGACGGCTCTGCAAAAACATACAGAAGAAGCGATTATACATCAGAACAGCTGAAAACGTTGCGTTATCCGGTAGGTTTGGAAAGCATAACGGTTGAACCGTTCGGAGCAAAAAACAATGACGCGTCGACGGGTTCTTTCCGCGGGCTTTACGTCACGGTCATTTACGACGGAAAAGACAACGGGCTTTTGCCTATCGAAACCGACACGATATATCTTGTAAATTATAAAAACTCAATCAATCTTTCGGGTAAGACGTTGAGCGTCAACTGCGACGGTATCGACTACACCCCGCCAGCGGCATTGGACGAAGTTGCTCTCCTTACCGAAAGCGTTTTTAACGAAAACGACGGCGTCACATATTTTTATACCGACACCATAAAATTCAAACCTATTCTTGAAGACACCGACAATCGCGGCGACGTCAAGTATTTCTATACCCTTTACAAAAAGGTTGACGGCATTTACGTTGAAATCGAAGGGCAGACAGGCATTGCAATCAACAACCCCGGCTCCGACATCTTCACCCTTTCGGGACTTGAAACGGGCGAATACGCAATCAAGTTCAAAGCGATTGACACGGTTGGACGATTCTACGAAGGCGCGAGTGCGGAACAAATCGCACTTTTTAACAGCATACAACAAGGCTGGGCAAACCACGCCGTTTACAGCGGTTATCACCATTTCACAATCGACGACATCAAGAGCCTGCCCGAAAAATGGGAAACCGCAATTTACCTTAAAAACGGTGGCGCGTATAACGGCGAATGGACGAATCAGAACGTCGTTATCGAGTTCAACACGCTCTCTTCCATCAAGGACATAACCTATCAAATCAGTTATTGTAACCTTAAAAACGGCGTTTTAGTAGGCAAGCAAACCGATTGGGTGAGCATCAACGACAAAATCGTCGATAACAAATATATCATAGGACATGACGAAATTTCGCCCGAAGGATACGAACGCATCTATTATCTCCAGGCGATTTATAATTCGTCAAATATCACGTACACCGTTGACGTTCCCGTGAAATACGACAACTATAACGGATACAAGCCCGAAATTGCAAGGCTTCTTGACTTCTCGACAGACGCGTATGCCGACTTACTGCCCCTTCTTGTGAACCTTAACTACAAACAAGTCGGGAAAGACGGCTACGTCAGCGAATTTTTGGGCAGCCCGATGACTCTTTATTACGCAATCACCCGTGACGGCGTCGTGGGCGAGGCAAAGGAACTTTCGCTTGATACAAACGACGTTTATATGGATTTGTTCGAGGGCAGAAACGTTTCAGGCCTCACGCAAATTCAGGTCAGATTCTGGCTTGTCGACGAAGCGGGCAATACAAACGAGGAAACCACCTACAACGTCAACCTTGACAGGGCAAAGATCAACGTCAACTTCAACATCGATACGAACGCCCGAAGGTACTTCAACAATACGACCGACGTAAGTACGTCGCTTGTTTCGTACACGTTGTCGAACAAGTTTACAGGCACTATCCCGTCGGGGAAAATCGGCATTACTTTCGACGCGGCGTACGACGGCGTTAATGCAGGAAAAAGACACGTGATTGTCAGCAACGTCCTGGCTTCCTACGTCGAAGGCTCGGCTTATACGGCTGCGCTCATCGACGAATATGAAAAGGTTTTCTTTGACGTAAACGGCAACGTCATCACCCTCGTGGACGGCAGGTTTGTCGTCGGCACGCACGAAATAAGAAAAGCCCGCCTTACGATCGACGAGAATTACGAACATGCGAAGTTTGTTTATAACGGCACCATCAACTACGCAATGCCCGACTACGTTTCGGGCGACGGCTCTTTATTGGTGCTCGATAAGGTTTTGGGCGACAAAGCGGACGAATGGAAAAATATCCAATGGAAAGGCACGTTCCAGCTTGACAGCATTGCCGTCAACCCCGGGCTTCGCGCGTCGCTTATAAATATCGAAATCGCGGGCGAACTGAACAACAATTACCAGATCACAAACGCGGGCGGCTCCGCAAGCGCACCCAAAGCGTATATCGATATCCTACCAGCCAAACTCGGTAAAATCACGCTTATCGCCTCAAAGATTTATAACGGCGAAAATACGATTCTGACGAACTCGGACAACTGCACGTTTAGTATCGAGGGACTGCAAGGCACGGACAACATCACGCTCGAATACGGCACGATTATCCTGCCCGGCAAGGACGTCGGCACATATACCTTTAACGTCAACGATTTCAAACTCGTCGGCGAAAGAAAAAAATTCTATGACCTGACAGACGTTACCGTTGAAGCGACGATTACCGTAACGCCCAAACCCATCACGGTTACGGTGAATAACGTCGATAAACCTTTCGACAACAAAACGGCGTTCCAAATCAGCAGCTATACGTTTGGCGGCGTTGTGTCGGGCGACGACGTGAAACTGCACACAAGCACGGGCAATACGACAAATATCAACGTCGGCACTTATCCCGATTGCAAAGTCACGCTGGGTATTACCGGCAATGACAGCAAAAACTACGTCCTGAACGTTACCGAGGCGGTTGTTACGGTCACCATTTCTCCGCGCGAAATCGGCGGCGCGAAAATCACCGGTATTTACGCTGTCGACACGAACGGCAATTACTACTACATCAATGAAATCGGCGCAGGCGAAGTTGTGATTTATCAGAAAGACGGCGCAGGTTATATCGCGTACAGCAAGGACGAAAACGGCAAGGCAAAGACCGAAAACGTTGACGTTTTGCCAGCAGGCGCAACCGTCTGGGTGCTCGATACGTTCGTAAAAGGCGGCGTTTGCATCATCAACGGTCACCGCTTCGAGCTGTCGCAAGACATCGTTTACGCAATCGAATACTATGAGGATACCGAACTCAAAAACAAACTCGACATCGGTGAAATCGACTTCACACAGCGTCAGTATCAGCCCGTCGTCGTCGATCAGAACGGCAAAACATTCATTATCAACGTCGACATTAAGGACGGCGTTTACGACACCACTTCGGGCGCGTATAAATATACGTTGAAAATCGAAAGCTTCGGCGCGAAAAGCAACTTCCAGAAAATAACGGGCTTCAACGACACGGAAACCAAAGTCGTGTCCGTGCTTGACTTCTCGGACGTCAAGTTTGAAAATAAAATGTTCAACGAAAAAGGCAGCGTCGATAAGTTCAGCGCTCCGTACAACGCTGCGGCATACACGCTTAACGTCATAAGCCCGTCACAGTTGACAATTGAATCGGAGGAATACTTCAAGAAGGGCGCAGACGGCGTATGGGTGCCCGTTGACAAGGCAATCGACGCAGGGGAATACTACGGTAAGTTCACGGTATCGCGCTTGAATAACGAATACATTCTTGAACAAACTTTCACGATTGAAAGAATCGGCACCGAAATTAAGATTAAAGACGCGTCCGTTACGTACGACGCAAAATACGGCGAAGACTTCGCTGAAAAAGTGCAAAAGGTCGACGACGCGTTCAATTACTACAAGACGACTTACGGCATGGTCGTCGGCGCAAACGACATCGTTTACGAATATTCCTTTGATGAAGATTTCAAGACGATTCTCGGCAGTGCTCCCGTCCGTCAGGGTGGTGGCGTATGCTACGTCCGCGTGAGATATAAGGGCAACGAAAATTTCATCGGCTCGGTCTCGCTCGCCCGCAAAATCAACGTTAACGGCGCGAAATTCAACCTTGTCGATATCACTGCAAACGTAGGCGAATCGTTCAATCTGCCCACGGTTGAAAATCTTATCGACAAAGACTCCGTCGGCGGCAACTACAAAGAAATCGCAAAAGACTTTGTCATCGTTTATCGCGTCAGCGACGCCAGTTACAAGGTCGTGAATAACGCTGCGGGACTTGTGGGCGAAGGCAGATATCCTTACAGAGTCGTTCATAAAGGACTTATCAAGGGCGGCGCCTGGACGGTCGACAGCAGTGCGGAATCCGAAAGATATACCCGTGCCGTGTCGGCGGACGGCATAATCGAAGCGACGATTTCCATCACCGAAAACGAACTTAACTCGGTATGGGGCGGCGACGTTAACGTTCCCGACGATAAAGTTCTGGAAGATAACGGCATCGGCACGATCTCGGGCAGCTGGACGCAGGCTGACAGCGGATACACCGTTTACTTCTGCATACTCGACAGAAACAACGCCGCAAGCCGCGATAACTTCACCAACGGTTTAAGACAAAATAAGGAAATCTTTGGCAAAGAGTACGTCGCTGGCAAGGTCTACTTCCTGTCGCTCAGCGAATATAAGAACAAAAGCGTCCTTATGAACGCCGACAAACAGCCCAGACTTATGAGCTCCGCAACCGTAACGATGAACGTCAGCGCAAACGGCGCGAAACTCATCAGATACAACAACGGCGAATGGACGGAAGTGAACTACGTCGATAACGGCGACGGCACCGTAACGTTTGAAACCGATAAGCTCGGCTACTTCATCTTTGCAGAAGACTACGTCGCGCCCAAAGCGAAAACAAACACGCTGGCAATCGGCATCGGCGCAGGCGTGGGCGGCGCGGCAGTGCTTATGGCAATCATCGTGGTTACGTTGGTCGTCATTAAGAGAAAACGCGCATAATCGTTAAACAAACGCACGCGACAGCGTGCCGTTTCCATAATATAAAATATTTTATAAGGAGAAGAAAAATGAACAAATATGCAGGTACAAAAACCGAAAAGAACCTCGAAACGGCTTTTTCGGGCGAATCACAGGCAAGAAACAAGTATACTTACTTTGCGTCGGTTGCGAAAAAAGAGGGCTATGAACAAATCGCGTCCCTGTTTCTGAAAACCGCCGACAACGAAAAAGAACACGCCAAACTTTGGTTCAAGGAACTTAACGGCATCGGAAACACAACGGAAAACCTTGTTGCTGCGGCGGCGGGCGAAAACTACGAATGGACGGATATGTATGCGGGCTTTGCAAAAACAGCCGAAGAAGAAGGCTTCCACGAACTTGCGGCGAAATTCAGACTTGTCGCGGCGATCGAGAAACACCACGAAGAAAGATATCGCGCGCTGTTGAAAAATATCGAAACGGCGGAAGTTTTCAAAAAATCCACGGTGAAAGTGTGGGAATGCAGAAACTGCGGCCATATCGTCGTCGGAGAGTGCGCGCCCGAGGTTTGCCCGACGTGCAATCATCCCCAAAGTTATTTTGAAATATCCGCGGACAACTATTGATTGTCGCAAAACCCAAGGACAATCGTTTTCAAAGCGTCGGGACACCCCGACGTTTTTTAATGTTTAATATTATATATTATATAGTTTATATAATGAAAATAAAGGGCGGCGGGTAAATTTCGAAGGCGAGAAGAAGCGCGATATTTTCAAAAAAAATAATAATAAAAAAATTTTCTTTTCCTTCTTAAAAACGGTTTACAAAAAATGCCGCTTGTGTTATTATAACCCTAACAGAAATCTTTAATTATGTCCAGAGAGGCATACAAGGTTATCATACAATAAACAGGTGTATCATATCTTGCGTGTCTTGACGCAAGATTTTTTTTGAGGTTTTATGGAAATTAAGGCAAACATTATGGATGATACGGCTGTCGCCCGCGCGCTTAAAAGGGTATCGCACGAGATTATCGAAAGAAACGACTCCCTGGAAAACGTCGTGCTTATCGGCATTAAAAGCCGTGGTATCCCCCTTGCCGGAATAATTGCCGAAAACGTGAAAAAATACGAAGGCGTGTCGCTTGACGTGGGTGAACTCGATATAAGTCTTTATCGTGACGACCTTGCGGAAAAAAGCGAAACTCCCGTTATCGAAAAAATCAACGTTCCCTTTGAAGTAAGGGGACGAGACGTCGTCCTTGTTGACGACGTTTTGTTTACCGGAAGGACGGCGCGCGCCGCAATCGACGCCGTGTTCACGCTGGGACGTCCGCGCACGATACAACTTGCCGTGCTTATCGACCGCGGCCATCGCGAACTTCCGATACGCGCGGACTATGTCGGCAAAAACCTGCCAACGTCCAAGCAGGAGGTCGTAAGGGTAATGATACCGCCCTATGACGAGAAAATCGCCGTCGACCTGTTTTCACTCTGATATATCAAAATATAAATAAATTTTAAAGGAGATTGTTACTTATGAAGATGATTTACAACGTTGAAGACAAGTTGTCCTTCAAACAAACGCTTGTGTACTCGCTTCAACAATTCTTGGCGGTCGTATGCGCGACGATTCTCGTGCCTATTCTTTCCTCGGGAAACGGCGTCAACATGAGCCCCGCTGCCGCACTTTTCGGCGCAGGTATCGCAACTCTGTTCTACGTATGGGTTACCAAGAAAAAGAGCCCGATGTTCATCGGAAGCTCGTTCGCGTTTATCTCGGCGTTGATCGGCGCAACTCAATACGGCTGGTGGGGAATTATTCTCGGCGGCGTATTCGCAGGCGCTGTATACTGCATACTTGCCTTTATCGTCTGGAAGAAAGGTACTGAATGGATCAACAAACTTATGCCCGCGGTCATCATCGGGCCCACGGTTGCTCTTATCGGCTTAGGTCTTTCGGGCAGCGCAATCGGCAACCTTACCACTGCAAGCGGCAGCGGACAATCTTACAACCTTGTCGCAATCTTTTGCGGATTGTTTGCCTTCTTCGTAACGGTCTTCGTATCCTGCAAGGGCAGCAAAAAAATGCAACTTATGCCTTTCATCATCGGTATCGGCGCAGGTTACCTTCTCGCATCGTTCTTCTCCATCTTCGGATACGCATGCGACGTCGAATATCTCAAAATCGTCAACTGGACTCCGCTTGTCGAAAACTTCGTAAAAGACGGCAAATTCACGGGCGTCACCGCATTCCTCGATTATCCGCACCTTGCGATTATCGAAGCAATTAAGGAATCCGTAAACGGCACCGCAAGACTTACCGGCACGGGCGTCGGCGCAATCGCGCTTCTGTTCATCCCCGTATCTCTGGTTGTTTTCGCGGAACATATCGCGGACCACAAAAACATGAGCACCATCATAGAAAAAGACCTTCTTAAAGACCCCGGTCTCCATCGCACGCTCATCGGCGACGGCTTCGGAACGACCGTCGGCACGATCTTCGGCTGCTGCCCCAACACCACTTACGGCGAAAGCATCGGCTGTGTGGCAATCACCAAAAACGCCTCGATTTACACCATAATCGGCGCGGCTGTTATCGCGATTATAATCGCGTTTTTCAGCCCGTTCATCGCACTTATCGAAACAATCCCCGTCTGCGTACTTGGCGGCGTATGCCTGGCGCTCTACGGATTTATCGCAGTCAGCGGTCTTAAAATGCTGCAAAACGTTGACCTCGGCGAAAGCAAAAACCTCTTCGTCGTATCGGCAATCCTTATTACGGGTATCGGCGGACTCGCTCTTAAATTCGGTCTTGCAACGAAGGGCAAAGCAATCATCACCATCACCAACATCGCAACCGCTCTTATCGTAGGTATCCTTACCAACGTCATTCTTTCCATCAAAACCAAGAAAGAAAAACAGGGCGAAGTCAAAGACGGCGAAAGCATCGCGGTCGTGGGCGAAGGCGTAACGTATGACACGGACGACAAACTCCCCGGCGTCAGAAAAGACGAAGTCGTGGCTGAAAGCGAAGCAGTCGACGAAGCAGTCGAAGAACTCGGACTCGAAGACGAAGACAAAACCGCGACGGTGGAATTCCAAACGATTGAAGAAGCAAAGGACGAATCGTCCGACAAGTAATAATCAACGAAATATCAAAAAGTCCTCATAGTTTTATGAGGACTTTTTTTATACCTGAAATGCATTTTTTTGCATAGTTTTAAAACAAGGTAACCCTTCCGGGATATACGGCGCACACTGCGCTTTTGAAATCGCATTATCGCCTGCGATAACGCTCACTCTTTTGCTTGTGAGCGCCTTTTCTCCACGCAAGTACAAAAGTATCTTGCGTGGGTTTTATAACAAGGATTCCCTTCCGGGAGATTGCCACGCGTCATAAACTGCGCTTTTGACCAATCATTTCACGCTAAAAGCGAAAATGCTTGTCTTTTGCTTGTTTATTCCTTTTCCCCACGGGTACACGGTATCCCGCGGGGTCCCTGTATTTTCGCTCGCAATGACATAAAGTGCGTTGCACGGAACAATTTCACCGCAAAGTGATGAAACACTTTGCGCCATCAAAAAGCCCTGACTAATGTCAGGGCAATGCAATTATTCGTTCAATTATTGCGGATTATTTCGTACCGAAAATTCTGTCGCCGGCGTCGCCGAGGCCGGGGACGATGTAGCCGTTTTCGTTAAGGTGAGAGTCTTTGCAGCCGACGAAGATGTGTACGTCGGGATGTTTTGCGTGGACTTTTTCAATTCCTTCGGGCGCGCCGATGATGCTCATAAACTTAATGTTCTTGCAGCCTTTCGCCTTAATGAAGTCGATTGCCGCGATTGCGCTGCCACCGGTTGCGAGCATCGGATCGAGAATGATGACTTCGCGGTTTGCGATATCGTCGGGAAGTTTGCAGTAGTACTCCTTGGGTTCAAGCGTTTCGTGGTCGCGATAAAGACCGACGTGTCCGACTTTTGCGGTGGGGACAAGAGCAAGGATACCGTTTACCATGCCGAGACCTGCGCGGAGAATAGGCACGATTGCGATGTCATTTGCAATAACGCGGGTTTTAGTGACCGCAATCGGGGTTTTAACCTCAATTTCTTGCGTATTGATATCGCGGAGAGCCTCAAACGCCATAAGCATTGCGACTTCTTCCACAAGTTCGCGAAACTCTTTACTGCCGGTACGTTCATCACGCATAATTGCAATTTTGTGTGTGATAAGAGGGTGATTGAAAATAGTTACGTTGTTCATAAAACACCTCACAATATTTACTTTTAACATAGTAACATTTCGGCGTTTTTTTTGCAAGCAAAATACGCATTGTTCGACATATTTTTTAAGGCATATCGCAATAAAAAAATTAGCAAAAAAACACGAATTTCGTCAAATTGATATTTTCAAAACCTTGATAACGTAAATTTATTGTGTTATAATATACACAGTATAGGTATTTTATCTAATTTATTTTCAGGGTTATATTATTAAAGAGGAGTTTGAAAAATGTTAGCAGCAGTTTCATCCAATGAAGTATGGCAGAAAATCGTCGATTTCTTTACCATCACGGTTAAAGACTTTTTCGTCGAATTATTGGCAGAAAATCCCCCGATTAAGTTCATATTGCTTGTTGCGGGCGCAGCGCTCGTACTCATCGGCTTAATCGTTATTATCGCGGTTTGTGCAAAGAAGAACAAGGCGAAGAAAGCGGCAAAGAAAGCGGCAAGACAAAGCGTCAAAGACGCAAAGAAAGCAAGTAAGAAAGGCGGCAAAGTCGCAGCCGAAGAAAAACCCGCTGTGAAAGAAACGCCCGTCGTACCCGCGGCACCCGCACCCGCGCCCGTTGCGGCAGCGGCACCTGCACCCGCGCCTTATATCGAGGACGAGAAGAAGTTCGACGCCGACGCTTTCGATGACGAACTGCCTCCGTTTGAAGACAAAAAACCCGCTCCGCAGGCACAAATCGACATGTCGAAGTTTATCGCGGAAGACAAAGTTTATGTCCCCGTGGAAGAAGAAAAACCCGTCGCGCCCGCGCCCGTTCTCGCATACGTTCAGCCGGAAGAACCCGCGCCCGTCGAGGAAAAGCATTATATCGAGCCTGAAAACAACGACAACTTCGTTGACGACAGCTGGGGCAAGGCAAAAATAAATCTGAAACCCAAAAAGGCTGCAAAAGAAGAAACGACGGAAGCACCCGAAGTCGCCGCGGAAGAACCCGCTCCCGCAAAGAAAAAAGCGACGAAGAAGAAAGCGGAAGTAACGGAAGAATCCGCACCCGCAAAGAAAGCCCCCGCAAAGAAAAAGGCGGCGGCAAAGGTTGAAGAACCCGTCGAGGAAAACGACGAAGCCGATAAACCCAAGGTCGTCGGCAAATATACGATCGAAGATACCGGCTATGCGTATCAGTTCCACCTTTACGCAAACAACGGGCAACTTCTGTACGAAAGCCGTGAATACGCAAGTCTGAACTCCTGCAAGGGCGGCATCGCGACCTTTAAGAAGAACGTCGCGGATTGCGAGTACCGCATCGACGTCGATAAGAACGGCGGATACAAGTACATCTTCAAGAAGGGCAACAGCATTTACATCGGCGAAACGTACTCGACCGCAAAAGCGGCGGAACGCAGCGCGGAATCCGTGAAACGCTTTGCACAGGTTTCCGAAATCAGCGAATAAGTTTTTAATATAAAATAATAAAAGGGGTTATATCAATATGGCAAAAGAAGTAAAAAAAGCAGCAACAAAAGAGTCCGCACCCAAGAAAGCCGCGGCGAAAGAACCTGCAAAAAAAGTTGCGACGAAAGAGCCCGCAAAGAAACCGGCAGTTAAGGAAGTCGCCCCCGCAGAAACCGCAGCAAAAGGCGTTGTCGGAAAATATCGCGTAGACTGCGTTTACGGCGATCTTTATCAGTTCTATCTTTATGCAAACAACGGTCAGCTCCTTTACGAAAGCCGCGAATATGCGTCGAAGAAATCGTGCCTGGAAGGCATCGAAACCTTCAAGAAAAATATGCAGGACGCAGCAACGACCGTACGTGTGGATAAGGACAAAAACAACAGATATAAGTTCATTATCAAAAACCGCAACAGCATTTACGTCGGCGAAACTTACGACAATAAGAAACAAGCCGAAAGCAGCGCGGAATCGGTGAAACGCTTTGCAGTCGTCTCGCAGGTCGTCGAATAAAAAAAAAAGAAATTACGCACGGTGAAAACCGTGCGTTTTTTTATGCGAAATTTGAGGCGGAAGAATATATCTTTGATATATTCTTTTTTTGCGGTTTTTTGCGCGGGATACGATCGTCAAAAATATCTTTTTACAAATTGCGACAAAATGCGTATTTTTCGTTGACAAATATACGCTATTTTCATATAATCATATTCAGTCGTATGGTTTAGTAATTGTAAACTTTTTTCTTAAAATTACAAAACTCTCTAATTTTTAGGTTTAGAAATACTAAACAAACGGCGCGGAAACAGGAGGATATATGGAAATCGGAACCAAACTGAAAAATCTGCGGCTTCGTTGCGGATTGACGCAGGAGGAACTTGCCGACAGGTGCGAACTCACGAAAGGCTACATAAGCCAACTCGAAAACGACCTGACCATGCCGACAATTTCCACTCTGAACGACCTTATGGTGGCACTCGGAAGCGATCTGAAAACCTTTTTCAGCGAAGACGAACCCGAACAAGTCGTGTTCACGAGCGATGACTTTTTTGAAAAGGAAGTCGACGGGCAAAAAATCGTCTGGCTTGTGCCAAACAGTCAGAAGAACGAGATGGAGCCTGTTTATATCGAAATCGAGCCGAATACGACGCTTCAGAAAGACATGCCGCACGAGGGCGAAGAGTTCGGATACGTCCTTGACGGCGAAATCGAAATCGTCATCGGCAACAACGTCTATAAGTGCAAAAAACGCAACAGCTTTTATTTTGTAAGCAACAAAGTTCATTATATTAAAAATACAAAAAATACAACGGCTAAAATCATCTGGGTGTCAAGCCCGCCCACGTTTTAAGGAGAGTATATGTCATCTGCAAACATTATCGAAATCAAAAACGTATCCAAGGAATACGACGGCAAAGTTGTCGTCAAAAACGAAAGCATCGCGATAAAACGCGGCGAATTCGTGACAATTTTAGGACCTTCGGGCTGTGGCAAGACGACGACGCTGCGTATGATTGCCGGCTTTGAAAAACCGACCAGCGGACAAATCCTTTTCGACGGCGAAGATATTTCCAATCTGCCGCCGCATAAGCGCGCCGTGAACACGGTTTTCCAGAAATACGCGTTGTTCCCGCACCTTAACGTGTTCAACAACATCGCGTTCGGTCTGAAACTCAAAACCATTCCCGACGGCACGACGTACACCGACAGAAAGGGCAGGACTTTCGACAATATGAGAAAATATACGAAAGCCGAAATCGCCGAAAAAGTCAATCACGCGCTTAAAATGGTTGACCTTGAAGACTACGGTCACCGCGACGTGAACAGCCTTTCTGGCGGACAGCAACAGCGCGTCGCAATCGCAAGGGCAATCGTCAACGAGCCGAAGTTGCTGCTTCTTGACGAGCCGCTGGGCGCGCTTGACCTGAAAATGAGAAAGGATATGCAGATTGAACTGATGGATATGCATAAACGCCTTGGAATCACGTTCGTTTACGTCACGCACGATCAGGAAGAAGCGCTCACCATGAGCGACAAAATCATCGTTATGCGCGACGGCGAAGTGCAGCAAATCGGCACCCCCAAAAAGATTTACGACGAGCCCGCAAACGCATTCGTCGCCGACTTTATCGGCGAAAGCAACATTATGTCGGGCATTATGATCGACGACTATAAATGCAGCTTCTTCGGCACCGAGTTCGAGTGCGTCGACAAAGGCTTCAAACCCAACGAACCCGTCGATATCATCGTGCGCCCCGAAGACATTTACATCACGAAGGGCAAAAACGTCGAAAAGGGACAACTCACCGCAAAAGTA
>ERZ1027061.28-NODE-28-length-57135-cov-6.133865_pt1 | contig 57135 bp, 46 predicted proteins | sample MGYA00519283_ERZ1027061 | MGnify/ENA primary metagenome ERZ1027061 (study PRJEB26926, sample SAMN06164849) | human gut metagenome | biome: ENVO:00009003; feature: ENVO:2100002; material: ENVO:00002003 | host: Homo sapiens | place: USA | collected 2012 ... | reverse complement strand
CCTTCTGTTACTGATTCTGATGTAAATAATCTTCTTTCCATTCTATTTCCTTTCTTTTTGTACATAATAAAAACCGCTTCGTATGAGCGGTTTGATCGTTTCTGTCAAGCCTCTCATTGTTCGAACACAGATTACTTTTGTCTGCGTCGCTCAGGTCGGCACCTTCCAGATCTTTGTTTCCGGGGTTGCCATGGCTTCTTCGTCCCTTCTGACTCCACCATTCTGAATAAGAGCGTTTTCTAATATCTATAATGCAATCATTACTCTATATCATTAAAAGACAATAGTCAACAGTTATTTTTCAATACAAGCCATATCACAAGCAAATGAACTGGATAAAACAAGTAAAAAAGATATTTTATATTTCCTATTCCACGTTTGCCACTGTACATATTTATCGGTATCAGTGCAAGCAAAGCATACATCTGCCCCATACCCAAACACAGTACATATGTGATCGCACTCATTATAAATGCCTCCATATTTTGTCTCAGGCTGAAATATGTCAGTTTCCCAACATCCCCTGAGTCTGTCAGCAAGCCTGCCTGCCTCTCTTTCTCACACCAGTAAAATATAAATATAATACCCACACCTGCCATTCCGTAATCAAAACGAAGGAATTCTGCAATCAGTGCAGAGGCAAAAGTTATCTCCACCCGCCATCTTCCAAGCCGTTCGCTGCTTTCCATGGAATATATAGCCAATAGTCCCGCTGTCAATGTAAAGAATATATTCTGAGCCTGCGGATACCACATCCTATCATGCAGCGCAAGATCAAATGGGATCTCTGATATCAATGCAAATGCCCCCATTCTCAATAAGTACTTTCTTACATCTGATGTGTGCATGAGTCCCTGTACGACCAAGAATGCAAATATAGGAAATGCCAGGCGCCCCACAGCGCGCATCCCTATATCATTTTCCATAAAAACCAGTCCGATATGATCTGTAAGCATGCTTATGCATGCTATAACTTTCAATGTGTTGGACGAAAAAATCCTTATGCCATTATGATGTTTTTGGGGGTCAATCTCCATATAACTCTCCACGCTCTTCTCCCGTATGTTATGTGTATATACACCCACGTATTATCGAATTGTCATCATCGTCTGCCTATTAAAGCATAAATAAAGAAAAACAGCATATGACTTCTGTTTCATCATATGCTGCTCTCTCTCACAAAAACTTATATGTCTCTATCTCTAATCGTCTAGATTCTCTTTCTGAGTGCCTTAGACAATGTAGACAGCTCTTCTGTATCTGCCTTGCCAGGTATCCATGTCATAGTAACATTGTCCTTGATGTATCTTGGGACAAGATGCATATGGAAATGAAATACAGTCTGACCTGCTGCCTCTCCGTTGTTCTGTAATATATTTAATCCGTCAGGATTCAATTCCGCCTTCTGAGCTTTTGCTACCTCAGTAGCTATAGTAAATATCTTGGCGGCTGTCTCTGCATCTATGCTATATATATTGTCAAAGTGTTCTTTCGGGATTATAAGCGCATGACCTTTGTTTGCTGGATTCACATCGAGGATAACTCTGCACACGCTGTCTTCATAGACGGTTGCTGATGGAATCTCGCCGTTGGCTATCTTACAAAAAATACAATCATCCTTGTTCATATATGCTTTACCTCCTCATCGCCTTTATATATTGTAAACCAAATGACAAAAATTTACAAGTGTGAAAGAGTTGCTCCCTCTCAATGGTATCTTAACAATTATAAACAGCAAATGTTAACCGCATCATATTTTTATGGTTGACATTTGCTGTGATGTTCTATATAATGTCAACCATAGCCCTTGTGTATAGGTTGACATTCCAGGCAGTATTCAGCATCAGCCCGCTGGAACTACCTGGTTTTGTTATGAATAGCCGTCTCGCGGTAAAACACGGGCAATTATAATGTTCTAATCATTCTAATTAACTGGAGGACAAATCAAATGAAAAACAAATTTACAACGATCGAGCTGGTTATGATGGCAATGTTCACCGCCATCCTGTGCGTTTCCGCATATCTGAGCATACCTACACCGCTGCCAAATGCAGCCCACATCACACTGCTCAACTTTATGATCATCCTTATCGCTCTCGTATTTGAGCTCAGAGATTCGACGATCATCATCGCACTGTGGATGATACTCGGTGCGGTAGGTGTTCCGGTATTTATTGGAGGCGGTTCAGGACTTGGGTACCTCTTTGGCGTATTTGGCGGTTATACATTTTCATTTATCATAGCATCTATCGTAATAGGTCTGATAAAAGGAAAGAAATACAATAGACTTGCATACACTTTATTTGCCATTCTCGGCGTAGTGATAATCGATATAATCGGTATGATCTGGTGGAAATTCAACGGCAATCTTACATGGAAGGTCGCATTCCTTTCCGGATTTGTCGCTTTCATTCCACTTGATCTCGTAAAGGCAGTTATCGCCGCCCAGATCGTACCTTTGTTCACAAGACTCCTTCCTGACAAAACTGAGGATACAGAAAAAGCCGCAGCAGAGGAATAGTTACAGGATAAGTCGACAAACGAAAACAACGCACAAGAAAATCCGCATAATATTGCCTGCAGATATTTATTCTATCTGTCAGCATCATTGTGCGGATTTTCTTTTATTTTTATCTAGTAAATATATTTACTAGAATCCCAAATACCCAGGCATCCTATGCTATCATTTTTAATGGGTGATAGCATGAATTATACATATTTTGACGATGATAAAAAGTACATACAGCGCATTCGGGAACTGAGGGAAGACCATGACTATTCCCAAAAGTTCGTAGCCGACTATCTATGTACATCACAAACTATGTATGCCCGATATGAACGGGATGCAAATGCTATGCCCATCCGTCATCTGCTATATCTCTCCAGACTGTACAATGTATCTGCAGATTATATTCTAGGATTATCCGATCTGCCAGTCACCTATGATGACATCATATCTGCGAAGACTGCCGCGTCAAGAGGGAACAACAACAAATACGGAATACGATGGAAAACCTCCAGCAAAATAAAAAGACATCAAACGTCTGGAAAATAATCACTGAGCCGTCACACATTTGACTACTATCAGCTTATCGCCTTTCTGTATATTATCACTCTCTAGACTGTTCATCTTTCTTATTGAATCCAGGCTGGAATAATACTCCTTTGCTATAGACCATATACTGTCCCCATCCTTCACGACATATCCAACTATCCCCGGTGACGCCGCTTTCTTTTTCATATCTATCGGAGCAACAGTCATGTCATCTATTAGCTCTATCTCTTTCCTTGTAAATATCGTCATTCCCATATCAACTATTGCTTTCATCTCAACCTCGTCATTTCCAGGCAGAGATGCAGATATCTGGCTGAGAGTAGGTGTTATCCTGATAGAATCTTGCGACCTGAGCGGCACCGTCTCCAGCCTGTATGTGAACGGAGCTGCTATCTCCATCTGGCACAACGGTCTAGTGTCATCTGACGACACATACATCACTGATGCCTTAACAGCACCATCCACCATCACAGCATCATCTGATGGCATTACCTCATCTATATCAACCATCCCTGTGATGTTAACGACTTGAAGTATGGGTGCCTGGCTGCTTTTAATCTTCTCCTTTCGCACAACCTTTGTCTTGGCATTGTTTCTCATGAGAAGGTTCTCATAGCTAAAACTATTCCTCACCGGCTCAACTTCAGCAGAGTATGAGAACATATCCCTAAGAAGTTCTGTCTCCACATCTTCATACACCTTCACATCGACATTTAAACTGCTCTCTACCTGAAGTACTCTGTCTTCTCCGTGATCATCAGCCCTGACGGACACCGTTCCCCTGCCCACTGTTATGATATCGTCCAGTATCATATCTTCATTTATTCCATCACAATTTATAGTGTCCTGAAACTCTCTAGAGGCATTTACATATTGTATCGGGGCAAGTTCATCCTCCGGTCTGTATATGACAAATACATCCATCCTGCCGCTTATATGCACTCCCATATCCGTTGCTCGGCTGTCCAGCTCTGCAAATGTAACCTGATCCCAGAGTATCTGTCCTATATCCGGCTTGCTGGCAGGAATTTCAACATCCTCCTTGAGTTTCACGATATCCTTCGAGGATGCCACAACATTTGTAAAGCACACCCTCTCAGTCATACACTCTATACCTGACCCGTTTGCAATCCCTGTGGCCCCCTCTGCTGTAACCTGCTGACACACCCACAACTTGACCTGCACAAGTCCTCGGACTTCGTATTTGCGTGAGTTTATCACCGTAACATAGAGATCCTCCAAACTACTCTGTACAGACACCTTATCCCCCGGCTGCAGTTCATCTGCATTGATGAGCTCCTCAAATGGTATCTCACCATCATGGCTCTCGAACATACTTCCATCCGCATCAGTCTGATACAGAATGGCATAGCTCACATTTCCCGATATCCTTACTCTTCCATCAAGCACCTCAGTCTCGTCCAACGACACCTGCCCCTTGCTGGCAATAAACCTGTCTATATCACCCTTGACATCCGGAACATTAAAATCATCGTCCACCGTAAACTCCATATATTTCGCGGTTTTTAAATTTGTTGTAGTGATCCTGTTCTTTGTAAGTTCCATATTTCCCCCATCTCTTACATTTGCTTTTTTTATTTGAATACCACAGGCAGATCCATCTTCATTATTCTTATTACAGTATATGGGAAAGAGACTCCGTCTCCTTTCACTCCATCAGTGGGTGTGGCTGTCTGCCTGAGCAGTGCTTTGACGTATATTGCATTGTCGTCCTTATACATCTCCTCCAGCTCCATCCCAACATCATCTCTCTCCTGCATTCCGGCAGCCATCACTATATATGTATATGTACTATTAGAATAAACCAGATTAAACGGTTTCTCCTTTTTTCTGTCTATTATCGCCGTCAATTCCTCCGGCAGCATTGTCTCATCGCACACATCGTACACCAGATTTTCCCCACTGTCCGACATGTCAAATCTTCCACATCCGGCACACATTTCTGTCAGCACAAACGCCATCACCAGAACAAGCACTATCCTTCCACAGAGCCAACCATATCTATATGCCTTCTCACCATCCATATACTTCACCTCCGGTATTATATATATGCTCCACATAAGATGTTTATTCCTTTTACTCCGCGCAAGCATAAAAAGAGGCTATTCCACTAGGGAACAGCCTCCTTAATAACTTTATTATGTTGAACATCCTACTCGGTAATACCTTCTGTGTGTTCTGTCTCCTCTGGAGCGACCTCGATTCCAAGCTCAGCAAGCTGCTTGTCATCCACGCGGTCAGGAGCATTTGTCATTGGACATGATGCATCCTTTACCTTAGGGAATGCGATAACGTCACGGATAGAATCCTGCTTTGCCATGAGCATGACCAAACGGTCAAGACCATAAGCAAGTCCTGCGTGTGGTGGCACTCCATATTTGAATGCATCCAGAAGGAAACCAAATCTCTCATGAGCCTGAGCCTTTGTAAATCCAAGGCACTCAAACATCTTCTCCTGAATATCATCCTGATGGATCCTCACTGAACCCCCACCGATCTCATTACCATTTAATACGATATCATATGCCTTTGCACGAACTCTGCCCGGATCAGAATCGATGTACTGAAGATCTTCCTCCATAGGCATTGTGAACGGATGGTGCATAGCTGTAAATCTGTTCTCCTCATCAGACCACTCAAGGAGTGGGAACTCTGTAATCCACACGAATCTGAACTCATTCTTATCAACGAGTCCCATGAGCTCTGCCAGATGGCATCTGAGTGCTCCGAGAACTGTCCATACTACCTTCTTCTTGTCTGCTGCAAAAAGGAGAAAGTCGCCCGGCTTTCCTTCCATCGCGTTTACAAGGGCTGACATCTGTTCATCTGTCATAAACTTTGCAAATGATGACTTGTAGCTGCCATCCTCATTGATAACTATATATGCAAGTCCCTTTGCACCGTATGTCTTTGCATACTCAATAAGGGCATCTATCTTCTTTCTAGGCATGCTGCCCTGACCTTCAGCATTGATACCACGCACTGTACCGCCATTTTCAAGAGCACCTGTAAACACGCCAAATCCACAGTCTTTAACTATGTCGCTCACATCCTTAAGCTCAAGTCCGAATCTGAGGTCCGGCTTATCTGAACCAAATCTGTCCATAGCCTCCTGCCATGTCATCCTCTGGATAGGAACCTGAATGTCAAGATCAAGCACCTCCTTGAAAAGCTTTGCAAGAAGACGCTCATTTACATCTATTACATCCTCAACATCGACAAATGAAAGCTCCATATCCATCTGCGTAAACTCAGGCTGTCTGTCCGCACGAAGATCCTCGTCACGGAAACATCTGGCTATCTGGAAATATCTGTCATATCCTGAACACATGAGGAGCTGCTTGAATAACTGTGGTGACTGTGGCAGGGCGTAGAATGAACCCGGATGCACACGGCTAGGCACAAGGTAATCTCTGGCTCCCTCCGGTGTTGACTTTGTCAGCATAGGGGTCTCTATCTCAAGGAATCCCTCATCTGCCATAAACTGTCTGGCAATGCCCGCAACCTTGCTCTTCATCATAAGATTTCTCTGAAGATCAGGACGTCTAAGATCCAGATATCTGTACTTAAGTCTCAGTTCTTCCTTAGTCTTACTGTTCTCCTCGATAGGGAATGGAGGTGTCTCCGCCTCTGACAGGATACGAAGGCTTGTCGCAACAACCTCTATATCTCCCGTGGCGAGATTCTCATTCACCGCACCGGCACGCTTGCACACTGTTCCCTCTATGGCAGCAACAAACTCTGAGCGGAGCTTTCCCGCCTTTTCAAAACACTCTGTTCCACACTGCGCCTCCTCGAAAATAACCTGTAAGATTCCACTTCTATCTCGAAGGTCGACAAATATAATACCACCTTTATTTCTACTCTTGGCAACCCAGCCCATCACTGTAACTTTCTCGCCGATATTTGCGCTGCTTACCTCTGTACATCTGTGGCTTCTTTTAAGCCCCTGCATAGATTCTGCCATCTTTTGCTGTTCCTCCTATAAAAAACTTCCTTATGTCACTATACACTTTTTTCACTTTTCGTCAAGTCCCGGTATACTCCCATGAAGTACATCGTCTATGCGTTCAAGCACATCGGATGTGTTTATCATCCTCTGAAACGCCAAAAACACTTTCATGTCAAAGTGTCTGACCTCGTCTATAACCATACCAAATGCTGTTTCCGTGTCAAATGCGCTCCTGTATGGTCTGTTGCTAACCAGGGCGCTGAACACATCACACACCCTTATTATTCTGGCTCCTACGGGAATCTCATCCCCACGCATCCGGTATGGATAGCCTGAACCGTCGAAATTCTCGTGATGATAATGAACCATATCAACTATATCCTGGTCATATCCATCTCTGCGCAGTATATCCGCACCAAGCTTTGCATGAAGTCGCACATACTGCATTTCCTCTATCTTCATGGTATTTCTCCTCCGTCCGTAAATATACGGACTGATCTGCAGCTTACCCACATCGTGAAGCATCCCTGCAACAGCCACTTTGTGTACAGACAGATCATCCATCCCAAGCTCTCTTGCCAACTGAGACGACAAGATACTGACACACATACCATGCCTGACCGCATCATTCATATCCACCGAATAACAGTCTTCCATGTCTTTATCCATCACTGTTTCTGCTAATTCCATATAAATCCCGCCTTTTTTCTTGCTATCATCTCATCTATACGCGATATATAATCATCAACACTCTTGCAGTTCTCTATTCTGTCTATACGGGTTCCCTCCGTAACGCCATCATGCCCCGCTCTCACCACTAGTTTCGAAGAACTTCCCGCGCCAAGTCCCACAATGTCAGTTCTCTCCTCCATGATAAGTATATTATAGAGGCATTCTAGTCCATCTTTCGAATATCCAACATTCTCAAGATTACCCGTCATGTTCTTCTGTCTGTAAAGATAGTACGGTGCAAGCCCCATATCACGGGCTGCCTTTGTCACCGCATCAAGCTGACCCTCTATGTCACTTTTCAGCATATCTCTGTATCTGTCCATCTCTGCATTGAGCATTGCCGCTCTCTTGACCGCCAGTGTATGAACCGTAAGGCTTTCTGGTGAAAGTTCCCTTATCTGTCTTAGCGTATTTTTAACAGCATCCACATCCTCGCCCGGAAGCCCAACAATAAGGTCCATATTTATATTGTCAAATCCGACCTTTCTCGCCAGCTCCATCGCAGTTCTTGTCTGTTCCGGTGTGTGTGCCCTTCCTATGATATGCAGCGTCTGTTCATTCATTGTCTGAGGATTTATGCTTATTCTGGTCACACCATGCTTTTTCATCACCGCCAGCTTGTCATAGGTCGTGCTGTCAGGTCTTCCCGCCTCTATCGTGAACTCCCTCATATACTGAAGATCAAATGCCTTTTCTACCATGCCGCAAAGTCTCTCCATATCCTCCGCCGATATGGAAGACGGCGTTCCACCGCCTATATATATGGATATTAGTTTTTTCCTGCTATACGCATCCGCAACATAATCCATCTCCTTTTCAAGTGCATCCAGATAAGTTTTAACCTTATCCCTATATACTGCTATAGGGTAGGATGTAAATGAACAATAAAGACATCTGCTCGGACAGAACGGTATCCCTATATACAAACAATACTCATCATCCTCAGAAACTGAATCTATGATCCTTTTTTCTCTGCCGGCTACATCAAAAGCAAGCTCCGCCTTTGCCCTGCAGGTTCCATACACATTAATGTAATTCTCGACAACAGCCTCCCTTTGCGCTCCATCCTCGATCTGAGCCACAGCAATCTTCGTTGGACGTATGCCGGTTAATGATCCCCATGGCAGCGTTCTTCCTGTGTAAGACGACAGCATCTCATATACGGCAAGCTTGAGCGGATTTCTGACAACAGCCTTATCCCTGCAGTCACCATCTATATTCACCTTGGTGCTGCACACAGGAACCTCTTCGCCCCGCGCTGTCTCATACAACTTTATCTCTATAATGTGCTCCCGGACATCCGCCACAAACACCTTATCCACTTCCGCCTTCAATTCAGGCTTTTTATCAAATATCTCAGGAACTATTATCCTCTCTCCGCCATAAAATGCCTGAAGGCTCACCCTGAGATCATTGTTATAATCTTCTATATTCTGAATAAGTAATATCATTATGTATTATTCCCACACATCTGTCTCACTCATATAGGATAACGGAGGCTCTTAACCCCCGTTACCCTAAAAGAATGGATTCATTTTTTTCTCTTTTCCAATCTGTGTCTTGTCTCCATGTCCGGGATACACCACCGTATCATCAGGCAGGATAAAAAGTTTCTCTCCTATATTCTCAAGCAGAGCATTCTCATCCCCTGTTGGAAAGTCCGATCTGCCCACACTGTACTTGAAAAGCGTATCTCCCGAGAATAATATATGCTCCTGTTCAAAATAGTAGCACATTCCGCCCTTTGTATGACCTGGAACACCTATACACCTCATCTCCGTGTTGAGGAGTTTTTTCACATCTCCTTCAGCAAGATAATTATCCACATCGGTTTCAACCACCTTGCCAAATACCGAAGTCATCATTGCTGAGAGGTTAACTTTACTGTTCCCCAGAACTTCTTTCTCGTCCTCGGACGCGTATGTCGGCGCACCTGTGAGTTCCTTCATCTCATCCATCGCCGCCATGTGATCTATATGTCCATGTGTGAGAAATATTCCAACACATTTGAGATCCCTGTCGTCAAGTTTTCTCTTTATGAGAGCTGCATTCCATGAAGGATCGATAACTATCGCCTCTCCTGTATCCGGATTTGACACAATATAACAATTGGTCTGGAATCCACCCAGCTCATACGCATCTATATTTAATTTTGCCATATAAACCTCCGAATATGTATATTTGTGGCTTACCTATCATCGCCAGCGCTCGGTCTTTACCAGTCTGCCGGCCGCATTGTATGTCCTGACACCGTATGCAAATCCATTGTGATTGTACAGGTATATGTCATACTTTCTGAGTCTGTTGCCAGAAGTATAATATCTTATCTCAGATATCTGACTGTCCACCGCATCATACTCATGTTCCTCTATTCCGGTTACTTTGCCCCTCTTATCCTTATATGTATATCTTACACCCTCATACGTTACTGGTATTCTGGAAGGATTCACATATCTCTTGCCACCATACACATAATATGTACTAACCCAGAACACTCTCTCATAACCCTTGCGGGTGGTCCTCCTGAGGTTCAGCACCGATGATCTCGTGTAGCCGAGCAATTTCGCCTTTTTTGCACTCGCCTGTGATCTGGATCTGACATCCTGGTAATACACGGCGCATCCTGTGCAGCCATTTGTTTTTGTTAGCTCAAGCTTGTAACCGTGCACGTACATATAAGGTGCATCAGCCTTTGCCAGAGAGTACTCTCCATGTCCACGGTTTACAACTATCTGATTCTCGTAATACACAGCCTCAGACACCGATCTCGGAACAGTGGCAGTCTTCTGGTTATTCGAATATGCACTGTAATACGTCTGGCCGTTGTATGTCATATACGCCCTGACCCTGTATATATATCCTGTCGCCGCCGATCTTCCAGTATCTTTATATATGAGTTTTGTCGTATCAGCCAGCATGGACCACTGTTTTGTAGAACTATTGTATCTGTATACCTGGTATCCATCAGCACCCGTGACTGCGTTCCATTTCGTATATGTACAGGAAATACTGTGTGACCCCAGCTCAGAGAGCTTTGGCGCTTTCGGAAAAGTCTTTGCCGACAAACATGTAAGTTCCGTCGCCTCAACCAGGTTATCCCCTGAATACACATATCCTCTGACCGCCAACTGGTACTCATTTCCAGACTTTGCAAGTCCTCTCAGCAGGAATTCGCCCGCGTCTGTATTTCCCATCTCCTTGTATATCTTTTTAGTCACATCGTATACATATACACGGTATGTATCCACCCCTTCGCTCACATCCCATGTGAGCTGTATGGACGAGCTGCTATTTGGCACCGCCTGCAGACCACTTATCTGCCCGGCATCTGTGTCCGTTGCAATGGATGCCTTTCCTGTTCTCACCGCCGCATCTGCGGTCACACTGCCGCCGCATGAACCTGCCAGCATGATAAATACCAGCACCGCCGCAATAATCAATGATACATACCTCTTACTATCGCTTTTCATAAGCTTTCCATAACCTTCTTTCAATTTTCCCTATTTTGCCGTCAGCATCAACCTGTAGTTCTCTCTATATCAATGATACTGTCCACATTTCTGATCTTTGCTATGATCGTATTTAACTGCTCCTTGGACTTTATCGAAAATGATATGGTGATGGTTGCCTTTCCCTGCTTGCTGGTACGGCTGTTTATGCTGTTGACATTTATGTTCGCCTCGCTGAGTATCTTGGTAATGTCAAAGAGGATTCCATTTCTGTCATCTGCATATATATTTATCTCTGTCATGTATGTGCCCTCTGCCACGGCATCGTCTTTCCACTCTGCCTCTATGACTCTGGCTCTGTCTGCCTCACTCATGCACAACACATTTACGCAGTCTGTCCTATGAATAGACACACCTCTGCCCCTGGTGATAAATCCAACTATCTCATCCCCCGGAACCGGAGAACAACACTTTGAGAATCTGACAGCCACATCATCTATGCCATTGACAATAATCCCCCCCTTGCCAACATGGTTTCCATGATTCTTCTTAACCGCAAATTCATCGAGCACTGCTTCGTTAGTCACTGTCTGCTGTCTGTGATCCTTGTTGTATTCATCTATAAGACGGTTTACTATCTGTCCTTCTTTTATTCCGCCATGACCGACAGCGGCAACGATGGAATCCCAGTCTTGAAAATTGTACTTCTTGTATATCTTCTCCTGATATTCTGGTTTTGAGTACATGAAGTAATCAATACCCTTTGACTTGCAGTAGCTGAGTATCAGTTCCTTGCCACGGCTGATATTCTCGTCCTTGAACTGATGCTTGAACCACTGATTTATCTTGGTCTTCGCCTGAGTACTCTTGACTATATTCAGCCAGTCGCGACTAGGACCCGTGGAGTTCTGGGATGTTATTATCTCCACTCTGTCTCCATTATTGAGCTTTGTATCTATAGGCACCTGACGGCCATTTATCCTAGCTCCCACCATCTTATTGCCCACTGCCGTATGAATGGCATATGCAAAATCTATCGGTGTTGAACCACTAGGCAGATTTTTTACATCTCCAGCAGGAGTAAAACAGTACACCTGCTCGGCAAAAAGGTCGAGATCTGTCTTGACAAAACTCATGAATTCCTTGTTATCATCTGTATCCCTCTGCCACTCAAGGATCTGACGGAGCCACGAGAGTTTTTCCTCCTCCTTCTGCATGACCGTTCCTGTTATGTTCTCTTTGTATTTCCAATGAGCTGCTATACCATACTCAGCCGTCCTGTGCATCTCATAGGTCCTTATCTGTATCTCAAATGGCTGTCCCTCAGGGCCTATCAGTGTGGTGTGGAGTGACTGATACATGTTGGACTTTGGCATTGCTATATAGTCCTTAAAACGTCCTGGTATAGGCTTGTACATCTCATGTATGATACCAAGAGCTGAATAGCAGTCTCGCACCGTATTTACCTTTATACGGACAGCAAATATATCGTATATCTGATCCAGCGTCTTATTCTGGTTCTTCATCTTTTTGTAGATGCTGAAGAAATGTTTGACTCTTCCATCGATCTCCGCCTCAAGACCAGCATTGTCAATATGTTTCTTGACATCAGCAACCACCCTTCTGATGTACGCATCTCTCTCTGTCAGCTTTTCATCGATCTGAGCCTTTAAGTCATGGTATACCTCCGGCATGAGATACATCATAGACAGGTCATCAAGTTCGACCTTTATCTTGCTTATACCAAGTCTGTGTGCTATAGGAGCATATATATCCATGGTCTCCCTTGCCTTCTCTATCTGTTTCTCTGGGGACTGGTACTGCAATGTTCTGAGATTGTGGAGTCTGTCCGCAAGCTTTATAAGGATAACACGGATATCCTTCGCCATTGAGAGGAACATCTTACGCAGATTCTCCGCCTGAACCTCTATCTTATCCGTAGTCATCTTTAACTGTGTCAGCTTTGTTACACCGTCCACAAGAAACGCAACCTCCTCAGAGAATTCTGCGGCTATCTCCTCGGATGTCATCACCGTATCCTCCACGACATCATGAAGTATTCCGGCAACTATAGTCTCCTTATCAAGTTCCAGCTCCGCCAGTATGATCGCCACATTGAGTGGATGCATTATATAAGGTTCCCCTGACTTTCTGAGCTGTCCCTTGTGGGCTTCATCGGCAACCTTATACGCCTTTTCGATCATGGTTATATCAGCAGACGGGTGATATGTGAGGATTCTTGTTATAAGTTCCTTGTACAGCTCCTCCGGTGGAGTAAAGTCAGCAGGAGTGGAGAGGTCTATCTCTCTCTTAGCGCGCGCCTGTTTATTATTCTGTTCATCTATCTTCATCAACTGATTCTGAGGAACTGCCTTTCCTGCAGCAAGCGCCTTCTCTATAGCTGCTATTCCTTCCTTTGTGGCCTGCTCTGTTGTCATCACCCCGACTTCAGCCGCCTTCTTAGTCTCTTCAGCTACTATATTGTCCTGTGTCTTATCCAATATCTCACTCATACGATCACCACGCTTTCCTGTTATTTGCCATTCTAACCTGATCATTCTCCCTCAAATTTCACAACTGAATCCACATCATACTTGGCCAGTCTCTCTCTGCCCTTCAGATCTGTGAGTTCTATGAGGAACACCATCTTCACAACTATACCACCCAGACTCTCTATGAGCTTTGCAGCTGCCTCAATGGTTCCTCCTGTAGCAATAAGATCATCCACAAGCACAACTTTCTCTCCCGGCTTTATGGAATCCCTATGGATCTCTATGGTCGCCTGTCCATATTCAAGATCATATGACATCTCAACTGTCTCTCTCGGAAGTTTTCCCTTCTTTCTCACAAGGACAAGCCCCTTGCCATTCTTATAAGCAAGCGGTGCACCAAATATAAATCCCCTGGACTCTGCTCCCGCTATAACATCATAATCAACACCCTCAAGCAGCTTGTCCATCTCGTCAATAGCAAGTCTCATACCCTCTGGATCCTCTGTGACACTTGTCACATCTCTGAATATTATTCCCGGCTTTGGGAAATCTGGAATACTCTTAATATACTTTTCTACCTCGCTCATCTTATCCTCCTGTTCAATACAGCATCACACATCAGATCTGTCATATCTCTCCAGCTTTATCTGTACATTTTTCTCTCCACGGTATTCATTTATCTCAGGATAATATACCATATCAATGGTCACTTTGTTCAGATGACCATTTAACATTTTAGCACATTCATCCTCGCCAAACCACTGTTTTATATTATTAACAAACTCATCCGGCTCAAAATATATCGCTTTCATGGATCTGCCAGATCCGATATCCAATATCAGCCTGAGAACATTCCTATTTTTGCCAAATATCGCGGCACTCAGGACTGACACATTTGCCTGTCCGAACAACGCCTTCCTGTTGCCTTTGCCATATGGTTCCAACAGATAGAGTTGTTCCGTCAATCTTATGCTGTTGTTCGCCAGATACGACAGAGGCATCCCAACATCTATCCTTACCCGCGGTGTTATATCCTCATCCGTGAGAGTGCAGAGTTCATTTAACGTACGTCTGAGCTTTTCGAGGTTCCCTTTTGCTATAGAAAATCCCGCCGCCATGGCATGACCTCCAAATTCTGTAAACATCTCCCTCACACGGTTAAGTTCCTCAAACATATTATAACTCTCTATGGATCTTCCTGACCCTTTGAGTATCCCCTGATGTTCACTGTCTGTGAACACCATAATCGGCCTGCTGTACATCTCCTTGAGCCTGCTGGCGATTATACCGACAACACTCTCATGCACATTAGCAATATACGCCACTATCACCCGGTCGGCCAGGGTCGCTGTCTCGCTAAATCTTCCGGCTATGGTGGCATCCTCCAGCATCTCCGTTATGGTTCTCACACCCTTTTCCGTCATCTCTTTTCTCTCATTGTTAGTCTGAATGAGCATTGCCGCCTTGATCTCAGACTTTGCCACACTGCTCTCCAAAAGAAATTCCAGACTAGTCTTTGCATCCCCAAGCCTTCCGGCAGCATTGATACACGGTCCTATCAGAAATCCCAGATCGTAGGTCGTTATCTTCTTTTCATTTCGTCCACTGAGCCTTATAAGCGCATTTAGCCCCGGATTGCTGCTGTTTTTTAGGCTTTCCAAAGCGTGCTTTACAAATATCCTGTTCTCATCTATGAGATCCATCATATCACAGTTTGTCGCCAGACCCAGCACTTCAAAAAACTCCTCTATCTCACGCTCATCTATACCACACATCCTATACAGATACTGGATGAATTTGCAGGCAACCCCCGCACCGCAAAGCCCTTTGAACGGATATTTGCAGTCCACCCTCTGGTTGTCTATAACAGCGTCTGCAGGAGGCAGAACGTATGTCTTGGAGCCATCATCAGCCTCACGAAAAGGAACCTGATGGTGATCTGTGACTATGACTGTCATTCCAAGGGACTTGGCATACTTCACCTGATCATACGCTGCAATACCATTATCACATGTGATTATCGTGTCAACGCCCTCTGCATTTGCCGCATCTATCAGCCTGTTTTTTATACCGTAGCCATCGTGAACCCTGTGGGGAATATCGTAGTCCACCACCTCACACTGCCAAGGCTCAGCCCCATGTACAGCCGCCCAAACTTTTCGCATACCGAGAAGGAGTATGTAGTTCGATGTCACCCCATCTACGTCATAATCAGATATAATGCGTATCCTACAGTTTTTCTTAAGTTTGTCCAGTACTATGCCACATCCCTCCGGCAGATCCTTCATAAGCGCAGGATCATGCAAAAGCTCCGCTCCGCCGTTCAGGTACATATTTATATTGTCATCACCATATATTCCCCTGTTTGTTATAACCCTGGCTACCACGGGATCTATGCCAAATTTTCTTCCTATCTCGGTAAAATCAGCTCTCTTGCTCATTATCGACCATCTCGGTCTCATAACGTACCTGTCTATTATCTGCTGCTCCTCCGGTGTCCTTGTCATATCATATTCCTCACGTTCCATATTTCTTAGAACATTCTATCAAACCAGCGCCGCTATTACAACTTTATGCCATTTTGACTGTAAATGCATCCATTTTGACTGTTATTTGCATTGAATATTTTTGTGAAAATGTTATAATAGTCTTAGTATTTTGATACTGCTTTTGTGCAATATGCACTTATCAATCGACATATCGCCACACGGATCATGTCTTAAAGAAGGAGGAGATAATATTATGGCAAACAGATTTGTACTCAATGAAACCTCATACCACGGTTCCGGTGCAATCGCAGAGATAGCCACAGAGGCTCTTGGCAGAGGATTTGCTAAGGCTCTCGTGTGTTCGGACCCGGATCTCATCAAATTCGGTGTAACAAAGAAGGTTACAGACGTTCTGGACGGTTCAGATCTTGCATACGAGATCTATTCTAACATCAAGCCAAACCCAACAATTGAGAATGTTCAGCAGGGCGTGGATGCTTTCAAGGCTGCCGGTGCTGATTATATCATAGCTATAGGCGGTGGTTCTTCCATGGACACAGCCAAGGGTATCGGCATAGTTATCGCCAACCCTGACTTTGCAGACATCAGAAGTCTTGAGGGCGTTGCACCTACAAAGAACAAATCCATTCCAATATTTGCAGTTCCTACAACAGCAGGAACCGCAGCTGAAGTTACCATCAACTATGTTATAACAGATGTTGAAAAGAACAGAAAGATGGTATGTGTTGATCCTAAGGACATTCCAGTTGTCGCATTTGTCGATCCTGATATGATGAGTTCTATGCCAAAAGGACTCACAGCAGCAACCGGTATGGATGCACTGACGCACGCCATCGAGGGCTACATCACAGCCGCTGCATGGGAACTGTCAGACATGTTCCATCTAAAGGCAATCCAGATAATCAGCCGCTCTCTTCGTGGAGCAGTTGAAGGCACCCCTGAAGGCCGTACCGACATGGCTCTCGGACAGTATGTCGCAGGCATGGGATTCTCGAATGTTGGACTTGGAATAGTCCACTCAATGGCACATCCACTGGGAGCTCTTTATGACACACCTCACGGTGTTGCCAACGCGATCATCCTTCCTACCGTCATGGAATACAACGCCGATGCCACCGGTGAGAAATACCGTGAAATAGCAAGAGCTATGGGCGTACAAGGTGTAGACGACATGACTCAGGAAGAGTACAGAAAAGCTGCTGTAGATGCAGTTCGCCAGCTGTCTAAAGACGTGGGAATACCTGCAGATCTGAAGGACATCGTAAAGCCAGAGGACATTCCATTCCTGGCTCAGTCAGCCTACGATGACGCATGTCGTCCGGGCAATCCAAAAGAGACTAGCGTGGAGGATATCACCAAACTCTACGAGTCATTGATCTAACTGACCCATTAGATCAGAGCGTGACGGTTCTTTGCCGGAACTCTCACGTTATATATGGGACTTCACCAGTCCCCTTAAACCCCTAAAAACTAACGAAAAGGACTCCTGTAACAGAGGCTATGCTCTCTCTGCATCATGAGTCCTTTTTATATATTTTCTGTGTCTTGTTCTGTTTTGAAGTATCCCCGTCATGCTGTGACAAGTTTCATGATATACTCTTTAAACCCGTCCATGTTATCAAATATGATAAGGGCTTTTTCCCGCATCTCATCATCGGGCTGAACCAGATCAGGAATCATGACCACCTTCATCCCGGCGGAGCAAGCTGCTCTGACCCCATTATACGAATCCTCCACAGCAAACGCTTTGTCAGGTGCTATTCCGAGCTCCTCACACGCCTTAAGGAAGATATCCGGAGCAGGCTTACTCCTCTCCACCATATCTCCGCATATAAGCTTGTCAAAGTAATCTATCACACCTAGATTAGTAAGTTCCATGGTGACAACCTCTTTTCTTGTGGACGTGGCAAGAGCGCATGGAATATGGTTATCATCCAGCAGCTTCAGGGTATCAGTGACTCCAGGCTTAAGAATGAGCTCTCCCTCCGATGCTGCGCGGTGAAACTCCGCAGCCATCTCAGCCTTTAGCAATTCATATCTCTCCTCATCCCCATATCTGCCATCATATATCCGGACAAAGAGCTTTTTCGCTGCCTCACGGTTGAGTCCAAGTGCAGCCATGCAGAACTTCTCTATATCCTCTATACTGTATTTTTGAGCTATCTTCTGCCAGCTCCGCACCACCAGCTGTTCAGAATCAAGAATGACCCCATCCATGTCAAACACAACTGCGTCAACCATATCTTCACCTCCGTTTTATTCCAGGTTATTTCACTCAGAATTATTTCACTTCAAACTATTTCACTACAGATTATTTCATGTCATTGTACTTCAGATCATATCATCTGTAAACTGCAAATGCCTCCACAACATCACTGTCATGGAGGCATTTGCCTGTTTTTTATTATGTTTCACGATATCGTACGATATTATTCTAATCCGTCTTTTCTGGCTTTGCCAAGTTTTGTCTTCATAGTGTACCAAAGTGGACCGGTGATACATACTGAAGAGTAAGCACCGATGATTATACCAGCCATAAGTGTAAGAGCGAACTCCTTGATGGATGCCACTCCCATGATATACAGAACGAATATTGTAACAAATGTTGTGAGTGATGTATAAATAGTTCTGCTGAATGTCTGGTTGATACTCAGGTTGACTATATCCTTATATGTTGCCTTCTTAGGTCTCATTATATCTATATTCTCTCTTATACGGTCGAATATGATGATAGTCGCGTTGATCGAGTAACCAACTATGGTGAGCAGGCACGCGATACATGTATTACCAACTGTAAGTCTCAGTATAATATACAGACAGAATACCATCGCAACATCGTGGAGAAGTGCGATAACTGCACTTGCACCGAACTTAACATCATGGAATCTGATAGCTATATATATAAGCATGAGGATTGCCGCAAGGATGACTGAGAATATAGCATTCTTGGACATCTCACTGCTGACTGATCCACTTATTACGTTTGCCTCCTTGACATCGGCGCCAAGCTTATCTGTCAGGGCGGTTCTTACCTTTGACATCTGTGAATCATCTGTACCATCATCGATCAGCTCTGGCATCTTGAACACGATCTCGTTTGTTCCTGAAACAGTCTGAACTGAGATACCTGCTTCGCCGATACCTGCTGCCTCTGCAATAACCGGAACTATGTCTGACTCAGCCTCGCTGAGTGTATATGCTTTATCAAATTCTACTGTAAGGCTTGTACCACCTGCAAACTCAACACTAAAGTTAAGTGGTGAACCCTTTGACTTATTGTTAACAGGCATCATACAGAAACATGCGATGATCACGATGAGTGATCCGAGCATACAGAACTTGCCTGCCTTCACGAAGTTTGTCTTCTTTGGCTCTCTTGCAACACCGAAATACTTGGCATCTGTAACACCGAGATTTACAAGCGCTGTGAGCAGTGACTGGCTGACTGCCAGAGCTGTAAATACTGAGAGAACAACACCGATAGCCAGTGTGATCGCAAATCCCTTGATAGTACCTGTTCCAAATATTCCAAGTACAAGTGCTGCGATAAGCGTTGTAACGTTACCATCTATGATGGCTGACAGGGCATTGTGGAAACCGCCCTTTACAGCCTGCTTTACGGACTTGCCGTCCGCCAGCTCCTCTTTTATACGTGTGAATATGATTACATTGGCATCAACCGCCATACCTACTGACAGGATAACACCGGCTATACCAGGAAGTGTCAGTGTTACATTGAACAGGTTGATAACCAGCAGATCAAGTATTGTATAGAATGCCAGAGCAAATGATGCCACAAGGCCCGGGATCCTGAATACTATGATCATGATAAGAAATACAAGTGCAATACCTATCGCACCTGCCTTAAGGCTTGTGCTGATAGCATCTGATCCAAGTGTAGCACCTACTATGTTGGAACGAACCTGCTTAAGTGTAAGAGGAAGTGCACCGATACGGATAGTCGTAGCAAGCTGCTCAGCCTCCTCATAGGTTGATATCTTGTTGATCTCAGCGTTTCCGCCTGTGATCGCAGCCTGCACAGTTGGAGCACTTACAACCTTTCCATCATATATTATATATACTATTTTTCCTATATTCGCCGCTGTTACATCGGCAAACTTCTGCGCTCCCTCATCTGTGAATGCAAGCTGTACCACATTGTCATTGCCGTTATCTGAGTCAATTCCGGCTGTGGCATTCTTGATGTCATCTCCTGTAAGAGCAGCCTCATACGCCTCACCCTTTGACCACTTCTCGTAGTTGTCAGGATCAAGGAACTCAAGCTTTCCCTCGATATTCAAAGCCTCAAGAATCTCATCCGCATTGGTAACTCCAGGTATCTCTGCTGTGATCTTCTTATCTCCATCCTCGTATACTGAGTACTCGTTAGTATATGCCTCAACTCGCTTCTCAATCTTATACTTGGTATCCTCGAGATCTTTGTCACTGTAATCGTCTTCCTGAATCTCGTAAGTTACACTCAGACCGCCTTTAAGGTCAAGTCCAAGCTTGATGTACTCGACTTTACCTCTGTCTGCAACACCGAATATTGCTGTGAATATAGCAACACCCAGTACAAGCAGAAAGGCTATGATGACGAGCACAGCATTTCTCTTTGTTTTCTTCATCGTCTTCTCCTTTTACCCTTTTTATTCCTCTTCTTCCTCATCTGCCATAGCGGCCTTAAGCATGATCGCACACTCTATACGTTTCTTCTGAAGTTCACACCCTATGTCGTATGCGTCAAGTATATTGCCATGGAACTTATATGAGTTGGCTGCGCATCCACCACTGCAGTAGAATCTTGCAAAGCAATCTTTGCATTTATCCTTTGCGTATACATTACACAGCTTGAATTCATTGACTATGTCCTGATTCTTGATTCCGTCAAACACATTGCCTATACAGAAATCGTCCTCACCGACAAACTGATGGCATGGATACAGGTCTCCCCAAGGGGTAACTGCCATGTACTCTGTACCTGAGCCACATCCTGAGAGCCTTTTTGCAACACATGGTCCACCCTCAAGATCTATCATAAAGTGGAAGAAATTGAAACCTCTTCCCTCCTTGTGTCTCTTGATCATCTCCTTTGCAAGGATGTCGTACTGTTCAAGCAATACAGGAATATCTTCTTCTTTTATAGCGTATGGCTCATCCGGCAATGATACGACCGGCTCCACCGATATCTGGTCAAATCCCAGATCCGCCATATGCAGAACATCATTTGAAAAATCAAGATTATTGTGAGTGTAAGTACCTCTCACATAATAGCTCTTTCCAGCTCTCTTCTTGGCAAATTCCTGGAACTTTGACAATATCACATCATAACTGCCCTTTCCATTTCTTGTAGGACGCATATAGTCGTGAATTTCTTTTCTTCCATCTATGCTGAGTACCACATTTGCCATCTCCCTGTTGGCAAATTCCATTATCTCGTCATTCAGAAGTACACCGTTCGTCGTGAGTGTGAATCGAAATTTCTTATCATATTTTTCCTCAAGACTTCTTCCGTATTCAACTGTCTTCTTAACCACATCCCAGTTCATGAGAGGCTCTCCTCCAAAGAAATCAACCTCGAGATTCCTTCTTAATCCGGAATTGGCTACCAGGAAATCCAACGATTTCTTTGCCACTTCAAGCGACATAAGCGCTCTGTCTCCCTTATACTCTCCCTCTCCTGCAAAACAATATCTGCACGCAAGGTTACAGTCATGGGCAATGTGCAGGCATAGAGCCTTTACAACTGTCTTTCTCTTCTTAAAATCTATAATATAATCTTTGTACACATCATCTGTAAATAATGTACCGTCCTCCACAAGCTGGGCGACCTCATCACACGCCTCTGAGACATCTGCGCTGTCATACTGTGGCAGTGCTGCTATTATCTGCTCTTTATCATTCTCTTCGTATAAAGAAATAATATCATAGACAAGATCGTCTACTACATGTACCGATCCACTACAGACATCAAGCACTATATTATATCCATTGTTCTTGTACTGATGAACCATAATTCTCCTTCAAAAAATACCACACACGGTATCCTTATACACGCACTAAAGAGGACTGTCATAATATACGACGGTCCCCTTTAGCTGATCAAATACAAACTGTTACAAATTACTTGTTGTTAACATTCTCACAGCTCTGATTACCAACTGTGCATGATGTCTTACAAGCTGACTGGCATGATGTCTGGCACTCGCCACATCCACCCTTGACCATTGTATTCTTCATAGTCTTATTTGTGAGTGTCTTAATTCTCTTCATTCTAGATACACCTCTCTTTTTATGTCATATACCGCGATTATAACATAAAGATATATAAAGTAAAAGAGTTTTTTCATGCCAGCATAGCCCCCAGCATGCCGCCGGCGACGCACATTATACACTTGGTTACGCGGGGCACTAAGGTTACATCTCCTGCACCTCCCGTCACTGCCGACAGTGTTATGGCAATCAATATGTACATAAGGCCGAATACTGCTCCCCACACAAACTTCCTCTCCTGAACCTTTTTTCCCGTGATAAATCCTCCAAGAAATGTCGCCAGTATGTACACCGCTGTTATCAGCCCGTTCAGTACAGTATCACTCATCCCTATTTTGTACACCGCAACTGCGATGACAAACAGCAAAACAATAGTGATAAGATAGGCTGTTATAAGCCCTTTCAGCACCCCAAGCATTTTCTGTCCTGCCACCAAAAAACCACCTTATATTTCCTCATTATATAAATATGTTGCCAGCCAACGATTTATTTATACAAATACAAAAACGGTCAAACCTTTTCAGGTTTGACCGTCTGCAATCTCTTATATTTTTATTAGAACAGACTACATATATCTTTGATATCATAGAATGTCTGATCCGCATGCTGCTCTGTGATATCGTTTGGTTTTATGAGATCTACCACCATCACCGTATACAGTCCCGCTGTATCCGCCGATATAACTCCGTTTACGGAATCCTCGACAGCTACAGCCTCCTCCGGTGATATCCCAAGCTTTTCACACGCCCGGATGTATATATCAGGATTCGGTTTCCCCTTGACTATCTCGTCACCACAGACCATCTCTTCAAAGAAATCAAGAATGCCAACATGCGAAAGCCTCTGCATGGCCCGTTCTCTGCCCGTGGATGTGGCAAGTGCAATCCTGATGCCCCTGCTCTGCAGGAAACCCAAAGTCTCTGCCACATGCCTTTTTATTTCGACTCCATGTTCCGCAACATATTCATCAAACAGATCCATCGTTCTCTGCCGAAATGGAAGATACTGAAAATCCTCGCCCATTATATCCTTGAATACACGGGCATTTGTAGTCTTGTTGCCACCGGCAACCCGGTCGCACACATGCTCCATCTCGTCATCCGGAATGCCTATACTCATGCCGTTCTTCTTCCAGCACAACCGATATATCTTCTCTGTATCTACGAGAACACCATCCATATCGAACACTACCGCTTTATACATTCACTGTCTCCTGCTATCTTATTTATGCTGCATTTTTCTTTTTTCTCTTTTTACCTGCTATTATCACAAATATCAGCAGTGCAACGAGAAGTATAGCTGCTATTATTATCAGTACCAATGCAACTGGAGATAATCCCTCACTGAGCTTAAATGTGAATACCGCACCTGTCTTTTCATCCACTGTTGAAGAAATATTTCCAGCCTTATCTGTAGCTGTTACTTCTATTGTATATGTGTCATATTCCTCGACATGCATCTTATACTGATTATTGCTCTTGTACTGTGCTGGATCTATAGTATTGCCATTTATAACTATCGATATGATCTCGTCTTCCTCGTTCTCAAGTCCTATAGTCATATCAAATGGTTCTCTTACAGTCTCTCCATCCTCGACTCCGGTTATTATTATTCTAGGTGCTGTACCATCGTATGTAAATTCAAACTCCTGACTTGTCTTATGTCCAACCTCATCAACTGCACTAAGAGTTATCTTGTGATATCCATCGGACATATCTGAAAAGTCTATAAAGTCCACTCCGTCCATCTTGACATCAACATCAAATACTGAGGTATCGTTTACTTTCCAGAGTACATCATATCCTGAATTCAGAATATCGGCAAAATCGTCCGCATTTAAAAGCAGACTGCCATCCGCTTCAGCTGTGGATTTTGCCATAAAGCTGAGAAGTTTTTCGGTAGATTCAACAGTTGGTGCTGTGTTGTCCACAGTGAACACGATATTGTAATCCTCTGCCTTGTTTCCAAGCTCATCCTGCGCGGTTATTGATACATCGTACACCCCATCTTCCTCAAATCTCTGACTTCCTGTACTTACAGCAGATGAATTGCTGTAGTTTGCAAAGCTTGATGATGAGATATCCTTGCCATCCTTCTTTACAGTTATCTTGACATTGTTCGTTCTGAAGAAAGTCTCCTCAACAGAAAGTGCCATATCAACATAGTTTGGATCAAGCATATCAGTACTTCCCACTGCATCATAGCTCTTTACAGTCTTGCTGTTCTTGTCAGTCACGCTCATCTTTATAACTGGTGCCTTTGAGTCTATCTTAAATGTCTTCGTTGCACTTGCAGCGACATTTCCAGCTAGATCCCTCGCATTTACTGTGATAGTGTACTCACCGTCATCTGTAAAGTTGTATGTTGCCGTATGAGGATTGCCACCTGAGAAACTTCCAGTCGTAAGTTCTGCCATGTTGGACGCTCCAGTTCCGTCTGTCTTCTTTGTTATCGAAACTCTTATATCTGATGCTCCAAGACTTCTTCCCTCATAATCAAAAGAAAACGCCTCATCCACACTGATGGTCGCTGTCGCTGAAGTTGTCTGTCTGTCTCCCACTCCGCTTATTGAGATTACCGGAGCAGTCTTATCAATCCTAAACTTAGCTGTTTTTACATCTGATCTGTTTCCAGCCTTATCCTCCGCTAAAACGGTAACTGTGTAGTCACCCTCATCTGCAAATGTATAATTCTTGCTGAAATCTGTGCCATTCCACGTACCCTTCTCAAGATCTGCATCGAATGCCTTATTGCCATTTGCATCTGTTCTCACAACATGAACTGTATATTTTGAACCCTTCATATTGTCTGTAAGAGTTATAGGAAGTGTCACATTTCCTGTATTTAAGAGAGCTACATCTCCGAGCTGAACAAACGGCTTTGTCTTGTCGATCAAAAACTTTGTCCCAACTGTTGAAACATTTCCGGCAGCATCTGTCACCTTTATTGTGAGGTTATATTCTCCCTGTCCGGTGTAGCTTGCGCCATATACATATTCGTTGAACTCAAATGCTGTGTTCTTCTCCTGTATAGTTCCATTTGCATCTGTTATCGTCAGTGTATGCTTTCTGTTGAACTGCTCACCGATATTGACATCGAATGCTACTTCACCCTTGTAATACCCACCGTTAGTTTTTTCCGGCTTTGGCGATATTGAAATGGTTGGCTTTGTATTATCTATGTAATATCTGTTGCCTGCAAGTCCATCTGCATCTACCACTGCGTTTCCAGCCTTATCATTGCCACTCACCTCAACTCTGTACACAGCTGCCTTGCCGCCTACCTGTCTGAGATTTACAGATGCCTTAACTATCTCATTGCTTACCCTATCAAATGTGGCTATTTTTGTTCCCTTTGTGCCATTATATGTCCTGTAGTATATTGTAGCAGTAACATCATCGCCATCTATTCCGTATGAATCGTGTACTGTTATATCTATGGTCTGACTCTTATTATCTATGACCGAAGGATCAGTCTTAAGCTCATCGTACTCTGCCTGTGGCTTTTCCCTGTCTATGATAAAACTTACCATCTTTACAACACTTCTGTTGCCAGCAGCATCTAATGCGTAAATTCCAAGACTGTAACGTCCATCTTCCTTGAACACATATGACGTGGTCGTACCCTTAAGTCTTACATTTACATCATATTCCTCTCTGTCTATCTTTCCAGCATCATACATACACTCCGTCCTGGTTCCCTCTATAACCACTGTCTTTACATACTCATTATCCGTTGCAGCCCAATTGAGGGTTACACTGCTGCGGTTGTATGCTGCCACTTTATCCACAGTCACTGTAGGACATGCTGTATCATATACAAGTGAATACTTTGCAGTCTTTGTCTCGTCCGTGCCATGGTTGTGTGCTGTGAGTTTGAACACGTAATTTCCAAGCTTGCTAGCCTTGCTGACGGATATCACATATGTAAATGTTATTGTATTTAATTCTCCTGCTGTTGATGTAATCTTGCAGTCAGATGAGGCTTTAATGTCTGCATCATTGAGTGAGATATCGAGATCATCAGCAGTGAGACTATATCCCTTTGCCGTACCTGTGACAACTATTCTGTCTGCCGTTATATAAGAACCGCTCTTTATATCGTCTCCGCCTGCCGTTGCGCTGATCTCAGCTGTAACATCTGATCTATTCACAAATACAGGCTGTTTCACGGTCTGTTTATTTCCAGCATGATCATACACTTCAACTTCAAGGGTGTATCTTCCACTTTGCGTCTTGCTGTCAATACTTACATGAGCCTTACCCTCACCGTCAATGGCAACATTAAGATTCTGATCCCTGCCCTCTTTACCTGTTCTCACTAGCTTTGCTGTTACTGTTCGCTCATCAACACCTGATCCGCCTGCATCCCCCCATGTTATATTCATGCACTGTTTTGTGGTTGAGAATGGATAATACTTTTCCTTGCCCACACTTATCTGTGCATAGTCGGATGTCATGTTCAAAGTTGGTGCTGTGTTGTCTATGTATACATCAATAGATTTTGTGCCCTCTTTTCCCACGTAGTTTTTTGCCTTGAATGTCAGTGTATACTGACCATCGGCAAGTTCAATCTTATCAGCGGAACCATCTGCTTTTCCTGTTCCAACAATGTTTAGCCCTGTTGCATTTCTGAAGTCAAACAGATCCTTTTCGATAACGATATTTCCTGATGATGGAATTCCTGAGCCAGACTTTCCTGTATATGAGTAATATATACTGTCTATGTATGAGTAATCATCACTCACATCCAGTCCCAATGTCATAGACTGTGCCCATTTATTTGATGTATCCTCTGGATATGCGTCATAACCCTTTCCTCTGATGAGTTCTGCATCATTAATCTCAATCACTGGTTTCTGATCGCTGACAAACAGAATATTTCCATCTAAATCTGTGGAATATGTTCTGTTGCCAAACTCATCCTCCACACATATTGCCACCGTATGAAGGGTTCTTTTATCCTTATCCAATGCACTTGCAGGAATCTCAAAGTCCACTGCATTGCCGATGATATCCTTTGTTATCTCAGCGGATTCTTTGCCGCCTGCAATAAACTTGTAGCAAAGCTTTGCTCCCACATCCACTGCTGTACCGCCATCTCCTGCTGTGGATCTTGCAACATTCACTGTAACCTTAACTGTATTTGCTGACACAAGGAATGTGAGGTCATTTACTGTCTTCTTAACCGCTGTTGTTGTTACCTTTGTTATAGAAGGAATTCCATTCAGCTTTTTGATGATCAACGGCTGTGATAATCCACTGGCATTCCCAGCTTTATCATACGCCTTAAACGTATACTCTCCCGATGCATCCGGTACACTGAATATATATTTACCATCTGTTTTTTCAATCTCTGTCTCTTTCGCATCTCCATTTTTGATCCAGACTACCTTGTCTATTCCTGTAGCATTTTCGTCATCGGTATCCTTTGCTTTTATCTCAAACTTTGGAGTTACCGCTGCCTCTCCTTCCTTGACAAGATTAAGGATATAATATCCATCCTTCTCTATGAGTCTGTCATTTCCTGCCACCAGATCAAACGCGCTGCCTATCTCCGGCTGCTTATCATCATAGGATACTCTGATTGTTCCTATAAGCTGGTATCCCTGCAGCTCATCTTTATCGTTATATGTCGGATAATAAAATGCATATTTGAGGTTCTTATCCTTATGGGCAAGCTCCTCCTCAGCACCTATCTTGTTATATTTTGTTACATCTGTCGGTGTTCCCAGTATTTCTGAAGGCTCCCCTGTATACTCTTTATACATCACCTTTGCAAGATCTATACCATCAACCTTATCACTCTTAAGCTTAAATTTTGTTAAAGCAGAAAATCCGGAAACCGCATTTTCATCATCGCCCTTTAACAGATCTGTGATATCTATGGTCTTTATATCTTCCTCTGCAAACAGATGTACATGGGAGTCTATCGCCACTAGAGTCAATACCATGACCACCGCCATCACCACCGCTATAAATCGATGAAGAAATGACTTATTGTGAAATACCCTTTCCATAATCTTTTCCTCCTATATACTCTCATCCGTGTGAACCACCACAACGTTCTTGATCATCCTGAGCTGTCCATGCTCGCGTTCCTCCACCTGCCCTGCTATATCTGTATCGCTCGTCAGTACATCTGTGGCATCAGAATCATCACCTCTCAAAACATCTGTGGCTGCATCGTCATCTTCTGATCTGAGTACGTCAGTTGCCTCCTCGTCATCTTCTGATCTGAGTACATCAGTTACCTCCTCGTCATCTTCTGACATAAGTACGTCTGTTGCCTCCTCGTCATCTTCTGACATAAGTACGTCTGTTGCCTCCTCGTCATCTTCTGACATAAGTACATCTGTGGCTGCCTCACTGTCATCCTCTCTGAGTACATCTGTGGCTGCCTCACTGTCATCCTCTCTCAGGACATCCGTTGCAACCTCCGGATCAGAGTACATATTACTTGTCAGCTCCTGCATATCTTCCCTTTTCTTCTTATTTTTTACCTCCGCAACCGCCTTTTCATAATTAGCCCTTCCTTTTTCAGTACGCTTGCTGGATTCGGATGACTGAACATCCCTGACAGATATCTTGGTGGCATGATTCTTTATGGCATCCTGCTTTGATACACCCATACCCTGTACACTCTCGTAACCCTTTTCACGGATCTCCTCTATCTTCTTTCTGGCAGTTGAACCTGTCACATCTCCGATAGCCTTAGGAATCTTCAGCGCAAAAAACAGTATTATTGCCGTTACGGCAAATATGACTGCAAGTGCAAGGCCGCCATATAGCATTATATTGTAAACTGTTGCCATATCCTATTCCCCCTCTACTTGCCTGTCTTACTGCCTGTTCCAGAGACTATTGCCTCTATAACAGGTTTATGGATCAACGTGTTCCACTGTGGCTTTTTGCCATCTGCAAGCATCTGTATCCTGCTGCCACTGTTGTATACAGAGATAACCGTATTCCTTGCACTCTTATCCCAAGTATCCGGCGCACTTCCATACAAACTGGTGTATCTGTTATACAGGTATGTGAGATGACTGGTGTAGAGATCCGCTGAATAATCATCGACTCCCAACACCTGCTCTGCGCTCAGATAGACATTTTCAGCAAGTTCATAGTTGTTCTCATCACCGCCGATATCTCCCATACTCACATATATCTCAGCCTTTTTCCTAGAATACTCTGCATATGTATTCTTTGCCTTATCTGTGACAGTATCCCCGCTCATGTCGATTCCGGACAGATAAGCGTCAACACTGTTTATTGCCTCTCTATAATATGCAACCTGTTCCACCGGATCACTCTCTTTTTCAGCAAGGTAAGTGTAGACTGAACAAAGTATTGCCGAATACTGTCCGCTGTAATAATTCACACCTCTTTCTTCTGGAAACTCCTTTGAAAGAACCGTTGCATTGTCGTTAAGTTTCTCACTTGCCTCCTGCAGCAGTTCTATCGTTCTGTCGGCAAGCTCCTCATCACTTGAAAGCTTATCCACATAGATTGTTGCTATATTGAGGTAATTGACGTATTTGTATGTATTTGTGTCATCGATGTTGTCGCTGTTGTACTGCTGGAAATCAAATACATCCTGCTTACTGTCATTAAAATCAGCTGTTTTATTTATCTTGTTGTCACATATCGCCTCATAATACTTTGCCTGTTGTACATCATTTGCAAAATTTTCTGTATCAGCCACCATGTTGAAGTATTTTCTTGCAGCACTGTAATCCGGAACCTCATTGAAATATAAAAGGGCAATCTCGTATTTGACATCATCCTTCACCTTATCGATATTTCTCAGAGCAAATTTGATTCCCTTTTCAGCTGGCGTCTCTGTTCCGGTTCCTGTTGCTACATCTTCATCCGTGTAGTAGTAGGCATATGTATCCATATATCCTATATACGCCTCAGATGCGGTAGGATCGATGTCCACCGCTGCTTTATAGCATTCAAATGCCTTATTGTAGTCACTCGAATCAACTGCATCCTCAGCCTCTGCTATCTTGTTGTTATAGTCCTGTTCCTTGAGCTGTCCCTTCTTTATACCACCAAATACAGCACAGCACCCAGACAATATGGAGAGTCCAGCCATAGCAGCAAACACGGCAACTTTTTTCTTTGCCTTTGCTCTGAACTCATCATCAAGTTCATTGTAATGATCAAGTGCATATAAAAGTTCCGAACATGACTGATATCTGTCCTCAGGACTAGGCTGACAGCACTTTATTATTATCTGTTCAAATCCAGACGAAAGCATCGGATTCCATTGTCTGATAGGCTTTATCTCGTATGGTGGCTCGCAAGGATTCTTTCCGGTCACAAGATGATACAGTGTAGCACCTAGGTTGTATATATCTGTCCTCGCATCCGTGTTGTATATTCCTCGGCCCTGGGAATCTCCAAACTGCTCCGGAGCCGCATATCCTCTGGTTCCAAGAGCTGTAGTATCTGCGTTATTCTCAACTATATATTCCTTGGCAGTACCAAAATCTATGAGCTTTACTGAGCCATCCGGTTTAAGCATTACATTTGACGGTTTCATATCTCTGTATATTATAGGAGGATCCATCGAGTGCAAATAATCCAGTGCACTTGCTAATGCCCTTCCCCACTCTATGACTTTGGTCTGATCCTGCGCACCTTCAGCTTTTAGAACATCGCTAAGCGGTTTACCCTCAACAAAGTCCATAACTACATAGATCGTACCATTTTCATTTATGATATCGACAATTCGCGGAAGAACCGGATGATCGACATCCTTGAGGATATTTGCCTCTCTCTCAAGGCCTTTCAAAAGGGTCGCCGTACTCTTTGATCCATCATTCTTGATCTCCTTGACAGCCCACTGCTTATTAAGTCGGTTATCCATAGCGAGATAGACTATTGACATTCCACCCTGACCGACTTTTTTTAGTATTTCGTATTTCCCATCTAATACCGTTCCTAATTCTGTCATCTTATCTCCCCATTACTCCGTTTTAATAAGAACAACTGTTATGTTATCTGTTTCCTTTCTGTACTTCACAAGTTCTGTAAGGAATTTACACCCATTCTCCATCTCGGTTTCTGTGCTGCATACGGCAGGACCAATCTTACTCATCATCTCCTCGTTGGATATCTTATGCCTAAATCCATCCGAACAGATCATATATGTTGCCCTAGGCAAAATATCTCCTGCTATAAAATCAGGCTCGACTACCGGGGATGCTCCAATACACTGAAGGAGTACACTTCGTCTGCTGTCTGTCTCCGCCTGTTCAGGGGTAAGTCTTCCTGCAGCTATCTCTCTGGCAACGAGAGTCTGATCCGCAGTTATTTGTCTCACATCCGTCCCTATCTCATATATACGACTGTCTCCAACATGTACTATGTAATATCTCCCCCTATACATCAGTATCGCTGATATGGTGGTTCCTAGCATTATTCCATTCTGCTCACCAAATGCTTTTATCTTTTCATTCATCTCCACAGCGAGGTGCAGCCACTGATATTTCAATGCGCCCTCACTGAAACTGCCATTTTCTATCATCTCCGCAAATTGACTGTCAAACCAGTCACAGAATGCATATATAACTTCTTTGCTTGCAACTTCGCCCTTTGCCAAACCTCCCATGCCATCACATACAAGCGAGAACAGAGCCTGTCCGTCAGGGGTGTCAGCAATCTTTATTGCCAAAGAATCCTGATTGGTCTTTTTCTTGATCCCCACATCTGTATTGTATACTGCACTAAACCCCATCACATTACTCCTCCCGTAATATATCTTTTAACCGTGGTGACAAGATTATTTTATATGATAAACGAATTCCTCATTGCCCAATATCACGAATGCATTATTGGTAAGGAATCTTTCCTCTCCATCATTCAGCCTGTCGCCATTTATGTATGTTCCATTTGTTGAATGGTTGTCTCTGATAAAGCATACTCCATTTCTCTTCGTGATCACACAGTGTACTCTGCTTATTGCTGAGTTGTCTGATACCACGTAATCAACATCCGAAACCTTATGTCCTATCTTAAATTCTGCCTTGTCCAGATCAATCCTTTCACCGGTTCTTGTGCGGACAAAATATGGTGCCGGTCCTTCTGATGACGGCATTCCAACAGGTGCTGCCGGCGGTACTGGCATCTCTCCAAACGGATTTCCCATTGGCGGCATCTGCGGCATTGGCGGTACCGGTTCCCCTCCAAACGGATTTCCCATTGGCGGCGTCTGTGGTATTGGCACCTCGTCAAATGAATTCTCGTTCTTTGGCTGTTCTACCATAGGCTCGACTGTTTCCGCGTTATCCGGCTGCTCCACCGTAGGTTCGGCTGTCTCTATGTTATCCGGCTGCTCCGTCACATTCTCGGCTGCATTCATTGGAGGTGTTACTTCAAATGGATTTCCCATCGGCGGTACCGGTGCTCCTCCAAACGGATTTCCTGTCGGCGATACCGGTGCTTCTCCAAACGGATTTCCCATCGGCGGCATCTCTGGCATCGGCGCCCCGTTAAATGGATTCTCATTTTTTTGTCGTTCCGCAATGACCTCAGCTACCTCTTTATTGCCAGACTGTTCTTCCTCAGCAATCACTTCTTTCCCAGCATCTTCTTTTAGCATTGTCTCGGGTGTCTCGCTGTTTACTGGTGTCTCTGCCGTATCCTCATTTTTCACTTCTGACTCGAACTGATTCACACCTTCTGGCATCGGCGGCATAGCTCCATTCATTGGCATTCCATTCGGTCCCATCGGCGGCATAGCCCCGTTCATTGGCATTCCATTCGGTCCCATCGGCGGCATAGCCCCATTCATTGGCATTCCGTTCGGTCCCATCGACGGCATTCCGTTCATTGGCATTCCATTCGGTCCCATCGGCGGCATTCCGTTCATTGGCATTCCGTTCGGTCCCATCGGTGGCATTCCGTTCATCGGCACTCCACTCGGTCCCATCGGTGGCACCTGTCCATTCATTCTCGCATTATTTCTCATAACTCCGAGACGGCTCACCTTAGGTGATGGGGTTTCCGATCTCAGTATATGGCTGCTACCACTTTGCATTTCCATGCCATTCATTGGTATATTCTTCCCAGATTCGGGCACCTCCGCCCCCATCTCCATCAATAGATCCTTAACCCTATTCTTCATATCAGAGCTCGAAAAAGTTCCAGGCATATTGACATAATTTATGAGTCTGGCAACATAATTATCCGCATCTGACTCTGAATACTTCGCATCCACAATTATTGTCTTTATAAGATTCCTAACCTCATTCATATCCGTGAACTCTTTATCCACGGGCGCAACAATAAATTTCACATCATACGACTCCGGAGATACGAATATATGCTGTGTCTCCTTTGCAACATAACTAAGGGAAACCATTCCCTTTCCAAACGTCTCCAAGCTCTCCAACACATTGTAGATCACTGTAAGCATATCTCTCCTGCCCATATCAGATTTCAATATCTCAGGAAGTGGTCTCATGCCATCTATGGTATACTCAAATGTCCTCACTCCACCATTTTCCTGCATATCACATGGAATCATCTGTGGAAACATTCCGTTTCTGCTCATATCATATACCTTGGCATCAACAACATCATTGACATCTAGAATGTAACTTGCCTTATATATATTCCCCATAGGTATGACGGTTATCTTCTCTCTCTTCATTTGATTTATTTACCCCCTTTAGTAAACACCAAAAGCAGGTATTACTACCTGCTCCTTCCCCACTTCCGTGGGCAGTGTATATTAACTTAATTTGAATATAAAGTCCTCACCACCGATACTTATCATTGCATCGTTTGTAAGTTTCATCTCTCCATTGTCATCGAGCCTCTGACCATTCAGATATGTTCCATTGGTAGTCTTATTATCCTTCAGATAACATCCATCCTCTCTCTGGTAGATTATGATATGTACCTTGCTTATGGCTCCATTTCCACCTACATGATAATCAACACCTCTGCCAGCCTTTCCTATCTTGAAGACAGCCTTATTGACCATAACTCTCTCTCCGGTGTTGACTCTCACTATATATGGCATAGCCCTCGGAACTCCCTTAGGAACTGCCGAAACGGTATCTGAATCGCTATCCTTTACAACGTTCATTCCGCCTGTGAGCTCCACTGTACTTCCAGTTCCTTTTTTCTCCTCCTCATCAGCCTTGGCTGTGACCGGATCCATATTAGTCTCAGGCTCCGCCACCTCACCATTCATATACTGAGGAGCTATGATCTGCTCCGTTGGATTGTCGATCTTGTTTTCCTCTGCATCAACAACCGCTTTCTGTATTATCTTAGCTCTATTTATCTTGATATTCTTGATCACTGGCGGATTGTCTATTATCTCATCTGTTGAGATAAGAACAGGAGTCTGCTCCTCCTGGCGATCAAGCTCAACTTCAGTAACTCCGTCTGTGGTCTGAGCGACCTCAGTGAGACTTGACTGTGGCTCCACATCTGATGTAAGTGCCTCTGTATAATCCGTATCATCATCGGAGTCATCAGTCTCCAGATCGTCAAATACGCTGTCATCGAATACAGACATATCAATTCCTGAGGACACACTATTTTCTTCCTCTGGCTTTTCAGATCCATCAAATGAAAGATCCTTAAACAGATCATCTACTCCTGATGATACATCCTCATCCTCGCCTTCCTCAGCGTCATCCTCCTCGCCAAATGATACATCTCTGTACTCAGGGAGATCATCCATGCTTGTATCAGAAGTTGTGTCAACTGTGGACTGTGATACCGAGACATCCCCACCTATATCTACAAACTTTTCTTCAACCTGCATACCGGCTGATTCCATAAGCTCTGTGAGCTGCGAATAGAAGTTTCTGACTGTAAACTTGTCAGCGTTCAGAAGTGTAAGCAGTTTGGCAACATAATTGCAATCTTCACTGTCATCATATTTTACGCTTGTAAGTATATCCTTCACAAAAATTCTAAACTCTGCGTTAATGTTCGCATCAGCCTCTATAGGAACGCACAACATTCCAACATCGTATGTAACAGGGTTCACATATGTAAATCCCTTATGCAAAATAACATATGATGCTGGGATTCCCAAATCTCTGAGATTTACAATTCCCGAGGCAACCCCCCTGACGATTCCTAATATCTTCTCTGCATTTACTGTATTAGAAAGGAGTGCGTCTACCGTTGTCCTGCCTGTAACATTATATGTAAGGTAATCGTTCTCATCATCCTCTTCATAAATGATATCTATGAGTTCTGGAATCTTATTCTCTTCCAGATAATCTAACAATTCTTCATCAAACTCACAATCATCATTAAGAATATATGACAGATATTTCTCAGACCCGATATTTCTTACTTTGAAACTTATTTTTCTCATCAAATATTCCTCCTATCGCACCTCCAAAAGCGCATAACTCGATGCATAAAAACCCAAAAGGGTACACACTCCTTTATTATATATAATAAACTTATATATCGCAAGCAGTTTATACCCTTTTGGAAAAATTAGAACTATATTTTGTTGTTTAATTTAACGACTTATTTCCTGTAATGTCTACTCGCCGTCATAGGAATCATCACTTGAGTCTGAGTCGTCTGATGAGTCATCTGAAGATGCATCCTCACCGCCCTCCTTCTCAGCCTTTGCAGCGTCAGCTTTCTCGATGTCTGCCAGATGTCCCTCATATGTCTCGTTAAATATACAAGCACCGTTGCTCTCATCCGAGGTCAGGTAGTAGAGATAATCATGATGAGTAGCATTCAATACACCCTCTATAGATGCCTGTCCAGGGTTACATATAGGTCCAACCGGAAGTCCTGTATATTTGTATGTGTTATATGGTGAATCGATCTCCAAGTCGTCATATGACAGTTCAGCCTGGTTGTACTGACCATCTGTGACTGCATAGAGTACTGACGGATCAACCTGAAGCGGCATATCCTGGTTGAGACGATTGATAAATACACCTGCAACCATCGGTCTGTCCGAATCAAGCTTGCACTCCTTCTCAACAATAGATGCCATCGTAAGGACTTCAAAATCTGAATAACCAAGTTCCTCAGCTTTCTTCTTGTACTCATCAGTGTAGACACTGTTAAACTTGTCTATCATATCCTGTATGAGATCCTTTGCCGTCATATTCTCATACACATCATATGTCGCTGGGAACAAAAATCCCTGGAGTGCATATTTGACCTCCGTGGACTGTATCTCAAATGGATATTCAAAGTCTCCTGATTTACACTCTTTCAAAAATTCCTCCGCTGTACAGAATCCTGCCTCCTCACATCTGTCGGCTATCTGTTCAACCGTAAATCCCTCTGGGACAGTGATCGTGTAGAGCACCTTTCTTGTGGACTCCACATAGCACAATGTCTTTATCATATCCAGCGTCGACATACCAGAATTAAGTGTATATGTTCCCGGCTGAAGGCTGCCACTGTACTGGGAACCTGTCATTCTAAGCTGGAACGCAAGCTTGTATTCTATAAGCCCAGCATCCTTAAGGATTGACGCAGCCTCTTTGATGGTTGTATCCTGAGGGATTGTAATCTCCACATTCTCCCCAGCAGCTCCACCTTCGGCACCCTCATATTCTCTCATAAAACCAGTGTATGTATCTTTGATCTTATGAACGCCAAACAGCACTATACACACGGCAAGAGCAATTATTATTATTGGTCTTACGATATTTCTCCAATCCATCTTTTTCTCCTCTTTCTTCTCTCTTTCCTGCATTGCTGCATTTTTATCTCTTTATCTGCCTATCCTTCACTCACCGGCAGACCTACACCCAAAATTTCATTTGCCTGTTTCTACTAGTGATGTTATCATAACTCTATCTCAATGAAGAAAGGAATGATATACGTGGCAAATCCAATAGTAACTATAACTATGGAAAACGGCGATGTCATGAAAGCTGAACTTTATCCTGACATTGCACCTAATACTGTAAACAACTTCATCTCACTCGTAAAGAAAGGCTTTTATGACGGAATCATCTTCCATCGTGTCATAAAAGGGTTCATGATACAGGGCGGAGATCCTCAGGGGATTGGCATCGGCGGGCCTGGTTACTCCATCAAGGGAGAGTTCTCACAGAACGGTTTCAAGAACGATCTGGCACACACCCCAGGAGTCCTCTCAATGGCTCGTTCAATGATGCCTGACTCAGCAGGTTCACAGTTCTTTATCATGCACAAGACATCTCCACATCTGGACGGTGCCTATGCCGCCTTCGGCAAGGTTATCGAGGGTCTTGACATTGTAGACAAGATTGCAAATGTTCCAACTGACTACAACGATAAACCAAGGGTTGAGCAGAAGATGAAGACCGTGACAGTCGAAACCTTCGGCGTAGACTACCCTGAACCTGAAAAGGCTTAATCGAAGTTATTATACCCTATATATCTTCATTTGAAAACAGGAATAATTTTTTTTAAGTGAAACCAAAACATCCATTCGCCATATTGGATATTAGAAAAACAGGAGACATTCATTTGCCCCCTGTTTTTCTTTATGGATTTTTCATCTATGCTATTGTATACTTTTGGTTTAGAGGGGACTTCATAACTATTACCATATTTATTATAAAAAGGAGCTTCCCCATGTTGTATCCGGCTGTTGAACTGGTGTGCTTTGCAATTGAGTCTCTGATCGATCTCATAATATACTCATCACTTTTAAATATCAAATTTAAATCGCTCAGGCACCCTATCGCCGGGCTGACTTTTTATTTTATCAGCAGCAACATCCTAGCATATATCTTTCCAAATGCATTCGGCTGGATATGTGTTTGTCTGTTATCCTACCTAACTGCGCTATATACGACAAAATCATCACCATTTGAGGTTCTAATGACTTATATTATTTCATACATGCTTACAGCATTTTCTGAAGATTTTCTTGTGATGGTGTTCAACAAGGTTCAGATCAGCAACATAAACCTGATCGCTCTGACAAGTTCTGCTATCATAATCATCGTATCTGCCCTTGTATGCCATTTTGCACCGGTTCATAAATTCTTCTGTTTTCTTATGAATGGCAATGCCATAACCAAGTTTCTTCTGCTGCACCTGTTTACAATATACATGATTGAAACCGGATTATATAAGTACAGCTCATCTGACATTTCATCTTATATACCGTATATAGCATCAATTGCCGTGATAATCATCATAACCGATGTTGTCCTCCTTAACCAGCAGCGAACGATCAGCAAACAGAAACACGATCTGGCAAGCTACGAAACCTATCAGCCTATGATGACCGATCTCATTCAGGATATACTGGGCAGGCAGCATGATTTCAATAATCACCTGGCAGCTATAAATATGCTTCCATACTCCTGCAAGGATTATGATTCTCTGGCAAATGCCATAACCAAATATTCCAGCAATATCGCATCTGACTACAAGTGTATCGAACTTTTGAAAATAAATATGCCTATAGTCGCGGGATTTATACACAGTAAGATGATTTCCTCAGATAAACTTGGGATAAACCTTGATGTAACAATAAAGAATAGATTCCTCGTGAGCAACACACCGGAATATGACATAATACGTATAGTAGGAATCCTGATAGACAACTCCCTGGATGCTTCGCAAAAGTCAGATACTGTATTTCTAACCTTGGACAGCATTGACAGTCAAATTATAATCGAAACCCTCAACCGGGGCAGGCAGCTCACCCAGGAGCTGCGCCAGCGAATGTTTGAAACTGGATACACAACAAAAAAAGCCGACAGAACCTTTCACGGATATGGTCTCGCAAATTTGAAAAAACTAGTAAACCAATACAATGGACAGATATGTCTCGACAATCAGCAGATAGACGGTGTGACATATATACATTTCGAAGTACGTTTGTAACTATGAGACATTGTTGACTCTGCCGCACAGACCACATAAACAAAAGCCAGACATGAAAGATACCTACCCATAAGCATTCTTGGTATAGTATATCATGTCCGGCTTTTATTATGATCAACTCTTATAATTCCACATCCCAGAAGTCATTGATGGTTGCGAAGTAATCCTCCGGTGTCTCTGCACGGCGGATGAGCCTCCATGATCCATCCGGTCTGAGCAGAACCTCTGCTGACTTAAGCTTGCCATTGTAGTTATATCCCATAGCAAATCCGTGTGCTCCTGTATCGTGGATGACAAGGATATCTCCCATGTCGATCTTTGGAAGCATTCTGTCTATAGCAAACTTATCATTGTTCTCACACAGTGAGCCTGTCACATCATACTTGTGATCACATGGCTCATTCTCCTTGCCAAGGACTGTGATGTGATGGTATGCACCATACATAGCAGGTCTCATAAGGTTGACTGCACATGCGTCCACGCCGATGTACTCCTTATGTGTGTGCTTCTCATGGATGGCTGTTGTAACCAGATGGCCGTAAGGTGCCAGCATGAAACGTCCGAGCTCTGTAAATATAGCTACATCACCCATGCCTGCTGGTACAAGCACTTCCTCATATACCTTTCTGACACCCTCGCCGATGACCATGATGTCATTTGGCTCTTTGTCCGGTGTATATGGGATTCCAACTCCGCCTGACAGGTTGATGAAATCAAGCTTGACGCCTGTCTTCTCCTTGATCTCAACCGCCGTCTCGAACAGGATCTTTGCAAGTGTTGGATAGTATTCATTTGTAACTGTATTGCTGGCAAGGAAGGCATGCATGCCAAATCTCTTCACGCCCTTTGCCTTTAGGATCTTGTATGCCTCGATGATCTGATCCTTTGTCATACCATACTTTGCATCACCAGGATTGTCCATAATGGTTGTTGATATAGAGAACTTTCCGCCCGGATTGAATCTGCAGCAGATCTTCTCTGGAATTCCTGCTGACTTCTCCAGAAAATCAATGTGTGTGAAATCGTCAAGATTGATGGTTGCGTTCAGTTTCTTAGCAAGCACGAATTCTTCGGCAGGGGTATCATTTGACGAGAACATGATCTCATCGCCCTTAAATCCCATCTTGTCTGACATCATAAGCTCTGTCAGTGATGAACAGTCAGTTCCGCAGCCCTCTTCCTTGAGGATCTTGAGTATTGTTGGGTTTGGAGTAGCTTTTACAGCGAAATACTCCTTGAATCCTTTATTCCATGAAAACGCCTTGTAAAGCTTTCGCGCATTCTCTCTGATTCCTTCTTCATCGTAAATGTGAAATGGTGTAGGGATCTCCTTGATGATCTCTTCTGCCTTTGCCTTTGTAATAAATGGTGTCTTCATCTTTTTTGTCCTTTCTGTGCTGTATTACGGCAAGTAACTAACACTTACAATGACAAAACTCTGACTTACCTGTGCAGGAGCGCTTTCGCTCGTTTCACCCTGCAGCGGTATATGCAATAGAGAGGGACCCACGAAGTGGGAGAGTTGGCTGTTGCTGGTAATCGAAGATTACCTGAGTACCGGCGGGTTCAAATGTCCTGCACATGGTATAGTCAGATTTTGTCATCATTTTACTTTTCTTAGATACTTGCCTTATATTTTGCAAAGATGTCCAAAAATATTCAGACACCTTTCCTGCATACTATGCGTTATTCTCCGCTGCTACAAGGTTCTCACTCTTGTGCATCTTACGGAGAAGTGGCTTTTCTATCTTACCTGTAGCATTTCTCGGAACGTGCTCAAATATGATCTTCCTTGGTCTCTTGTATCTTGGAAGTTCTTTACAGAACTCGTTGATCTCTTCCTCTGTGCAGGTCATGCCATCCTTTACCTCTATAATGGCCTCTGTAATCTCTCCGAGACGAGCATCCGCGATACCAATGACCGCAACGTCCTTGATCTTCTCGTATTTGCTGAGGAAGTTCTCTATCTGTACAGGGTAGATATTCTCTCCACCACTGATTATAACATCTTTCTTTCTATCTACAAGATAAATAAATCCATCTTCGTCCTGCATAGCCATATCTCCTGTGTACAGCCAGCCATCCTTCAGGCACTCCTCAGTCGCCTTTGGATTCTTGTAGTAGCAGGTCATGACACCAGGTCCCTTGAGGATAAGCTCGCCGACTGCGCCCTGCTCAACCTCTGTTCCGTCCTCATTCACGATCTTTGCCTGCCAGCCATAACCCGGCACGCCTATAGCTCCGACCTTATGTATGTTCTCTACTCCCAAATGTACAGCGCCCGGTCCGATGGACTCTGAAAGGCCATAGTTCGTGTCGTACTGATGGTTAGGGAATATCTCTTTCCATTTCTTTATAAGACTCTGTGGCACTGGCTGTGCTCCAATGTGCATCAGTCTCCACTGTGACAGCTCGTAATCCTCCAAATGTACATCGCCGTTCTCTATGGCAAGCAGTATATCCTGAGCCCATGGCACAAGAAGCCATACTATAGTACACTTCTCGTCGCTTACAGTCTGAAGTATGGTTTTGGCGCTTACGCCCTTGAGCAGAACAGCCTTTCCGCCCACTATCAGGCTTCCGAACCAGTGCATCTTGGCACCCGTGTGGTACAGCGGAGGAATACACAGGAACACATCATCCTTTGTCTGTCCGTGATGTACATTCTCGACTTTTGCCGCATGCATCAGGCTCTCATGGTTGTGAAGGATAGCCTTAGGGAATCCTGTCGTTCCGGATGAGAAATATATAGCCGCATCATCGCTGTCCTTGATGTCTCTCTTCTCGAATACACTTGAACAGTTGGATGTCAGCTTGTCATAGTCCTCCGCAAATGTAGGACAGTTGCCGCCCACATAGAAGAGTATTCTCTTCTCAGCTATCTCGTCAACGACAGCCTCTATACGTCCGATGAACTCAGGACCAAATACAAGCACATCGACATCCGCAAGCTCTACACAGTACTTTATCTCCTCCGCATCGTATCTGAAGTTGAACGGAACAACTATGGCTCCTGTCTTCAGCACTCCGAAATATATTGGAAGCCACTCAAGACAGTTCATCATGAGGATACCTACCTTATCTCCCTTCTGGATTCCGCGTGACACCAGAAGATTGGCAAATCTGTTTGCCTTCTCGTTGAACACGCTCCATGTGATCTCTCTTCTGTACTGACATGTAGGATTCGACTCTATGAGTTCATACTCTCTCCATGTAACTCTTCTCGTCTCCTGCACATCAGGATTTATCTCTACCAAAGCGACATCATTTCCATATTCTCTGGCATTTCTCTCTAAGTAATCTGTGATTGGCATAACCGTAACTCCTAACCTCTCTTAATAATTGCTCTTCTTTTTCAATTAAAAGCTTTAACGCGTTAAATTGCACGCTCTTTACAGTATATCCCTCACATGGGAAATATACAATAGGCAAATATATACCTCTACATAAAACTATGAGAAACACGCTTCGCGAGTTTCTCAAGTTATCGCGGCAGTCGCCAAGGTCTCGTGCAAGCACGGACTTTGGCTCGTTGCTCGCGTAAATTAAATCGGCGGCAAACACAACTTTTCGTGTTCACCGCCAATTTTGTTTTCTACGCATAAAACGATGCCTTGATTACGTTGATATAACTGTTCATCATCTGTGATCCCGCAAATGTCGCGATCATCAGTCCCACGCTGAGCGCCGGGCCAAATGCAAAATGTTCATCTTTACCTTTCTTACGTCTTATCAGCAAGATAGCACCCTGGCATCCACCAATGATAAGTCCTATGAAGAATGCTATGACCGTAGCCTTCCAGCCAAGGAAGAATCCTGAGGCAAACATGAGCTTGATATCTCCGCCGCCAAAGCCATCCGGGATAACCAGCACTATCAGGAACAGTGGAAGACTCACACATATCATTCCTATGAGTCTGCTCACAAGTGAGAGATCTCCGCCCGTCATGGAAAAGCCCCCTCTTGTGAAGATGGATATAACTCCAAGTACCAGTATGCATACATTCAGCACAAATGGTATCTCCATGGTGTCAGCGTCTATAAATGTGATGATAGTCAGCAGTGCAAAGAACAGGAATACCGTGACCGCCTCAAGGCTCACACCAAACTGCCACACCATCAGCACTCCGAACACTCCACCAAGTATCTGTATGAATAAGCATCTCGGAGAAAACTTCTCAAAGCTTTTCGGCTTTCCCTTGAATATATTCTCATTGTTCGGTAGCTTGAGTATGATCTCATTCGCCAGAGTGAAAAGCACCACCCCAAGTAAAAACGCAACTATATAGGAAATTATATCAGTTGAATTCATAATTAATTACTCCTACCCCTTCTAAAATATAAATATATCGATACATATTCTTCTAGTCTCATACAACTACATTACAGGTATCTAATATAATAAATATCCTCTCCATAAACAGGTGAGCACACTGCTGCGTCCGTCATCAAATGCTCACCGTCCGTCACCTACTGCTCACGATGGTCGATGACACGCTGTGTCTTCTTCTCACTTCTAGGCAGCGTTCCAACAGGGACAACAGTAATCTTCGGTGTAACTCCAATCCTTGACTTGAACAGATCTCTGATCTGACGTCCTGTCTGCTCAAAATCTACACGTCCCTCGGCCTCAACTGTAACCAGCATGATATCCTTATTGGCAGGCTCGTCATGGGCTATATTTATGGTGTACTCACTTGGAACTCCATCAACAAGCGCAAGCAGCTCCTCAACCTGACTTGGGAACATATTTACGCCGTGTACCTTGAACATATCGTCACTTCTGCCCTTGATGATATCAAGTCTAGGATGCTTTCTTCCGCATGGGCACTCACCTGGAATGATCCTTGATATATCGTGTGTCCTGAAACGGATGAGCGGAGCCCCTTCCTTAACCAGAGTAGTGATAACTATCTCTCCCTCCTCTCCGTCAGGGAGAGTCTTTCCGGTCTTCGGATCTATTATCTCTATATAAACATAATCATCCCAATAGTGCATTCCATTCTGGGCATCGCAGCTTATTCCGATACCAGGTCCATAGATCTCTGTAAGTCCATATATATCATACAGCTCTATTCCAAGCTTCTCTTTTATATACTTTCTCTTCTTCTCACTCCAGCGTTCTGAGCCAAATACGCCCTTTTTCAAATGTATCTTATCCTTAAGCCCTCTCTTATCTATCTCTTCGGCAAGAAGAAGTGCGTATGATGATGTTGCTGTGAGAACTGTACTTTCAAGATCGATCATCATCTGCAACTGTTTGTCAGTATTTCCAGGGCCCATAGGAATCACCATGGCACCAAGTTTCTCCGCACCTGCCTGAAATCCTATTCCGGCTGTCCACAGGCCATATCCCGGAGTGATATGCACTCGGTCTTTCTTTGTCACTCCTGCTGTCTCGTAACATCTTGCGAACATGGTTGCCCAGTCATCGACATCCTTTGCTGTGTAAGGTATGATGACCGGCTTTCCGGTTGTTCCTGAAGATGAATGGATGCGGACTACCTCCTCATCCGGAACAGCCTGTATTCCCAGCGGATAAGCATTTCTCAGGTCGTCCTTGCTTGAAAACGGAAGCTCCTCAAATGCCTCCTGACTTGTCACATCTGTTATACCAAGCTCTCTGTACTTCTTACCATAATAGCTGTCAGTCTTTACAAGTCTCTTTATCTGAGCGTCCACCTGACTGAGCTGTGTGTCATTTAACTTCATAATTTTTACTCTCCTTTTTCCCTTCGGTCAGCCCATCGCCAACTACATCTTCATCGCATATTCAAATACTTTCTTGTTCACCTCTACAAACTTCGGATTCACTCCATTCTCAATAGCTGAAATGATATCCACCTCGTCAAGTCCAAGTCTGCCGCTGGCAACTGCAACTCCAAGAAGTGCTATGTTGTAGAACTTTGCCGAACCAAATTCACGGCTTATCGCCGCGCCGTCCATGACTATACAGTCACATTTGTCCTTCAGGTAGTCAAGCATAGGCTGCGCCTCGTAGCCTGAATTCATGAGCGAGTCAGTCGCCGGTTTCACCGGGACGTTGTTGGTGATGACGATTCCTCCCTTTTTCAGATAAGCCAGATTGCGCACCGCCTCTGCAGGCTCAAACGCAAGTATAATGTCAGCACCGCCCTGAGCTATCAGCGGTGAATACGCCTCACCGATCCTCACATGGCTCGTGACACTTCCGCCTCTCTGCGCCATACCTATGGTCTCTGCCGAATGTACCGTCTCGCCCTTTGCCATATACGCCGATGCGATGAGCTTGGACGCAAGAACCGTTCCCTGTCCGCCTACACCGCAGACCAGAATATCTTTATTCATTGCTAGCACCTCCTATCGCACCCACCGGACAGATCTGTGCGCACAGACCGCATCCTGTACACAGGCTTTCATCTATCGCCACCTTGCCATCCTTAAGGATGATCGCAGGACAGCCTATCTCTCTGATACATTTCTTACACTGTATGCACTTTTCAGATATCTCCATCTTGCCCGATGGCTTGGTGATGGCTATACAAGGCGACTTGAAAATGATCGCTTTAACTCCCCTGATATCTGCGCACTCCTTAACTGCTGCCACGCTGGCCTCAAGATCAAGCGGATCAACCGTGACTATCTTCTTCACTCCGATTCCCTCGAGTACCTTCTGTATGCTCACCTTGTCCACGAACTGGCCCATCATATTGCGTCCTGTTCCCGGATGTGGCTGGTGTCCCGTCATGGCTGTGGTCGAGTTGTCGAGCACACACAGAATCATATTCGCATCATTGTAAACTGCATTTACCACTCCTGTCATACCCGATGCAAAGAATGTGGAATCTCCCACAAATGCAAAGCACACACCGTCTTCATCCACCCAATGGAAGCCCTGCGCCATGGTGATTCCGGCTCCCATGCACAGACAGGTATCCACCATGTCAAGCGGCATGGCATTTCCAAGTGTATAGCATCCTATATCTCCGCAGAAGTAGCTCTTTCTGCCAGCCATCGCTTTCTTTACCGCGTAAAATGACGCTCTGTGAGGGCATCCTGCACACAGCACCGGAGGTCTCACAGGAAGCTCTGGTGCATCTGACACATCCACCTGGGAAGTCTTCTCAAGGTCAAGGAAATCGCACAGGATATCCGCAGCCTTGTTGGTAGAAAGCTCTCCGCTCGCCGGCACATCCCCGGTCTGCTTTCCTCTGACATCTATATCCATATGATATTTGCCTGCAAGGCGTAATATCTGATTCTCTATGTATGGGCTGAGCTCCTCAAGACACATGACCTCCGTCACTCCGTCCAGCACATTCTTCACGAACTGCTCAGGGAACGGATGTGGAGTTGCTATACGGACCAGCTTCACATCGGGCACATTCTTAAGCGTCTCCTTTGCATAGCAGTAGCTGATTCCCGATGCGAATACAGCCTTGCTGCCGCTGCCCTCCACCATGTTCATGGAGTAGCTGCCGAAGTCGTCCCCAATCTCTACATTTCTTTTTTCTATCATGGCATGATTGGCAAATGACAATCTCGGGAAGATGACCCATTTCTTTGAATCCTTTACAAATCCCTCATATTCCTTTGCCTTCCACTCGTCTTTTACCTCTATGGATGCGTATGCATGACACACTCTTGTTGTCGGTCTGAACAGAACCGGTGTCTTGTATTTCTCCGAGTAGTCAAATGCATCCTGTATCATCTGATATGCCTCCTCAGGAGTCGACGGATCAAATACCGGGATCCTGCAAAAATCTGCAAACATCCTCGTATCCTGCTCCGTCTGTGACGATATCGGTCCCGGATCGTCCGCAGACACGATGACCATTCCGCCTTTTATCCCGACATACGCCAGTGACATAAGCGGATCCGATGCCACGTTGAGTCCCACCTGTTTCATGGTCACAAGCGTCCTCGCTCCACTGTATGATGCACTGGCGGCAACCTCCATAGCCGCTTTCTCATTTACTGACCACTCCACATGGACTCCGTCATGCGGGTATTTTGCCACTGTCTCCAGTATCTCCGAAGACGGGGTTCCCGGATATCCAGCCACCAGATTCAGCCCCGCCGCAAGTGCACCGAGGGCTATGGCCCCGTTACCCATAACATATTCTTTTCTCATAACAATACTACCTTCCAAGTCATTTATAAATTCTCTTATATTTCGATATTATACCCTCCACGGCTTTCAATGACAACAAATATTCTGTGGCAGCACCACTTTACTGTTATAAAGTGGTGCTGTCCCTTCAAATTCATTCTCTTCTTTTTAACATGCATATGTGATACAATGTTTCTTGAATTTTTATAGAAGGAGAATAACCATGAACAACCGACCATTTGCCGGCAGAACTGCTGCCGTTATAGATCTGGCAAAGCTCAGGAGCAATATTGCCAACATAAAATCAAGACTGAAACCGGGTGTTGAATTTATCGCTGTCATGAAGGGCGATGGATACCGCCACGGTATTGCAGGACTTTACCCGACTCTTAAAGAGTGTGGCATAGACAGCTACGCCGTCGCCATCTGGGAAGAGGGAAAGATGCTCAGGGACGCAGGGGCCACAGAGTCTATCCTTATCCTCGGCGATACAGCGGATGACATGCTGGACGAGGCCGCAAAGTACGACCTTGATCTCACTGTCTTTTCAATGGAGGGTGCTGAGAACATGGCTGCCGCTGCAAGAAGAGCCGGCAAGAAACAGAATGTCCAGATAAAGCTGAACACCGGTATGAACCGAATAGGATTCCCGGTATGTCAGGAATCATTTGACACTATAAAGAAGATCTGCGAGATGGACGACCTGAACGTAACAGGTATATTTACACATTTTGCAAGGGCAGATGAGGGGGATCACACAAGTGCAAGAAAGCAGCTTGACCTATATCTCCACGCCGTAAATGAACTTGAGAAGATGGGGGTTATCATACCAAAGCACCACGTAGCCAACAGCCCTGCCATACTGATGCTGCCTGAGGCACAGCTCGACGCAGTCAGATGCGGTGATATCCTCTATGGTCTCACTCCTTCTGATGATTTTGACTGGAAGAATTCAGGTCTTCAGGAGATCCTCAGCTGGTACACATACGTTGCCATGGTGAAGGAGGTTCCTGCCGGATCTGAGATTGGATACGGTGGAACATTTGTCACCAAAAGGCCTACAAAGATCGCCACACTTCCGGTTGGTTTTGCGGACGGCTACAGCCGTTACCTGTCCAACAAGGGCAAGGTCATCATAAATGGTCATGAGGCACCGATCATCGGACGCGTATGTATGGATCAGTGCATGGCGGACATCACAGACATCCCGGATGTACAGCGCGGCGACACCGTAACCCTACTCGGCGAGGGCATGTCCATCGAGGACATGGCAAATATGCTTGATACGAATGTGGATGTGATCGTGTGCAACATATCGGTGAGGGTTCCGAGGGTATATATAAATGGGGATATCTGATCGGCAGCGCCACGGAGGAGAAGGTATGACTTTTGGAGAACGATTGTATGAATTGCGAAATAAAAATAATCTATCCCAGGAAGAGCTTGCGGAGGTTTTAGATGTGTCCCGGCAATCGATTTCCAAATGGGAAAATGATAAGGCATATCCTGAGATGACAAGGCTGCTGTTTATGAGTGATTATTTTGATGTCTCATTAGATTATCTGATGAGAGGAATTGAAAAAGAAAATAATGAAGAAAAAGTAACTGCAGACGATGCGGACAAAAATTCAAATGATAAATACAAAACAAAAAACATCCTGCTAGTATGGAATAATTTTCTGTCCAATTTATCCCCACATCAAAAGACATTATTTATGTTGCTGTATATATTGATTATCTGCTCATTAGTCGCACTCATTGTAAGTGTAATATATCTCGGTGGCTACGAAATAGGAAAATTCATCGGATATCTGACAAAATGACCTGAAATAGCGTGCTGCAACCACAAGTTTACACAAGTGCAACCATATATTTATGGTCTGTTTGTGCCATAAATGCTACCTTTTAATTACAAAATTTATTAGGAGGCTGCTTATGAAAACGAACGGAAATGATTTCAAGAATTGGATGAATCACGGAACCCAAATCCAGATATTGATAAGAAGGATAATGATTATAGGCCTGATCGCACTTATGATATACGGCACAGGTTATGCTATTGGAACATTTATTGCACACCTTGGGTTTTAAAGGTGGGGATATGGGATATGTTATTTCCATCATGTCTATTATTATCTCCATCATTTATTGATAAAATGATGGAGATAAATCTGAAATGAAGAGGATTTTTAAAAAGCAAAAAGTGTCAAATACATATAAACATTTGTTCATCCGCACCTGACACTAATTAAGATTCTAATTATACCAACATCCACTGCAACAGACAAAATGAAACAAGGCTCCCTATTTCATCACCGCATTATACACATCCCTCTTAGGGACTCCGCGGTCCACTGCCGCCTGCTTGATCGCGTCTTTCTTCGACATGCCCTGATCAACATACATCTGGACATGTTCCTCCACGGACATAGCCTCGAACGAACTCTTCTTCTCCTCCTCAAGTTTCTTTACATCAAGTCCCTCTATCACGAGAACGAATTCTCCTCTTGGATCTTCCTCCTCGTAGCGGGCTATAGCCTGTGAGAGCATCATTGGTTCTATCGTCTCATGTTTCTTGGTGATCTCTCTGGCAAGTGTTATATGCCTGTCACCGAGAGCCTCCATGAGTTCCGCCAAAGTCTTCTTAAGCTTGTGAGGGGCCTCATACATCACCATAGTCCTAGTCTCTCGTTTCATCTCCTCGAGGACCCTCGCCCTGTCTTTCTTGTCATATGGAAGAAACGCCTCAAATGCAAATCTTCTTGTAGAAAGTCCGGAACTGATAAGTGCCGATATACATGCACAGGCACCTGGAACAGGCGTAACTTCAAGTCCGGCATCAAGAGCCTGTCTCACAAGCTCCTCCCCGGGATCAGATATACCCGGAGTTCCCGCATCGGTTATGACCGCCACATTCTGTCCCTGCTGTATCTTCTCAACAAGAACCTTCGCCTTGTCGTATTTGTTGTATTCATGATAACTCGTCATGGGGGTCTTGATCTCGAAATGATTGAGCAGTTTAATACTGTTTCTTGTATCCTCCGCCGCTATCACATCCACCTCTTCAAGAACCTTGACGGCCCTGTATGTCATATCCTCAAGATTGCCTATAGGTGTCGCCACCAAATATAACTTTCCTGCCATATATATCCTCTCTTCTGCTGAACATCTGAGTATTGAAAATCATAGATATCTTATGCTGCCTCTTATCTCTTTGCCGTACCTTCATACGTCGCCAGCAGCTGCTCCGTATAAACTCCCGGAGCTTTGTATACTATCATAGGCGGATCGATCTTGATCATGGAATTGCCGCCCTTCACAGCCTCCACTATGACCATGTTCGGCTCCTTGTCTATGTAAGGATGTACAAGCTGCATCCTCTTTGGCTCAAGCCTGTGCTCATGCAGACATTCAAATATCTCAGCCAGTCTGAACGGCTTATGTATCATATAAAAACTTCCGCCGGGTTTAAGGGCATGCTCTGCCGCTGCCACCACCTGATCCAACGTCACATGCACCTCATGTCTCGCTATGTTCTTCGGAGCATCCGGATTTTCCAGACCGTGACTGCCCTTTATGTATGGCGGATTTGAGGTCACTATGTCAAAGGAGGCCTTCTTGTAGTTACAAGAGACCTCCTTTATATCTCCGTTATCTATTCGCACTAAACCGTCAAGCCCATTGAGGCTCACGCTCCTTGCCGCCATGTCCGCACATGCAGGCTGAAGCTCTATGCCTATAAACCGTGCATCGTTCACCAGTTCGGTAACCGCTGATCCACGATCTGAGCACTTCCCACTATCTATCTCCTGATGATCACCCGCTATCTTATCGTCGGCGACACACAGATCAGCAAGTCTCTCCTCTCTGGTAAGAGCCTCATACCCATACTCCTTTGCAGCAAGAAGTATAGGTATGATACCTGTTCCCGTTCCGAGATCCAGATATCTGCCACCGCGCTTAAATCTCACATAGTTTGCCAACAGCACAGCATCCATCCCAAAGCAGAACATTCCGCTGTTCTGTATGATCTGATAACCCTTGCACTGCAGGTCATCTATCCTCTCACAGGATCTAATAACCACTTCCGGTCTAATCGTCAAATTTGGACTTTCCACCCTTGTCCTCCAATGCCTCAAGTGCCTTGTACTCCTCGGCACTGAGTCTCTCTGAATTCTTCTTTCTCTTAGGCTTGAACTTCAGATCAGCCACAGGATACTCCATAACTTCCTTGTTGTCATCCTTGTCTGTCACCACGATCTTAACCTTCTGACGGAGGACGTTCACGGACATGACCTCCCCCTTATTTCCATCTATTGTCCTCACGAAATCTCCCACATTTGGAAGTTTTTCATTCAGATACTCGTAAGTGTCCTGCTCATGTTTCAGACAGCACATAAGCCTTCCGCACACACCTGATATCTTGGTTGGATTAAGTGACAGGTTCTGCTCCTTCGCCATCTTGATCGACACAGGAACGAACTCTGACAAATGCTTATTACAGCAGAGCTCCCTTCCACATATGCCGATTCCACCCACCATCTTGGTCTCATCGCGGACACCAATCTGTCTGAGCTCTATTCTTGTCTTGAACACCGACGCAAGATCCTTTACCAGCTCACGGAAATCAATTCTTCTGTCCGCAGTAAAGTAGAACAGCACCTTGTTATTGTCAAATGTATACTCAGCCTCTATGAGTTTCATGTCCAGCTTGTGCTTGGCTATCTTCTCAAGACAGATGTCAAATGCTCTCTTGCTCTTCTTCTTGTTATCCTCGTATTTCTTCGTGTCATCGGCAGTTGCTATTCTTATGATTGGTTTGAGCGAAGCTGTGAGCTTACTGTCCTCAACCTCTCTTCTGCCTAGAACTACCTTGCCATACTCCACGCCTCTTGCAGTCTCAACTATGACAAATGTGCCAGTCTCAACTTCAAAATTCTGTGGGTCAAAATAATATATCTTTCCATTCGGTCTAAAACGGACTCCTATAATCTCTTTCATCAACAATTCTCCTTCATAGTCAGGAGCATAAGCTCCATAGCAATGTCAAAGCTGACATTTGCCTCAAGTCTGACTTTTGCCTTATCCATAGACTTGAGCACTTTTTCTATACCCTCATAACTGATATGGGATGACTGTTTTCTTATATCCATATAGTATTCCTTAAACATCAGCCTTCCAGGGTTGTTGGATACCTTAAGCATAAGTATATCCCTGTACCACATCATCATAAGATCGATGTAATCACTTATCTTGAGCTTGTACAACTCCATATTTTTGATAGCAAACAACATATCATCAACTGTCATATCCCTGAGATGTCTCATAAGTTTTACAACATTTTCCTTAATCTCCCTGTACTCATCACTTGTGGCAAGTCTTATCGCCTTTCCCAGATTTCCCTGGGCAAAATCCATACAGAAATCAGCTTTCTGCTTGTCAAGTTTCAGTTCATTCATGAGATAATCAAGTATATCATGCTCTCTGACCGGTTTCACATTCAGGACTATACATCTGGATTGGATAGTCTGGAGCATCTTATCTATATTGTTCGTGAGCAGTATAATGATCGCATATGACGGAGCCTCCTCAATAGTCTTGAGAAGTGCGTTTTGTGCATTCACATTAAGAAGCTGTGCATCCTCTATTACATATATCTTATATCTGCTGCTGTACGGCTTAATATCAATATCTGAATTCACCTGATCACGTATCTCCTCAACAGATATGACATTTGGCTTGTCGTGTGTGACCCAGATAATATCCGGCTGGTTTCCTGTCTCACACTGAATACATGATTTACAATGATTACAAGGATCTGCTTTGCCCTCCTCACACTGAAGAGTTTTCACAAGCGCCCTTGTGAGGGTCTTCTTACCACTGCCAGTCTCGCCATTTATTATATATCCCTGTGATATCTTTCCAAGCTCTATGCTGCTCTTGAAATGGCGTATTATGTCCTCATGTCCGATTATTTCTGTGAAATCTATCATAAATACCAACCCCCTTACATTATTAATTCACATTGTCTGTAGCATTCTGACCTTCTCCTATCAGAATGCATCACAGGTTGAGTTTCTTCTCTACATACTTTGTTATTATACCATGAATCTCATCAATAGGTAAAGTAGCGTCTATCTTTACTATTCTCTCAGGATGCATATCTGCCAACTTGCGGTATCCATTCACGACCTTCTGATGGAATTCAAGCTTTTCATTTTCCATCCTGTCAAGCTCAGCCTGATTTTTCTTTCTTGCAATTCCTTCCTGTGCGTCAAGATCCATAAGGAATGTCATATCAGGCATGATTCCCTGAAGTGCAAACTCATTTACCTTATACACTGTGTCCACGCCAAGTCCTCTTCCTATTCCCTGATATACCGCAGAGGAATCAACAAATCTGTCAGCTATAACCGCCTGTCCCGCTTCAAGCGCCGGTTTGATGTTCTCCTCTACGAGTTGGGCTCTGGCTGACGCATATAAAAGCAACTCTGTCATATATCCCATCTCAGAGAAATCCTTGTTCAAGATGACCTCACGTATCGCCTCGCTTATAGGATTTCCACCCGGATCTCTGGTTATCAGCACATCGTAACCTTTTTTCTCAAGATACTTCTTGAGAAGTTCCCTCTGTGTTGTCTTGCCGGCTCCATCTGGTCCTTCTATTGTTATAAATATTCCTCGCATATCTTAACCCTCTATACACACTGCAAATGTATATATGCCTTTCTTCTATAATCTGATCATCTGCCTCATCCAGCAGACCCGTACAGTACCTCCCTCTGACAAAATACGGCTGTATTTTCTTCAGTCATCACACAACACGGCTATGCATCCATCATCCACACCCGACACATTAAGTCCATTTCTTAACATCGTCTCTATTCCGCAGACAACCAACTCGTCCACTATCTCTCCAGGAGCCAGCACCGGAATTCCCGGCGGATATGCATACACAAATGCACCTGAGATTCTTCCCATCGACCGATCAAGCGACACCTGTTCTGAAGGCTCATCCCATGCTTTTCCAGGAACCATCGCGGATTTTCTTCCGGATATAATGTCCATTGCGCTGCCGCCATCCATAATCAGTCTATACTCAAGTCCATCGTCTATCTCTTCTATCGCCTTAAACAGTATATCATAACTATCGGCACTGTCCACAACAGATGATATACAAATAACATAACTCACCGAAGCCATCTCCACGATCAGCCCATACCTATCAGCCAATATGTCAGCGAGCATAACTCCGGTAAATATCTGTCCTGATCTGTCCACAGTTCCCGGTCTCACGACAAATACCAGCCTTCCCTCATCGTGGTCAAATACTTTACACGCGTCACATGATCTGAACAGGCGTATATTTCTGAGACTGTCACATTTTCCAGCAAATATCTCAAGCCTCCGTCCATACTCGACAAATTCTGCCTTGTTATTTACACCAAATGCCACCGCCTTCTCCATACTCTGCATAAATATATACGAAGGTGACGAGGTCTGGAATATCTGCAGATATCTCCTGACTCTCTCATCAAGTTTCGGATTCATCACATGAAGGAGCGATGTCTGAGTAAGTGCAGGCATGGTCTTGTGAAGACTCTCGATTACGAGGTCTGCCCCCTGCTTCATGGCCGTTTCATGCCCTTCCATGAAATTCAGATGTGCTCCCTGCGCCTCATCCACTATGAGATATATTCCATATCTGTGTGCGATTTCGGCTATGGTTCTTATGTCTGATATGACGCCCTCATATGTCGGTGATGTGATGATCACCGCACTCGGTTTTCTGCCATCCGCTATCATTGTATTGATCGTACACTCCAGCTTATCCGGCGATATATCACCCAATATATCTGTTCTTTCCGGCACCTCATAATCGCCTTTACCACAGGCGTCAGTCATTTTGTCCGACATTGACTGATTCACGCCACAGCGCCATTTCATATCAACATAATCTGGCACTATGTATTCTGGCTCAAGCTCAAGCATGCAGATTGCATTGTACACCGCCTTATGACAGTTCCTGGCCGCAAGTATAATATCCCCTCGGCGGCACGTGGCATGGATAGCCGTCATAAGTCCGGACGTGGAACCGTTCACCAGCATGTACGTCGCAAATGTACCATACACCTTCTTCATCTCAGCAAGACTGTCCGCTATGAACATCTCCGGCTCATGCATATCATCAAGATCCTTAGCCTCTGTGAAATCATGTGCATATACTCCATTCCAGAAGTTTTCCCGGGATTTTGAAATGTTATCAACATTTTGGGGTAATTGTCCACCGTTTTCATCATCTTTCAAGCACATACCACCGTCTGGCTTTTCTAACGGCTGTCTCTTGTGCCCTGGCATATGCCAAGGATATGTGCCCTTCTCTATATATTTTTCAAGCGCCTCATTTATATATTCTCTCACTGTTTTTCTCCGTAACATAGGTTCTGTGTGATATAATACCACACTTTTATACCTTTGTAACAGCACGTACTTTGATCGTTTCCCCGCAAATACAAAAACAGGAGAAACCATTTTAGGTCTCTCCTGCGAGGGGGTATGAAAAAGTAATTTATCATCTTTTATTATGATCTGCCAAATGCTGCAACAGCATCCTCTATCTTCTGCAGTTCTTCCTCTGTCATGACTGTGTGAGCCTGTTTCTCCGCAGCCTTCAAGTTGCTTAATATCTGCTCAGGTCTCGATGCACCGATAAGCACAGTCGTTACCTCAGGTTTATTGAGCAGCCATGCTATTGCCAGCTCTGAGAGTTTCATATCATATCCGGCTGCGATCTCATTTAACTGATTGAGGAGAGGTCTAGTTTCAAGCACCTGATCCTCATGAAGGAATCTTCCGTCCTTCACTGCCCTGCTGTCCGCCGGCATATCCTTCAGATATCTGTCTGTCAGCATTCCCTGTGCCAGAGGTGAGAAACATATGAGACCCTTGCCTGATGCGTATGTCTGCTTCAGAAGTCCATTCTTCTCGACAGATCTGTCCAGTATGCTGTATCTGTTCTGATTTATCACAAATGGCACATGAAGCTCATCAAGTATGCGCTCTGCCCTTGCCATGGTTGGTCCGTCATAGTTGGAGAGTCCGACATAGAGTGCCTTTCCACTCTTAACTATCTGTGCCAGCGCACCCATGGTTTCCTCGAGAGGAGTGTTCGGATCCATTCTGTGATGATAGAATATATCCACATATGGGATGCCAAGTCTTTTAAGGCTCTGGTCAAGACTCGCTATGAGGTACTTTCTGCTGCCCCAGTTGCCGTAAGGTCCTTCCCACATATCGTATCCGGCCTTCGTGCTGATTATCAGCTCATCCCTGTACGCACCCAGATCCTCTCTGAGTATCTTTCCAAAGTTTTCCTCTGCACTTCCGTACACTGGTCCATAGTTGTTAGCTATATCAAAATGTGTTATTCCGTTGTCAAATGCGGTAAAGCACATCTTCTTCATATTCTCGAAATCGTCATTTGTTCCAAAGTTATGCCAGAGTCCAAGTGCCAAAGGCGGCATCATAAGACCGCTCTTTCCGCAATGTCTGTAAAATCCTGTACCTTCAACATTCTTATATCTATTCTCTGCTGCCTTATAATCTCCCATATTGATACCTCTCTTAAAATTAACCTTACGATGGTTTCTTCGTATATATGCAAGTTATCACTACATTTTGAAGTATATCATACCTATTACAT
>ERZ1027061.17-NODE-17-length-68450-cov-7.161912_pt1 | contig 68450 bp, 50 predicted proteins | sample MGYA00519283_ERZ1027061 | MGnify/ENA primary metagenome ERZ1027061 (study PRJEB26926, sample SAMN06164849) | human gut metagenome | biome: ENVO:00009003; feature: ENVO:2100002; material: ENVO:00002003 | host: Homo sapiens | place: USA | collected 2012 ... | reverse complement strand
ATTCGCCGTTGGCGCGCTCGTCGGTTTCGGCGGATTCGTCGCAGGATTCGCCGTTTCGGGCACATCCGTCACAGGGGTGTTCGTGGCGGTTACGTCATCACGCGGAATGTCGGTCGTCAGTGCGTCAGTTACGGAGGGCGTGGATGCTGCCGGGGTATCCGTCGCAGGGGCATCCGCCGTCGGTGCATCGGTTATCGGCGTATCCGTCGCGGGTGTGTCAGTCGGCATCATCGTCGCGGTGACTACGGGCGGTGCAGCGGTTTGCTGCGATTCCATCTGCCGCTGAATGCGAATCTGCTCCAGCGCCATCAGCGCATCATCCGACTCCTGCTGCGCGCGGCTGGCATCCCACTGGTTGTAGCCCACCAGCGCCAGTGCCGCCAAAATCAGCACCAGCCCCAGCGTCATCAGCAAATTGCCCTTACGGTTCTTCATGCTCTTGGCTCCATTTCCGGTGCAGAATCCAGCCAATGACGAACAGAATCATGCCCGCGCCCGCCAGAATCGGCACCGGCCACCACAATTGCCCCGTTTCGGGAATCGGGGCGGTCGGGGTCGGCGTGACCGTGCGGCGGTTGGTAATCACATACACGCCGTTTTCGATGGAATATTCCGGCTCATAGTACACGTCAGCCCCCAGAATCTCGTTGAGGGTGTACACATGGTCAGCCGGTAAATCCTTGAAGATATGGTGCCAGTTGTTTTCGCTGTTCAGAATCACCGTGTCGATATGCTGACCGTCTTGCATCAGATGAATTTCAATCTGCACAGGGCGATATGTGCCGCGGTTGTCGTCGTCCCACACCTTGACGCACTCAAGGTCAATCAGCGCGGGCGAGCGCTCCAGCTTGATGGTGGAGAGGACGTCATACTGCCACTCGTCGTCCACATTGCGCGTCGGCACAGAGGTCAGGAAGGACTGGAAGCTGTACGCCCAGCCGCCGATGATAACCGGCGTGCCGGAAACAAGGTACAGACCGGGGTTGAGTCCCGCGAAGGCAACTCGACCGTTTTCGTCCGTCGTGCCGGTGAAATCAGGCGTTTCGGACGCAGCAAGGGCTTTCATCGCTTCGGACGCGGCTGCCCAGTCCGCCGCGTTCTTCAGCGCGTTAATGTCGATATTCAGGATGCTGTACGGGCTGCGCAGGGCGAACCGAGCGTCCGCATCCATGTCCGCCACCTGATACAGCTGGAAGGTCACGCCGGGCAGGTGCGCATCATCCTCGTTGTCATCCGCCTGAATGGCGAACGTCAAGGGGTGCGTCAAATCCACCCGTTCAAAGGCAAGCGCGCAGGGCGCAAGCAGAAGGCAGCACAATGCTGTCAGCAGGACAAGCGCCAGCAGGCGCGAGGGTTTGCGGCTCATCACGACCGCTCAGCTCCTTTCCGCTTCTTGTGTTTCGGGCTGGTCGTTACCAGCATGAGAATGAGGAGAATCAGCAGCATCGGCGCGGCGACAATCGGCGCGACGATGTAGGGGTCAATCACGAGTGCGTCCGCGGAGATGCGCACGGATAGCTGCGCAAGCGACGTTTCGACCCGGTGTCCGCGGACAAGCAGCCGGTGCGAGTTAATGCCGTAGGGCGTGCAGGTGACGAGCGTGCACAAATCCATGCCGTCATAGATTTGCAGTGCGCTGACGTCATGCGGCTCGACAATGAGAATTTGGTCGATTTCATAGGTCAGCACCTTGTCCAGCACGCGGAGGGTGAAGGTATCGCCGTAGGTGAGCTGGTCAAGGTTGGTAAAGAGCTTGGCGGAGGGCAGCCCTCGATGCGCCGAGAAGGCGGAATGCGTCCCCGGTTCGCCGGTCGGCAGGCTTGTGCCCTCAATGTGACCGACGGCGACCTGAAGCACGTTGGCGTTCGTCGAGTGATACAGCGGCAGCGTCACGGCAATCTGCGGAATCTCAATCACCCCGATGATGCCCGAACCGCCGACATTCATCACCGCGTCGTACTCCTCGCGCTCCTCGTCGGTCATGATCAAGCGATCGACGGTAGACTGTGCGCGGAGTTTTTCGTTATAAGCGTTTGCCGCCGCCCAATCCGCCTCGTAATCCTTCTTGGACTCCTGCTCCACCACCGTGTTGTAGGTGGCTACGGCACGCGACTGGTGGAAGGAATTGTAGAAATCCGACACGGACGGGTACAGAAGGAGCGCCAGACCCACAAACAGCACCACAAACAGCAAAATGGTTGTCATATTGCGCTTCATGAGCCGCCTCCTTTCTGCAAACATGCTTCATTTTCCCATTTGGGAATGCCGGGCGGCGGCATTGCGCGCACCGCCCGGCAGGGGTTTCATCAGAACATGGGGATGTTCAACGAATTGCGGGAGAGAAATTAGATTTCGTCCGCTTCGGCCTTGCGGCGAACGATGAGGATGAGCGCCGCGCCCACGAACATCATGCCGCCCAGCACGTAGAAGATGGTCGTGCCGATGCCGCCGGTCTCAGGCAGGGTCGCGCCGGACTTGTTGACGAGCTTGTTGTTCATCGTAGAAGCCGCCGTGAGTTCCATGGTTGCACTTGCACCGCCAGCAGCTTCCTTGTGGTCTGCCGAAATCGTGATGGTGACAGGATCCAGCGGATTATAGGTAGCAGGGACCGTGGTTTCCTTCAGCGTGTACGTGCCGTGATCCAGACCGATGATGTTGAACGTACCATTGGCTTCCGTAATCATTTCATTGTTTGCGACATCCGTATAGGTATCATTCGGCTTCGTGGTGCCTGCGACAATGTAATTGCCATCGGCATCCTTCCACAGCGGAACAACACGATCATTTTGGTCATAAAGCGTGAAGCCAGCGCCAGCCAGTTCTTTGCCAGCTTCAGCCGTGTTCGCATACTTCGTGTTGTTCACAACATAGGTGAAGAGCCAGACATGGTCTTCCGGCGTTTTACCCATGCCATCAGCATTGGGGTTGTTGGAGTATTCCAAATCGACGCTGTTCTTGTTGTCCGTGCTGTTTGCGCTCGCGTTGAAGACCTGCGCTTCTTCGTTCAGATACGCCGTGTAAACAACCTCAACCGTAATCTTGTCCGTAACAAGGATGCTGGTGTTTTCTTTCATCACCTTCTTCAGGTCTTCGATTGTGAGCGTCCAAGACGGCTTATCCTGATTTTCACCAACCTTGCCTGCGCCCTTCTGACCAGGCGTTGCAGTGCAAACATAATCGGTACCTTTCAGTGCGATGCCGTTCACCTTCACAGAATCAATCTGAACGAAGGTAATGCCCTTGGACATGGTGTCGTTGAAGACCAGCTTGTACGTCGGATAGTCATTATAATCCGCATTGACCGGAATAGTCGCGACCAGACGGAACTTGAAGTTTTCAAACAGCGCGTGGTCGGCACTCTCGCCCCAGCCTTCCGGATTCACTTCTCCGCCGTTCTTTTCAGCATCAGCAACTTCGTCCTGTACCTGCTTGTCCACAGAGGGCTTTTCAGACTTTGCAGTCGCAACGATGTCCTGATCCAGCACCTTTACAATCAGCAGCGTGGCAGCGCCGTCCTTGCCTTCCAGCTTTGCCTGATTGTCCCGCACAAGGTAATAGCCAGGGGTCAGTTTCTGGCTCTTGCCGGGGGCTGCTTTGGTGGAAGAGAACGTATCAACCGGAGCGGATTCAGCGTTCCAGTACTTCGTGATTTCAGCCAGCTTTTCCTGATTCGTGCCCGAAACAGTTTTCAGAGCCTCCAGAACTGCGTCCGGCACAGGATCACCAGTCGTGACCGCAGCAGTGTCGTTCTTGGCGTTTGCGCCCCACTTGACGCTCGTCAGCACTTTCGCACCAGATTCATCTGTTACAACATCAGCAGTGAAAATCTGGTACACCTGGTATTCGTGATCCACATCGTCCTTCGGATTCACCGTAATCGTAAAACCGGTAGCAGTCGGCGTATCGCCTTCCGTCACTTCAGAAGCGCTTGCGACAGTGACCATGCTCAGCACGAGCATCATGGCCAGCAGAATTGCCCAAAACTTTTTCATGGTTTTTCTCCTTTTCGTTGTCGTTTTTCATTCATTGGGAAACGTTTTGCGGGGATTACCGGGGTTGCCTACGTCGGGAGGTCTCCTGACGTATAGCTGCTATGCTTTTTTCATTCCTCCTCCCGTCGTTTTCTTCCCCATGTTTATACAAGGGCTTTCGCCCGCGTATACGGATTGAGCTGCCCCGGAAGGGGGGCTGCCGACTGCTCAGCAGCCTTCCCTCCGGCGTTTGATTTCCTGCCCCAGCAGCAATGCCGCCGCTGCCATCAGCAGCAGACCGCCCGCCGTGTACGGCAGTGTGCCGATGCCGCCCGTCTCGGGCAGCGTGTAGGTAATGGGTGTGTTCGTAATCTGGAAGACGCGATTTTCGCTGTTCGCGGGAATCGGCAGGGTGTTCGTGGCGTTCGTGTCGTCCGTCACCAGCTGCCAGCCGCTGCCCACCGGGGTCTTCTCGACGACGTAGTAGCGGTAGATGTTGCCACCCGCGTCATACGCCGGGAGATTGTACCACTTGTAGCCCCACCAGATGTTCTTGCTGCCTTCCGGCGCGGTGTATTCAACCACTTCGCCAAACTGCCAGCCATCCAGATTCTTCGTGACGACCTTCCCCGCTTCCGCGTCCCAGCCAAGGGTAACGGTCGCGATGATCTTGTCGCCATCCGCCGCCGCTTCCGCGGTGGTCTGCTTGAGCGTCAGCGTGATGTCCGGGAGGTTCGCGGGATTCAGCGTGAACTGATTGTCCAGCGACGTCCAGACCTTGCGGGCGCTGACGTCGGTCAGGGTGTTGGTGACGGTGAGTGTCTTGACGTTCAGGTTGATTTCCGGCCGTTCGCCGTTCGTCGGGGCAGAAGCCGAATGGACTTCGTTGCCTTCCGCGTCCACTTCCTTGACGTAGTAGTACCATTCGCCGCTTGCGCCTGTATCCTTGTCGAACCAGTAGCGCGGCAGACGGGTCAGCGTCAGCGTTGCGGCGTCGGTCGGCGTATTCGTGCCGACCGTCAGCTTCACGGTGCCGTCCGGCAAGAGCGTCGCGTCCATGTTCGCTTCCAGCGTGCCCAGCAAAGGCGTGGTGTAGCGTTCCTGGGATAGGGTAAGACCAGCGCCGTCACGCTTGTCGCGCCAGATTTGCAGGTACACGACGGTATTGCGGACATTCAGCGGCAGTTCACTTCCGCTGCCTGCGGGGAAATACGCCTGCTTGAACTGTTTGGTGATTTTCAGCTTCGTCGGCGTGTTGGTAATTGTGCCGATTTCGTTGAAGCCCAGCTCCAGCTTGCCGTCCGGCAGGTTGTTCAGGTAGCCCGCCAGCTCCACTTCGCGGATGATGAAGGACGCACTGCCGTAGCCCGGCAGATTCCGGATGGTCACGCGCCACGGTTCATCCGCCTTCGCTAGCCCCGACACATGCAGGTAGGGCGCGCCGTTAATCTGCACCAGCTCCGCCGTGAGCGAACTCGGCGTGCAGATAACGTTCGTCAGGCTGAAGTAGCTCTTTTCCAGCAGGTTTTCCGTTTTCCACTGCGTGGAGTAGACTTCCTGATACTTCATCATGACTTCAAGGTAGATGTCCTGCATCATGCCCTCTTCGCCGAACGTGTCCGCATCCGCCCATTGCTTGACAATGTTGATGGCTTTCGGTACGTTGGTGATGGTCACGTTGTTTTCCGTCGTATCCTTGAAGGTGATGTAGAGAATCGAGCCGACGAGTTCGCTTTCATCCGCCGTCATCACCGGCGTGTAGCGGTCCAGCGTGTCGTTGCCGACGCTCGTGCTTTCGAGGATGTAATAGCGGTACTTGCGCAGGCTGCCGTCGGGATTGAGGGTCGTGTCGTACAACGGCAGGTTGTCGATGGTCAGCTTCCAGCCGTTTTCCGCCGACAGGACGTAATTCTGATGGAACGGGTCGTTGGACCAGTTGTAGTGCACCACGCCGTCCGAATCCGTCCAGTTTTCGCCCCAGACGTTGCGGAAGAGCGAAATCGACACGTTCTGGATGCCCAGCGGGTTCTGTGCGCCGTCGTACTCAGGTTCAGCAGCCCACTTCTTCTCGATGTTGATTTTGCCGGTCTGCACGTTGGTGATGGTTGCGCTTGCGTCCGCGATGGTGACTAAGAATCTTCCTTCCATTTGTGACGAAGAGGCTTTGAACGCATCCTTTGCCTTGATTGGCTCGCCAGCCGAATTGAGTTCAAGGACGTCGCCCACTTCTTTCGGCCAGTTCTCCGAGAAGCTGTAAACAGGCATCGTACCGTTCACAGGGGCTTCCGTCAACTCATAGGTGTAAACATACGCCGTGTGAATAGAGCCGTCCGGATTATACTCAACAGAGTACGCTTCCAGCGGTTGCGTTGTTGTCCAGTTTCCATTCGCATCCGGCATTATTTCAACGGTATCCGAATTGGGGTCGTAAGTTATCCACCCTTTTGTTTTATCCCATGAATGCGTTGTCTCAGTCAAGTTGAGCGTAACCTTTTCCGGCTTCTCGTTGACATTGACCCATTCTTTCGTCAAATTGAGGTTGAGATTTCCCACTTCATACCCCGGCAGGTTCTTCGCGTGGATGTTCGCCGTTCCGCCGTCCGCAGGCTGGTTCACCGCACCGGTTGTTTTCTTGACAAGCGTAGCGTCGCCTGTGTAGCTCACCTGATACAGATACGGGTTTAGCGCACCATTAATCGTTTCGTACCCCTCTACGATGTAATAGTAGTACGGCTTCTTCTGCGCCTCGCCGTTCTCATTCACCGTGAAGTAGTACTTCGGCAGGTTGTTGAACTCCCAGACCGGTTCTTCGCCGCCCTCCGTCCAGTTTTTCGTGACGTAGGTGTACTGCTGATCAGCCGTCTTGATGGGATTGCCATTTCTGTCAAAGGTGAGCTGCTTCTTCGCCTGAATCAAGCAGAACGTCAGCTCATCCCTGTCGCGGAAGCGCGCCCAAGTCTTGTCCACCTTGACGTTGAACCGCTCGACGTAGTAGTTCTTTTCGGTCACTTCCGGCAGCGTGTCCGTCAGCGGCTGGCGGTAAACCTCCTTGATGTCCTTCAAGTCAGCCGTGAAGTAGTCCTCCGGCTTCTGCGGGAAGTCCGCAGGCAGATGCTGCGTGCCGAAGTAGCCGTCAATCGTCGCTTCCGACACCTCGTAGGTGTACGCCCAAGCGGATTTCACCGTGCCGTCGGCGTTGTATTGCGCATAAACCGACTGCGTTTCGTTCCATTCTGCCCAAAGCGCCGTATACGTTGCTGTGGTGTCCAGCTCGATCGTCTTTGTGGCGGGCGTTTCCGCTGTCCAGCCCGTATCCGGGGCATAGACATGGCGGGTGCGCGTCACGGTAATCCTCGCCTTTGTGCCTTCCGGCGTGGGCTTGTCCGCGGGATTGCCGGAAGCGTCCAGCCACTGCTTCGCCACGTTGAAGCGGTACAGACCTTCCTTCTCGCTCGTCAGCTTGTTGTTCGTCACGGTGACGGTGGTGCTGGTGTTCGCATCGCCCTCCGTCGTCACGAAACCGTCCGCCGGGCTATAGCTGACGCTGAACGGGAGGGTGGCTTCGTTTTGGTACTTGACCTCCTCCACCTTGTAGCGGTAGCTTTGCCTGATGGGCTGATTCTGTTCGTCGAAGCCCGTCACAGCGTACTTCGGGAAAGTGCCGAACACGACCTTGCTTGTGTTCAGGCTGCTGATGCTCATGACCCTCGTGACCGCTTGGAAGCTGGCGTCCGCGACCCACTCGCCGTTCTCCTGCTTTTCGCGGGTCAGGCGGAAGGTCAGCGTATCCTGCATGTTTTCAGGCTTCGCGCCTTCACCCCAGCGCTTCTCGGCTTCGATGGTCAGCTTCGCGATCTCGTAGTTCCGCAGCGTCGCCGTGCCGCGTGCGTTCTGCGCGTCCGCCTTCGGATTGGCGGGATTCCCGTCCGTGAAGTACTCGCTCGGGTGCTGCGGGAGACCGCTGTATGCCAGCTGGCAGTAGAAGCCGCTCGGCACGTTCAGTTCCCGGAGGCTGTAGGTGTAGGCGTGGGCGTTTTGGACAACGCCGTTTTCCATGGCGACCGTGTAGGTTTCCAGCCCCTCGAACTTGGCGCTCCATTTGTTCGCTTCTGCCAGCGTGACCGTGTCGCGGCGTTCCGTGCTGCCCATCGTCCACGCACCGTTGACGTAATCCCAGCGCGTCTTGTAGAGCGCGACCTGCACGCCGCCAAATTCCTCGGTAATCGTGTGCTTTGTGCCATCCGGCGCGTACCATTCCTTGGACAAGTCGATGCTGATTTCGCCGTACTTGTCCTCCGGGCGGTAGACGTTGGTCAGCGTCGCCGTGACCGTGCCGGTGGTTTTGCTGGCGTTCGGGTCGATGGTGTAGGTGATGCCGGATGTGGTGTAGCTCGGCACTTTGCCCTCGACGATGTAGTAAATGTAGTAGAGCTTGTTGCCGTTCGCGTCCGCACCGGTGGATTCCAGCTGCGACCACTGGGTGTGCCAGCCGTTCGCCGCCGTCAGCGTAGCCTCGCGACCGCCGTAAGCGTCGTCCGGGTGCTGGCGAATTTTTGCCCACTGCGCATCGGTGAACTGCGTGACCTGCGTCGGCACTTCGCCAACCGGCGTGCCTTCCGGGGGCATCGTGATGCTCACGCTGTCATCATACCCATAGTCTGCCGACCATTGATTATTCCAGCTTTGCCACCACTGTACACTGAAAGTTACCTTTTTCTGATACGCCATCGTTGTAGTGTAAACGAACTGTTTCTTCGACGTATCCTGCGGCTGCAAAACGATTTGTTTTCCGTCTACGCGAGCCACAATACGCCCGGTGTCACCAAGTCCGTTACCTGACAGGTTCAGCGTTACCGTAACCTCCTGATTTTCCGGGAACTGCCGTGCAATCGTCGCGCTGCTGTTACCCTTCATTTCCGCAGACAGGATGCATTGCGGATTCTGCGTTGCACCCGTGTCCAGCACGTCGGTATACTGTTCCTGCGTCAGCACATAGCGGCGAAGCATCACGAGGACGCTGGCAGGGCGCGCATCCTCATGGGCGTCGTCGCCAGCCCAGTTCTTCTGCACCTCCATGTCGTGGCGATCCTTGCTGTTCTTCACCTGAATGCTGATGCTCGCAGAGCCGTTGACGGTGTGTGGGCCATCCACCACGCCTTTGATGCCGGAAGCAGCCATGAGCTCCTGCAGCCGACTCTTTGAAATCGTGCCGAAGTTGCCATTGTTGAGACCGTCCGGGTATCTCTCCGGATGTGCTTCGGTATCGTCCGCTCTCGGAACGATGTGGAAGACGACCAGCGGGCGATCCTCCAGCACGAGGTGGTACGGTTCGACTGCATGCGTTTCCGCCAGCATGTACGCGACGTTCGGGTCGAGGGGACGCTCGTTCAGCTTCTCCGAATTGTATTGGTAAGTAATCATACCGTTTTGATCCGTGTAGACCTTACCATTTGCGCCGCCAACCGCCTCGAACTTGTTGGTTTCCGTGTTCCATGCGTAGAGGGTGAACTCCGTTCCCGGCAGCAGCAGCGAGGTGTTCGCGCTGTCCACCTTGCGGATGACCAGATTGTTGTGGATGTAGCCGCCGCCCTGACTGAAGTAGTCGTTATTGCTGTTGTTCAGTTCGGTACTTGAGCTGTCTTTTCCTTCAAGGTTTGCGTGGTTTTTCAACGCCGGACTGATGCCCTTGTGGTTCACGTCGTTGAAGTTGTACTCGTTCGTCACCTCAGGCGGCAGCAGAATGTTCTCCTGCGCCGTGTATTCCAGAATCAGCGCCTTGCCGTCCGGAACGGTGACAGTTATGTTCAGCTTACGCGTGTTTACCGTCGATCCGCTAAAGCTCGGCGTTCCCTGCGCAGGATACTGGTAGGTTTTATTCCCTTCCTCCGTTTCCGTGAACTCCATCTTCCAGAGATACTTCTCTATCTCTGCGCCGCGCACCAAATGTCCCTTGCCGTTTTCATCAACGTTCAGAATCGGATTGCCGTTTTCATCCTTCAGCGCCTCGTAGAGCCTGAAGGAGCCTTCATCCAGCGTGACGTCTCGCAGATAGATATAATTATTTGGCCAGTTATTGCACCAACCAACAACGTCATACGACAGCGTATCTGTCAGCGTGAGGGTGCTGGAGCTTGGGCTTAGCTCCGCGCCGGCCTGGTTGATGTCGATGGTGTAGGTGATTCGCGCCTGCTGGTCGCCGCCCTTGACGCTGTAGCCCTTTTGGACGTTGATCGGCTTGACCGTCTCTTCCTCGTAGGTCAGCTCGGTCTTCTGCTCCTTGTGATAGAGCGCAGCGTCGTATCTCACGTCCAGCTGGTTGTTCAGCACGCCCAGCTTCAAACTGCCGTTCACCGCGTTTGCCAGGAAGTCGTCGGCAATCTTGCAGTGAACCTTGACGGTCATATCCGCCTTGCCGTTGAGGATCGTTTCCGAACCGCCGGTATTCTCATTCGGCTTCATGGAGATGTTGATTCTCTGCTGCTGCTGTGCGCCTTCGCCCACCGTCGTCAAATCAGCCTTGATGGAAATGCGCTGCTCGCTCCACTCGTTGCTGACCTCATAGCCATTCGGAATCGTACCGGCATTGTCCAGCTTCTTATTGACAACGGTCATCTTCGTGCTGTCCGTTTCGCTAAGAATCAACCTCGATCTGCCGTATTCGATGTAATCCACCACAATGTGCGGCGGGAGCGTTTCGGTCAGGGTGATTTCGTCGTGCGCCACGCCATCGTTGCGCAGGAGGATCGTCCAGTACAACTCGTTCTCATGGATGATCTGTCCGTTCAAATCACCAACGCCATGGTTGCCGAATTTCTTCTCCACCAGGTCGTTCGGGGCGGCCTTGTACCACGCGTCTCCGTTTTTGCCCGCGTTAACAGCCGTGTTCTTGAAGTCAACCCAGCCAGTGCGGGACTTTTCCAGATAGATGGTCGTCTGGTACGGGAGCGTAACGCTTGTCGTCGCGTTCACATCCGTATTGGCGTCGTTCAGCACAACGCCTTCGCCCGTCGTTTCAAACCGGAAACCATAGTAGTAGCCTTCCGTCAGCGTCGTTTCCGCAGACACCACCATCGTGCCTTCATTTTTGCCCTGACTGTCGCAGGTCAGCAGCGTAATGGTGTACGGCACATTCTGCGCATCATGCTTTTTCACAACATCGAGGTTTTTGATGGCGTTGAGCAACGTCTGCGCCTGAGCCGCCGTCATGTAGTGCTGCATGATTTCTGTTCCGTTTTTCCATTCCACCTTCTTGTCAAGCGTATCGCCGAAGTTCAGCTTATACTGAACATCCTTCGTCGCCGGGAAGGTGTACGTCGCGTTCCACGCTACCGGATACAGACCATCGGTGTATTCGCCGTTCTTCGTCGGATCCGCCGACATACTCGCGTCAACCGACTTCACCACATTGTAACGCGTGTCCTGCCCTACGGTCACGGTGCTTGTCTTTTGTTCGCCGTCGAATTCCGCCGTGTTTGTAATCTGTTGATTCTGCGCGGTTGCTTCCACCGGCGTTTTGTATTGGATTACGATCTTAGCGGTGGTGTCCTTGAATTTCAGCTGCGGTTTGCCGTCCACGCCGGTTTCCACGGTAAAGTAATCCGTGTAGTTTTCAGCGGTGATAGGCGTGTTATTCGCCGTGATTTGCGACACATAGCCCTTGCCGTCCGTCTTCGAAAACAGCAGACTGCCGTTTTCGTCCACAAGCTGGTCGAACATCGTGTCCGTCAGCGTCTTATCCTTGATATTGAAACGGTTTTCGTTGACGGTGAGCGTCCACTGAATGCAACCCTCATTGCTGTTGTACCAGCTGCTCTTTTGCAGCTTTTTAATCTGAACGTCAGTAGGGTTGCTGTTAGAGGAATTCTGGGAATGGTCCCACTTTCCGCCACTCTGCGCAGTGAAAGTATTTGTCAGCTGATCGTATTCACCGGTCATTCCGTCCTTGTCGAACGTGTATTCATACTTGATTTCGTATGTTTCATTTGCCGAAAGCGGCGGCAGCACATAGTCCGTCGTCATGGTATGGACCTTGCCGCTTTCGTCTGTCGTGTTCGCATAAACGTAATGAATGTGCGTTCCCGTCGTACCGCAGGCGCATGTACCGTCCGTCTTGATTTCTGTCGAAGCAGAGTCAACAGCGGGCACCTGACTCCAGTTAGAGTGTATTTTAACCTCCGTGACGGTCATGTTTGTCAGGGCAATTTGCTTATTCACCGCCGTCATGACGTCTCGAGCAGTCGCGTTCTTGCCGTTCGTGCCCTTTGTGGATTCGATTTTGACGGTATACTCAATCGTTCCTTTTTCCCAGTTGACATTAGCCCCGCTTTTCCAAGTTCTCAAATCACTGAGGAGGGAGTTGTTGCCCCTGTCGATGTCCTCCCACTTCACGGTAGTCGATGCGCCACCGAACTTGATGGTCAGGTCGTCGTTGCCCAGATTCTCAACATCGTCCTTGCGGATTTCGGCGCTCATCTTCATGGTGCCGGTGCGGTCGTCATGGCTGGGGTTGTTCCGGACAAAGTCCATATACTCGTCGGTGAACCACATTTCAACGTTATTCGTTTCGGGATTGTACTGGAACTTAAACGCCGGCTTTTCATTGCTGAATTTGGCGTCCGTGCCCGACCAGACAGAAGTGCTGTCCGTTTTGATATGCGTATTCTCTGCCGGAATAATAATCTTGTTGCCTTCGCCATGGCGCAGAATAGCTTCATCCGAAATCTTGAAGCCCGCTGCGAAGCTATAGTTGTACGCATTGGCATTTTCCGGAAGTATGATGTTCGATACCGTAATATTGGTAATCTGCATGCCGCTCTCGCTGACGGCAGGCGGTTCGTTCGCCATCATCAGGAAGCCCGGGTCGAGTCCAAGCGACGGCATCATCATGTCGTCCGGCTTCGCGGCATCAGCGTCCATCGACGGAATCACCGTAAGCGCAGGTGTCGGGGACGGCTCGTCCATCGGGGCAGCAGTTTCGGCGGCGTTTTCCGTCGGCGCAGGCGTTACAGTCGGCGCAAGCGTCGGTTCCTCCGTAGGCGCGGGCGTTGCCGTGGGTGCTTCCGTCGGAGTTGCCGTTGCTTCGGGCGCAGCCGTCGGCTCATCCGTCACTTCGGGTGCTGCCGTCGGCTCAGCCGTCGCTTCGGGGGCTGCCGTCGGTTCAGTCGTCGCTTCGGGGGTATCCGTCGGCTCAGCCGTCACTTCGGGGGCAACCGTCGGCTCAGCTGTCACTTCGGGGGCTGCCGTCGGCTCATCCGTCACTTCGGGAGCAACCGTCGGTTCAGCTGTTGCTTCGGGGGCTGCCGTCGGCTCAGCTGTCGCTTCGGGGGCTGCCGTCGGCTCAGCCGTCGCTTCGGGGGCTGCCGTCGGCTCAGCTGTCGCTTCGGGGGCTGCCGTCGCATCAGGGTTCGGGGTCGGGTCATAGTAGCAATCCGCCGTGTGCGTGTGCTCTTCTTTACCGCAGATATAGTGGCGTTCGTAGCAGTCCGCCGTGTGATGATGACCGGAATCCTCCGCCGTCACCGTCACAATGCATTCATTCGTATGCTGATGCCGCAGCACCTGAATGTAGCCGCAAGTGTAGTAACCGGTTTTCGCATCGACGCAGGACGCGGAATGCGTGTGCACCTTCGCCGGGTCGGGATAGAGCTTGCATTTCAGGTCGCCGCGCACCATCTCGTAGCAGGAATCATCATGCGTGTGTGCGCCTTCGCCCTCAAACAGACCGCAAGTCGGTTCTTCCGTCGTCGGATAGCAGGCATCCGTATGGTGATGCGCGCCCTCGCCTTCCGTCAGGCCGCAGGTGTACGTCCGGGTCACTTCGTAGCAGCTGTCATCATGGACATGCGGCATGTCGGAGTTCGTCGCAACGTCCTCGGTGCAAATCAGCGCGCGCGTTTCCGTCACGCAATCCGCCGTGTGCTGGTGGCCTTCGCTCTCAAACAGACCGCAAGTCGGTTCTTTTGCCCGATAGCACGCATCCGTGTGGATGTGCCCCTCGCTTTCCGTCAGCGTGCAGGTCAGCTGTTTTTCCCAGTTGTAGCAGGCATCCGTGTGCTTGTGCATCGGATGCTCCTCCAGCGTGCAGATAAGAACGCCGTTGCTGTCGTAGCACTTTTCGTCATGCTCGTGGATGTAGCCATCCCAGTAGCCGCAGCTGAGTTCGCCCTGCGCATTATAGCAATCGGAGGAATGGCGGTGCGGCTCAAAGCTGCAGCGCATAATATCGGTAAAGACTGTCTCCGCCTCGCGCTCGGAAATCAGGCAGGTCAGCTCATCCACATAGCAGTCCGCCGTGTGGGTATGCTCCTCCAGCCCGCAGTACGTTTCCGCCGCCATCGTCAGACCCGGCATCATCAGCACATAAGACGTGCAGATGGCGACAACGAGTGCCAGCGCCGTGACCGTCTTAAGCAGACGCATCCGGCGCTTCCGCTGCGCAACGTATTTTTCTGCTAATTCCATGAGTTTGCGGTTCATGTCAGCATCCTCCGATTCTGGAACCTGTGTTCCTCTTCTTGTTGTATTGCACTTACGTTATTGCAGGAATCCAAAGCGGTTCAGCGGCCAAATGCGAAGCGTTACGCGCCCCATAATCTGCTCTTCGGACACTGGGCCAACCAGTGTGCTTCGGCTGTCGCGCGAGGTGGAGCGGTGATCACCCAGAACAAAATACCGCCCGTCCGGCACTTGGTACGGCAGCGTGATGGAGCAGTCGCCCAGCGCGCGGTCGGTGATGTACGGCTCATCAAGCAGTTCGCCGTTGATATAGACGTTGCCGCTTCCGTCGATGTTGACCCACTCGCCCGGCAGGCCGATAACGCGCTTAATCAGCACCTTATTGTTGTAGTAAAAAGCGATAATATCGCCGCGCTGCGGATTTGACCCGCGCACGACCATTGTGATTTCGCCCTGCCCGACCACCGGCGTCATTGACGTGCCGGTGATTTGCAGGATGGGCATGACCATGGTTGCAATCAGCACCGCGACCGCCGCCACCACCAGCAGCGTATAGAGCGTGCTGCGCAGGGCGCGGTTGTAGCTGTGCTTGCGCTTTTCATGCTTCAGTTCCGTTTCCAATTGTGCGGATGTGGGGTTCATTTGCCGCAGCAGGTGGGCGCGTTCCGCCGCTTCCTGCGTGTCGTTGAGCAGCTGTTTGCCCGCTTTCTGCTGATTCTTGTCTTCTGACACCTGCGCGCCCTCCCTTCTGTCATGTTTCTTTACTGCTGATTGGCGGCTTTCTTTGCGCGTGCGAGAATTTCCTGCGCTTGGCTTTCTGCCGCGCTGATTTTCTCCTGGCACAGCCGCTCGACGTTCTGCTGATACTGTTCCGCGGCCTTCTGCGCCGCCTCAAACACGCCGTTTAACTTCAGCGATGCCTCCGCAATCGAGCCGCACGTTTCCAGCTGCAGTTGCCGACTTTGCAGCGCCGTTTCTGCCGCATTCAGCCGCTGCTCCAGTGCTTCAAATTCCCGTGCCTGTTCCAGCAGCAGTTCCAGCAGCTCCGCGCGTCCCAGCTTCCGCAGTTCCTTCTCTGTCACAGTTCACGTCTCCTTCACATGTAACACATTTATCGTTTCTCGATATGCAATTCGCCAAATTCCCGGCAAATCACAGTTCAAGTTCTTACATGGTTTATTATACCATCAAATTTTCAACTGTCAAGACGGAAAAATAACATTCATTATGCTCATTTGGTGCATTTTTGTGTGTTTTGCCATACTTTCGTGTGGCAATTTTGTCATTTCCACCTGTTAACGGCTTGTTAGTTTCCTGAGTATTGTTATTTGCATGTTAAAACTATCGTAATAGGAATATTTTTTGTCTGTTGCTTTCCTCGAATTTTCGTAATTTTCGTTCAGTGTACGCAAATTTTCGACCGGTTTTTCTTTGTTTCCATGCCATTCGTTCGTCTTTTTCAATGTAACATTCCAAACTTGGTAAACAGAAAACAGCAAAATATTGTTGATTCACAAAAAAAGCAGGAGCAACCCGCAAATCGTGCTGCTCCTGCCAAATATTCTGTTACCCATTCGGGTTTGCGCTGTCGTCATCCTGGCGATACTGATCTGTACGGCGACGATGGCGCGGCGCTTCCTCTGCCGATTTCGCCACCGGGCGCGCATACGGATTCTCCATCGTCGTCGTGCTCTTCGGCGCGGCAGTGGACGGGGTCTCCTGCGGCTTCGTCAGGGGCTGAATCGGCGTGCGATAACCGACTTGCGGTCGGTTTTGCATATCCTGCGTCTGCGGAACGGGCGTCGCCGGGCGCACCTGCACAGGCGAAACGCCATTGCTCGTCTGCGGACGCTGCTGGGGAGTCGCATACGCGCCGGTGCGCATCTGCTGCGGCTGACCCGCCTGACGCGCAACCGGACGATCCGCATTGCGCGCTGCCTGTGCGCGGCGCTGTGCCGCCTTCATGGCAACTTCACGCTGTTTCTTCTGGTACTGCATGAAGGCGAATCCGCCGCCGCCCAGCAGCAGCACGACCGCAATCGCGATGAAGAAAACCGGCCCGCTGTTGCCGCTCTCGTTCGTCACGGGGTACGTCGTGGCTGCGGTGGGCAGCGGTTCGAGCGTCGGTGTGGGCGAAGCGGAAGGCGTCGGCGTGGCGGTTTCCTGCGTAGGGGCAGTTGTGGGCGAAGTCAGCGGGCCGGGCGTTGAAAAGCCCTGCCACGGCACATAGCTGACCGTTGCGCCGCTGCCCTTCCAGTCGTTGATGGTCTTGTCTTCTTCCGGAATCAGACCGCTGGTCGGTTTTGCAGTGGCGTTCCCCGTCGTGTTGTTCTGAATGCCCTGAATGTACTCGCTGCTTTGCAGGAACTCTTCCAGTTCCTCCACCGTCATCCAATGGAAGTATTTTCCGTTGACGTAACCTTCTTGGTCATTGTAGCGGATGTGATACCACGTTTCGCCGTCCGTGCCGGTCGTTGTGCCGAGGACAAAGCAGAACGCGTAGTTGTACAGCTTTCTGATACGGCTCGCGTTCATGCTGGGCTGCTGGCGGAAGTTGACCGAGGTCGTCGTGGTCACATAGCCGTAGCTGGAGTAGTTCGTCGGGTCGTAGGGCTGGGGCGTGGTGACAAGCGTGGGTGCGGGTGTGGCGTTCAGGTTATTCAGGTACGCCTCGATTTCCGCCTGCGTCATGAAGCGGAGCATGTCATAGCGCACATAGCCCCACTGCCCATTATACTGCACGCGGTGCCACGGCATACTACCCAGATAATCCTGCCCGGAGACGTAGACAACTTCGCCCTGCATCAGGTACGCCTCAATCGCGCTGAAGTCGCCCGCCATCTGCCGCAGCGGCACGTTGTTGCCCACGGCGTAGGCGTAGCCCATCTCCTGTGCGGGAACAGGCGTCAGGTACGGCGTGGGGCTGGGCGTGGGCGTGCTGCGGGACTGATTCCACTGCTGAATGTACACCTGCGCCTGCGCGTCGGTGACGTAGCGGAGGTTCGCGTCCGGCACATAACCGGACGTCCCTTCCAGCGTGGTCACAATGTCCCACGTTTCACCCGCCGTGTTCAGCTGGCTATTCACATACACCAGCACATTCGCCTGCAGCGTCGCCATGACGTAGTTGCCCGTGCCGATGCCGGTGCGCATTTCGGTTTCGCGCGTGGTGACGGCATAGCCCTCGTACGGCACAGCGGTCGGCGTCGGAGCCTCAGTCGGGGTCTGCGTCGGCGCGGCGGTCGCTACCTGACGATACCAGAAGGCAATATCCGCCGCATCCATGCTCAGCGTGCCGTCTTGGAAAACAGTCAGGGTGATTTGCTCGCTGCCGGGAATCAGCTCATATCCATCCCGCAAATTCGTCGGCATCGGGCTCAGGGTGTATGTGCCGGGCGCGAGCGTCATCGACTGCGCATTCGCCACCGGGCTGCCGTAGCTGTCCAGATACTGGATGATGATGGTCGCGTTCTGCGGTGCGGCGGTCGGGGTTGCCGTCGGCACTTCCGTCGGAATTTCGGTCGGAATTGCCGTCGGGGTCTCGGTCGGAATCGGTGTTGCCGTCGGCACAGGCGTTGCGCCGGTGGATGCGGCATACGCGTCGCTTTCCGCCTGCGTCATGATGATCAGGAATTCGCTCATGATGTAGCCGCTCTGCCCATCCACCATGACGACGCTCCACCGTTCGCCCTTGTCATTCAGCATTTCGTTGACGACGTAGACGTTCGAGCCATTCGCCAAGCGCTTGATGACCGTGTTGCTCTTGCTGGTCGAGGGCTCGCTGCGGAACGCCACCTTATTGCCGTTGATGGTCGCGTAGCGGTTGACCGGCTGCCCGACGGGAATCGGCGCTTCAGTGGGCGCAGTGGTCGGCGTTTCGGTCGGAATCGGCGTATTCGTGGGCGCTTCCGTCACGGGAACATCCGTCGCTGCGCTTTGAATCGGGCGGTAATAGAACGCCAGGTCTTCCGCCGTCGCTTCGTCACCGTTGATGGCAATGGTGCCATCCGCATAAATCGTCAGGTCGAACGACGTCCAGCTGCTTTCCAGCTCGTAGCCGGGAATGCTGTCATACGCGGGCGTGACGTGGTACGTTCCCGGCATCAGCTCCGCCACGCTTGCGTCAGCAATCTCCTCGCCAAGCGTGTTGTAGTAGCGGATGGTGACGGTCACGAACTGCTGCGCGGGCGCGGGGGTATCAGTCGGCGCGTCCGTCGCCGGAACGTCGGTCGCAGGCACGTCCGTTGCGGGCGCAGGCGTGTCCGTCGGTGCTTCCGTCGCGGGCGCAGGCGTGTCCGTCGGTGCTTCCGTCGCGGGAACATCCGTCGGAGTCTGCACCGGGTGGTAGTAGAATCCGACCGCATCCGCCGGAATTTCTTCGCCGTCCATGTACAGCGTGCCGTTCACATCCACCGTCAGGTCAAACTGCGTCAGGGTGCTGTCCAGCTCGTAACCGGGGATTTCGCGCTCCGGAATCATCGGATACGTCCCCGGCAGCAGTTCCTTCACCACCGGGTCGGCAATTTCCACGCCGCTCATGTCGAAGTAGTGAATCGCCACCGGCATCGTCTGCGGGGCAGGCGTGTCCGTCGGCGCGGGGGTATCGGTCGGCGCTTCGGTTGCGGGTGCTTCCGTCGTGGGAATATAATAGTAGAAATACACCTCGCTCGGCGTCGCGATACCGCCGGAAACGTTCACTTCCACCGTGCTTTCCGTGCCGGGCATCGGCACATAGCCGTCCGCCATGCCCTGCGGATTCGCCGTCACAAGGTGCGTCCCCTCGCCCAGCGTCAGCGTGTCGTCCATCGCAACAGGCTCGCCCTCGGAATTGAGGTAATGCACGGGCACGTTCACTTCGGTCGGCTGCGGGTCAGCATAGAAGAAGGACACACTCGCCAAGTCGGTCGTACCGTCAGGACGCAGCGTGACCGTCTGCGGATTTTCGCTGATGAGGTCGTACCCGCCCACGCGGTCGCTGGCGGTATAGATGTAGTTCACGCCCTCGGTCAGCGGCTGCGACTGCTGATCCAGCAGCGTGCCGTTCTCGTGATAGTAGAACACGTCGATGTTGGATGTTACCGGCTGCGGCGTGGCATAGTGGAACACAACGGGATTCACGCTCGCCGTGCCGCCGTTGTCCACCCACACATGCACCGTGTCCTCGCCGACAAGCTGATACCCAGCAGTCATCGCGCTATTGGCGGTAACATAGTTGTCGCCCTGATTCAGCGTCACATACTGCGTGTCCAGAATCGTGCCGTTGTCATCCAGCTGATACAGCACGGTCACTTCCGCCTGAATGACGGGCGGCTCGGTCGGGGCTTCGGTGGGCACTTCCGTCGGCGCTTCGGTCGGCTGCTCCGGCACGGCGTAGACAAAGCGCACCTCGCTCGGCGACGCGTTGCCCATGCTGTCCACAAACACATCCACCACGCCGGACGCGGGTTTGACAAGCAGATAATCCCACGGCACAACACTGGAATTGGCGTACACTTGGGTAGTCGCGTTCGTCAGGCAGCTTGCGTACTGGAAATCCAGCTGCTGGCCATCCTCCGTCACATAGTACACCGGCACGTTGACACTCTCCTGCGCGGGCGTTTCGGGCATTCCCTGCGACGAGAGGTACAGCGGGAACATCCCTTCATAGACGCTGTTGCAGTAATAATCCACTTCATACGAATACATCGGGTCAAGGGCAGTCGCATCCTGCGTCCACATGATTTCCGACGCATAATCTTTCAAGTAGAAAGTATACGCCGGGTCAGACGATGCAACCTGCACCTGAACCGTGCTGAAAAGGGCGGACGCATCCAGCGTCGCCCAATACGCATGTTCCGCGCTGTCAGGCACGGGGAACGCCTGCGTTGTCTGCTGCTGTCCCTGCGAATCCGTCCAAATGACGGACACGACGACGTCCTCCCAGCGATCCAGCGCCAGCGCCGGAACCATCGCGGTTGTCATCAGCAGCGCCGCCACCATCAGCACAGACAGCAGACGGCCAAGACCTTTGACGCCGGATTTTCTCATGTTGGGTTTCCTCCTTGCTCCTGCCCTTTGCGGGCCTGATGCCATTCTATTATACCGCAGCGGCGCGGTTTGTCAATCTTCCGCACCCTGCCGCATTTTTCCTTGCGATTCGCAGGATTTTTTGCGTCTCTTGTCGAATCACTATGGCGAAAATCATCCTATTGTTTGAGGAGGACATTGACCATGATGGACGACAAGCAGCTGACGGAAGAGTATTTGGATGGGAAAGTCGTTTTCCCCGGCAAGATTATCCGCGTTGAGCATTGGCATGTGCGCCTGCCCAACGGCGAAACCGCCCTGCGCGAGGTGGCGTGCCATCCGGGCGCGGCGGGCATTGTCGCGCTGGATGATGACGGGAACGTGATTCTCGTCCGCCAGCATCGCATCGCCGTTGGCCGCTTGACGCTGGAAATTCCGGCGGGCAAGCTCGATGGGGTGGATGAAGACCCGTTCGTCTGCGCCCAGCGTGAGCTGAGCGAGGAAACCGGGCTGACCGCCGACCACTGGCGCAAGCTGACCGTGCTGGAGACGACCCCCGGCTTCTGCAACGAGCGCATCCACCTCTACTTGGCGACGGGGCTGCACGCTGGAAAGACGCATCCGGATGAGGATGAGTTCGTCTGCACACTGCGGATGCCGCTTTCCGACGCGGTACAGAAGGTGATGGACGGCACGTTCCGCGACGGCAAGACCGCGCTGGCGCTCCTGATGGTACAGCAGCTGCTGTCCGCCCCCTGCAAACAATAAACGTGCGAAACGCGCGTTCTGTTCCATCCATGCATATTGTAACAAATATTTCATCAAAATGCAATCGTGCGGACGGATTTTTGCGCGTTTTTTCGGAAAATTTCGCTGACGGAGGTGCTTTATGGCTGGAAAAAAGCAGCGTCATCCCCTGTATGTTCTCTTTCTGCTGCTGATGCTGCTCATGCTGGCGCTGGGCGTGTATCTGCTTGTCGTCGGCTGTCAGCAAGGGAATCCCCCTGTGCCGCTTGCGCCGTTTTCGCCGCAAATTATCGGAGGTTTCTTCCGCCATGTATGAAAAGCTGGGGCAATGGCTCTCCCACCGCAATCCGCCGAATGAGCCGATTCCCGCAGCGGATTACTTCGCGTCCCTGCCGCGCCTGACGACCGACCGGCTGCTCCTGCGTCCGCTGACGATGCGCGATGCGGCGGATATGTTCGCTTACTCCCGCGACCCCGAAGTCGCTCGGCATGTTCTCTGGGATGCGCACAAGTCGATGGCGGATACGCGCAGCTGCCTGCGCTACATCATCAGCCAGTACCACAGCGGCGCGCCGTCCAGTTGGGGCATCGTGCTGCGCGAAACGAACCGCGTCGTCGGCACGATTGGTTTCATGAGTTACAGCGACGCGGACAGCGTGGTGGAGCTCGGCTATTCGCTCGCCCGCTCCTGCTGGAACGGCGGACTGATGACCGAGGCGCTGGCGGCGGTGCTGCGCGAATGCTTCACCGTCCTGCGCCTCCACCGCGTCGAGGCGATGCACGAGTGCGACAACCCTGCCAGCGGGCGCGTGATGGAAAAATGCGGTATGCGCCACGAAGGGACACTGCGCGGCAAGGTGTTCAACAAGGGCAATTTCCACGACGTGGAGCTGTGGGCGATGCTGCGGGAGGACTGGGACGCGCGCCATTGAGCGAGTTTCTTCCTATTTATATGCTGGAGGATACGCGAATGCAGTTTGACATGATTTCTGGGCTGCGGTGGATTCGCTCGTGTCGTCCGGCGAAGCGGCGGCGCGCGGAATAAGCGCATCAAAAAAGAGGGCTTCTGCCCCCTTTGAATTCGTATTACTTCGTCAGCGCGTCCATCCGCCGCTTGAGTACCTCCGGGCGCGCGACGGAGTAACCGAAGAAGCCCAGCACGTCCGCCGCCTTCTGGTATGTGCCATGCGTGTACGTCACCAGCCCCGCCTTTTCCAGATGCAGCGAACCGTCCGCCGCGAACAGATCGTCCCGCACCTGCACACCGACGATTTTGCCCACGAACATCGTATGGCTGCCCAATTCAAGCTGCTGCACCACCTTGCACGCCAGATACGCCGGGCATTCGGCAATCGCGGGGGCATAATCCATGTTCAGCGCGGCCATGGGCGTGAGATGGCACTCCTGCCACTTGTCCACATCACGCCCCGACCGGACGCCGCAGAAATCCAGCGCCTTGCAATGGGCTTCATCCACCAGATTCACCACAAACTCGCCGCTCTTTGCAATCAGGTCATGGCTGAAGCGGTTGCCGCGCACCGAAATGGACATCATCGGCGGTTCGCTGTTGACCGTGCCGACCCACGCTACGGTGATAATATTGGGCTTCGCATCCGCTTCAGGCGCACGGCAGCTAACCATCACCGCCGGAACGGGCGCAAGCAGATTGCAGGGGTCAAAGGTGCGGAAATCAGCCATTTTTTCTTCCTCCATTTTTCAAGGAAATATGCTATGATTCCCTTGACATTCTTCTGAAATAGTGTACAATATCGACTTGCGCTTGTCAATACGCATTTCAGAAAGGATGTAGTTTATGGCTGTCTTTTTGCAGGTTATCACCCTGTTTCTGCTGATTTTCTGCGGCTTCTTCTCGGCGAAGGGGAAACTCGTTGACGAAAACGGCATTTCCACACTCAACAAAATTGTTCTCTACTTCGCCCTCCCCGCCCTGACGCTCTACGGCTTGCAGAAGGATGCCAGTCCGGAGCTGATCCACGACCTGATTCTCGTATTCTTCATCAGCCTTGCCATCATGATTCTGAGCGGGCTGATTGCGTACTTCTTCTATCGCAGTGAGCCGAACGAACGCCGCAGCGTGCTGACGAACCTTGCCATGCTGTCCAACAGCGCCTACATGGGCTACCCGGTCGTCATCGCAACGCTGGGCGAGGATATGCTGATTTACGCCGTCGTGTTCGTCGGCGCATTCAACCTGATGTGCTGGACGTTCGGCTCGTTCTTCTTCGGCGGCATCAGTGCGATTCAGCCCAAGAAGCTGCTGACAAACCCGTCGCTGATTGCGGTGATTGTTGGCCTTGTGCTGTTTCTGACGGGCTGGCGCCTGCCGGGTTTCATCAACGACGCGCTGTCGATGATGGGCAATGTGACGACGCCGCTTGCTATGTTCGTCATCGGGGCGCGGCTGATTGATCTTCGCTTCGCACACCTGCAGGACTGGAAGCTGCTGCTGGCGTGCGCGCTGCGGCTGATTATCTTCCCGGCGGCGGTGCTGCTGCTGCGCTTCACGGGTCTGCCCGCGGCGGTAGTGAGCGTGCTGTACATTTGCACCGCCATGCCCTGCGCGGCGACGACGGCCATGCAGAGCGAGATGTACCACTGCGACAATTCGCTGGCATCGCGCGGGGTGGCGCTGTCAACAGCGTTTTCGATTTTGACGCTGCCGCTGATGCTGCTGCTGGCGTAAGCAGGGATTTCGCGCCTGCAGGCGCGAGGAGGGGTTCCGATTACCCCTCCACCCTTCGGTTTCCGCTCCCATCGTTGATTGTTTCCGAAGCTGTTTTGATGATGTCCCCCCCGACAAAGGAGGTTTCCGCCATGCGCAAAAGCTGGCTCTTTCCCGGCGACAACGACGAACCCTATGTCTCCCAGCGGGCGGGCGCGTATCAGCCGCAGAGTGAGAAGCGGCGGCGGTGGACAAAGCGGCTGGTGATTCTGGCGCTGATTCTGTGCGTGCTGTACCCGTTTGTCGAGCCGTACACCTTGCGGACGACACAGACCGCCATCACCTGCGAGGATTTGCCGACAGGCATTGGGCAGCTGCGCATCGTCTACGTCTCCGACATCCACTACGGGACACAGATGTTTTCGGACGCGCGGCTATCGTCGCTCATCAACCGCATCAATGCGCTGAATGCGGACATTGTGCTGCTGGGCGGCGATTACGCGCGCGACAAGTGGTCAGCGGCGGCGTTTTTCGAGAATCTGCCGCGGCGCATTTCGAGCAACTACGGGGTGTACGCCGTCGTGGGCGAATGCGACCGCAGCCCGTTGGAGAAGGGCGAGGAGCCATCCACACTGCGGAACAAAATGTCCAAAGCGGGGGTGACGCTGCTGTGCAACGAAGTCGCGACCCTGCGCATCGGCACAAGCGACATCTACATTGCGGGCATCGACGACGTCAGCACGGAGATGGACGATGCGAAGAGCGTGGCGGCGCAAGTCAACTCGAAGGATTTCGTCATCTTTCTGGCGCACAACCCGTCGGTGATTTCGTCCTCGCTCCTCCTGACCGACCGCAACGGACGCGGCAACTGGTTTGATTTGGGGCTGTTCGGGCACACGCACGGCGGGCAGATTCCGTTTCTGGAAGAAGCGTTCAACTTCAACGGCGTGCCGTTGCGCTACGAGAGCGGTCTTTTGCTGGAGAACCGTTCGTGGCTGCTGATTTCGCGCGGTGTCGGCACAACAGGCTTCCCGGCGCGGTTATTCTGCCAGCCGGAAATTCACTTGATTACCGTGCAGTCGGGAACGTAAAGGATTTCGCCTCTGCAAGGGACGTTGTCCCTTGACCCTTTCGCGCGATTGAGTGGGTGACTTCTTCATGCTGTGTCCGCGTGTTTAGCCATGAAGCACCCGCGGTGCTTACAACACGTTGCCCAATGTCAGCGCGTCGCGGTGATACAGATGCTCGGCGTGTTCCCCCAATTCGGCGCACGCCTCCAGACACAAGGGCAGTTCGCGCGACGAAATCCCTGCTTCGATTTTTTTCAGTGCCGTGGTCACTGCATCCACATCATCATGATTGATGAGCGTTTGCAGCCACGGCACTTTTTGTTTCCACACGCTCTGGCATTTTTGCAGCGATGCCTCCGCGCCCGCCCAATTCTCCGCTTCCGCGAGTGTCCGCAGTTCTTCAGCGCTCGCCGCGTATTCCTCGGACAGCGCGCGCACCTCTTCCCCGCTCCACACGCCCAGCCCAATCGTCAGCGCAAGCAGAATCAGCGAAATCCACACCCCGGTCTTCATTCACCACACCACCTTCTGCGGCGGCAGCGCCTGATGCGTCTGCACCTGCGTCCGCCCCTTCCCCTGCGCCAGCAGCATTCCCTGCGTGTTCAGGCACAGCAGCAACACGTCCTGCGCGCCCTCAAACCCCAGCGCGCGAATTTGCCCCATCAGCCAGCTGAGGCTCAACTGCCCGCGCTGCAGGTTTTCCTTCTGCACTTCGCCGTCCAAAATCAGCGGCAGCGGAAGCCCCTCCTTCGGCGGCATCTTGCCCAAGTCGCTGGGCATAAGCGGGCGGCTGTCCGCCTTCGGAAAGACGGAGATGTTCCCGCCCGGTTCAAGCACCGCCGTGCCGACCTCCAGCGGGTCAAGGATACCGCCGGCGCGCATGGCTTCCATCAAGTCGTTCAAATCCACCGCGCACGCCCGCATCTGCTTCTCGCAAATCACGCCGTTGCGCACCAGCACCGTCGGCTGCCCGCAGAGCCACACCCGCACGCGCTCGGACTTCATGCACAGCGCCGTCAGTAGCCCATGGCACACGACAAGCGCCGCCATCGGCAGCAAGCCGTAGAGAATCGGAATGCCCACACCGCCCATCGGGGTCGCCGCCAGCTCCGCAATCATGATGACCACGACCAGCTCAAACGGCTGCAATTGCCCCACCTGCCGCTTGCCCATCGCGCGCATCGCCAGCAGGGACGCGGCATACAAAATCACCGAACGCAGAAAAATCGTCAGCATATTCTCATCCTCCGCGGTCATTCTGCCCCATTATGCCGCGGATGATACTTGCGCGGCGCAGTCCGTCATGCTATAATGAAGAAAATTCGCCGGAAACGAGGATTGCTGATGAAGAAACTGCTTTCGCTGATGCTTGTGCTCTGCCTTCTGCCGATGTTCTCCCTTGCCGAGCACAGCATTGCCGCCAATTATATTTACCAAATGATTCTCAAGCAGGTGGACGGCACTGATTTCATCCGCTACGACGATGATTACGAGGTGATGTTCTGCTATCCGCTCAGCAAGCACACTTACGGTGACGCGGTGGTGCGCATCACCGCCTACGAGGACGGCTGCACCATCAACGTCAGCTACGAACTGCCAATTGACGAAGCCATGATGCCGGACGTACTGACTTTCTTCAACTATCTCAACAACAGCCTGTATGTCGGCAAAATGATGCTGTTGGACATTGACGGCGACTGGTATCCCGCTTACGAGGTTTTCATGTCCATCAATCCGGAGGACATTGACGCGTGGGATCGCGGGTGCGTGATGGATTACACCTTCAACGCCTTTTACGTCATGCAAGAGATGACAGACTATCTGCCAGAATTGGAGAAGGGCGAAACGCCGAAGAATGTGTACGCCATGTGGCTGTCGGACGTTTGGGGCGAATGACCGCAAAAATTCCTTGCACGTCGCACTGACCCATGCTATAATGGAAGAAACTTGGCGAATTTCGCCGGAAATGAGGGCTTTCCTGATGAAAAAGCTGCTTTCTCTGCTGATGGCATTCTCCTTGGCGCTCGTGCCGATGCTCTCCTTTGCGGATGAAAGCAGCGGCGCGACGCAGAACATCTACAACATGCTGCTGGAAGAATTGACGGCAGCCAATTTGTCGATGACCCCCTACGACGATATCAACCGCATCTATCTGGGCTATATGCTGGAGAAGAACGCGCTGGGCAACGCCGTCGTCATCTTTGACGCGCACAGCGACGGTTTCACTATCGGTGTTGGTTACGGCAAGCCTATTGACGAGGCGCTTGTGCCGCAGGTGATTTCCCTCTTCAACGACATCAACTGCGCTGTTTATGTCGGCAAGATGGTGGTCAGTCAGTCCAGCGACGGGTGGCATCCGTCGTACGAAATCTTTGTGTCGGCGAATCCGGATGATATCAGCACATGGGCGCGCGAAAACGTGCTGGCGTACATGTATTTGGCGCTGGGCACGATGGAGGAAATGGTCGACTACATCACCGAACTGGCAAACGGCGAAACGCCCGAAAACGTGTTTGCTATGTGGTATGCCGATTCGTCAGCGGAATGACCGCAAAAATCCCTTGCACGTCGCACTGACCCATGCTATAATGGAAGAAACTTGGCGAATTTCGCCGGAAATGAGGGTTTTCCTGATGAAAAAGCTGTTTTCCCTGCTGCTTGTGCTTGCGCTGGCGCTTGTGCCGACGCTCTCCTTGGCGGATGATGACGCCGCCTGCCAGAACCTCTACAACATGCTGCTGGATGAGCTGAAGTCGGTCGATTTGGAGATGACCGCCGACGAGGAAAGCTACTGCATTTATCTTGGCTATGCGCTGGACAAGAACTCGCTGGGCGACGCGGATGTTATCTTTGACGCGTACAGCGATGCCGTCACCATTAACGTCAGCTACTCCAATCCGCTTGATGAGGCGCTTGTGCCGCAGGTGATTTCCTTCTTCAACAGGGTCAACAGCACGCTGTATGTCGGCAAGCTGATGGTCATCAAGTCGGACAACGTGTGGTACGCGGCGTACGAGATTTTCCTCTCCGTTGACCCGGAGAACATCACCGATTGGGATCGCAACAACGTGCTGGCATACACGGCGCTGGCGCTGGACACGATGGAAGAGATGGTGGACTACATCACCGAGATTGCAAACGGCGAATCGGCAGACAACGTGTTCGCCATGTGGCAGGCGGATATCGGCGCGGTGTAATCCCCAAAACGCAAAAAGGCAGGAATCGCTATTGATTTCCGCCTTTTTTTGATACCGATTATTCTTCCACGCTGAGGTTCTCGGTGCAGAAGAGTGCAATCACGTTGTCAATCGTTTCCGCGTCAGCGTTCGCGTCGATGCCAGCTGCCAGCCAGTAGGCATACCGCCCCTTCATGTACTGCTGAAGCGCCGCCAAATCGCTGCCATAGCGGAACTCGATGTGGTAGGTCGTTTCCATCGTGTCGTCGCGGAAGAAGAAGTAGGTGAAGTCGCCCGCATCGTCAGTTGCCTGATACACCTCGCAGTCAAACGCCGGGCAGAATGTCTCGCCGCCCCACGTCATCGTTTCGTCCGCGCCAATCTGATATGTGCCGATGCAGCGGTACTTGTGCGTTTCGCTCGTGCCATCCAGCTTATTGATGGTAATCTCGTCGCCGTTCATGGTGAAGGACTTGACATCGTTCAAATACCAGCAGTCGAAGATGAAACCCTCCGAGCCGTCGCCGTACAGCGCTACCGCGTCGTCGCCATACACGTCGCCGCTGATGAAGGATTTGAGCATCTCGACTGCTTCTGCCGCGTTCTCCTCGCCCACAATCGCCTTGCAGTGTTCTTCCCACACGCTGTCGTAGTCGTCAGACAGAATCACATCGAACAGATTGCTGTACGTCGTGCCGTTTTCCCCGCTGATAGTTTGCAGGCAATCGGGTTTGCTCTCAGCCAGACTGGGCGCAATCGCCACGCACAGCACAAGGGCGAACATCAGCAGATGGGAAATAATTTTCTTCACAGGGTGCTTCATGTTTTCCTCCTTGCGGTTAGTTTTCGCTAACCATCCGGTCAAAAATTTGCGGTTAGTTTTTTCTAACCGCGTTTCTATGATAGCACAGCGCACCAATCTTGTCAAGCAGGTCAGGAGAACATTTTCTCCAATTCCTCGTACTTTTCGTGCGTAATGAGCGCATCCTGCTCCGTCCCCTGCAGGTGGACAATGTACGTCCAGCGCCCATAGGGGGTGATGTTTTTGATGTGGTTGAGGTTGATGATGTAGCTTTTGTGGCAGCGGAAGAAGATGGATGAATCAAGCCGTGCTTCCGTGTCAGAGAGCGAATCGGACGTAACATATCGTTCGCCGGACGCGGTGTAAAACACGGTCGTGCGGTCTTCACGCTGCACGAGCACGATGTCGCTGACATTCAGGAACGACACGCCGTCCTTATGGTGCAGCATCAGCCGCCCGCTGACCGGGTGGGGCGTGGGATGCACGGGCAGGGGCGTTTCACCGTCGGTTTGATGGCGGATACGCTTCTTCGCGCGTTCGAGCGTCTGCATCACGCGCTCCTTCTTGAAGGGCTTGAGCAGGTAATCGAAGGCGTACACCTCAAAGGCGTCGCCCATATATTCATCGTGCGCCGTCGCGAAAATCAGCACAATCGCAGGGTTCATGTCCTGTATCACCCGCGCGCACTCCACGCCGGTTTTGCCGGGCATTTCAACGTCAAGGAAAACGAGCTGGGGCTTTTCCTGCTCCACAAGGGTGAGCAGCTGCACGCCGTCCTCCGCCTCCCCCACGATTTCAAAACCCTCTGCGCGGCTGATCATCATGCGTTCGATGCGCCGCATATCGGCATTATCGTCCGCGATGACCACGCGGATTGGTGTCTCCATGGGTGTTCACCTTCCTTCAAGGGAGTTCCTCCCTTGACCCATTCGCGCGATTGAGTTGCGCGCGATTTCATGCTATATGCGCGTGTTACGCAGGGACTTCGCGCCTGTGGGCGCGAAACCCCTGCGACAGAGACCCCTCTGCCATCAATCACCGATAGCAGAGGGGCTGTGCTTATCAGCGCTTCCTTCTCTCGCAGGGGCGCGTCAGCACCTCCTGCATCACCATCGCCTGCACCATCGCATTCGGACTGAAATCCAGCTTCAAGCCGGACCGCACCTCCTCGTGCGGCGCTTCCGGGCGCTTCTCGTGTGCCGGGAACAGTTCGTCCTCGTGGCACTTGTCGCGTCCTTCCGGGCTGTCGTACCCTATGCTCCCCTGCAGTTCCGCATCCAGGTCGCACTCCGCCGCCAGATGCTCATGCACCTTCGGCTGCACGGCATGGACGGTCGTGTGCGCATGAGCGGGCATCGGCGCGGGCGTCGGCACAATCGGCTGACTGTGCACCTTCGGCGCAGGCTGCTTCGGCTGCTGCGCCTTCGCGGTCGGCATCCGGCGCGCTTCCTCGGCTTCTTTCTTCTTCTGTGCGCTCTTCAACGCGTTGATGACAATCACGATGATAATCAGCGCCAAATAGGATGATATTGACATTGCTGCCCCTCCTTTCGGTCAAGCAGCGGCTTACTTCTTCTCCAAGCTGTGCGTGGGCGTACTCTGCGGCGCACTCGCCTTGGCAATGGAATCACGCATGGACGTATCCGCAATCGTGTTCTGCATCTGGTAGTAGTCCATCACGCCGAGCTTGCCTTCGCGCAGGGCAGCCGCCATTGCCTTCGGAACTTCGGCTTCCGCCTCGACGACCTTTGCGCGCATCTCCTGCACGGCGGCCTTCATTTCCTGCTCGTGCGCGACAGCCATGGCACGGCGTTCCTCTGCCTTCGCCTGCGCAACGCGGCGGTCGGATTCCGCCTGATCCATCATCAGCTGCGCGCCGATGTTGCGGCCGACATCCACATCGGCAATGTCGATGGACAGAATTTCGTATGCCGTGCCCGCGTCCAAGCCTTTGGACAGCACCGTGCGGGAAATCAGATCAGGATTCTCCAGCACCTGCTTGTGGGTTTCCGCCGAGCCGACAGTGGTCACGATGCCCTCGCCGACACGCGCGATAACGGTTTCTTCGCCCGCGCCGCCGACCAGACGGTCGATATTCGTGCGGACGGTGACGCGCGCCTTGGCACGCAGCTCAATGCCGTCCTTCGCGATTGCGGCGACAACGGGGGTTTCGATGACCTTCGGGGTGACGGACATCTGCACCGCCTCGAACACGTCACGGCCCGCGAGGTCAATCGCGCAAGCCTTCTCGAACGCCATCGGGATGTTCGCGCGCTGCGCCGCAATCAGGGCGTTAATCACGCGGTCCACGTTGCCGCCGGCGAGGAAGTGGGTTTCGAGCTGGGAGATGTTCAGCCCCAGACCCGCCTTGTTCGCCTTAATCAGCGGCTGCACGAGGCGATGCGGCTTAATGTGACGAATCTTCATGCCGATGAGTGCGCCCATCGACACATGCACCCCGCTGGACAGCGCGGAAATCCACAGTCCCAGCGGCACGAACGACAGGAACACGCACACCACCACAAACACCACAGCGATAATACCCAGAATCATTGCCATATTGCCATCCATGTTACAATCCTCCTAACAGGGGCTTTGCCCCTAACCCTACCAGAGGCTTTGCCCCTGGACTCCACAAGGGACAAAGGAAACGGGACGAAGTCCCCCCTTGACCCATTCTCGCAATTCAGTTGGTTACTTCTTCATGCAGTTTCCGCGTGTTGATTGGGGGAACGTGTTATTCCATCGGAATCAACAGGAACATCGTCGTCGGGTTGTCCGGCACATCGCTCAATCGCAGCGTCGCGTACAGGCTGCCATCCGCCGTCTGGAAGAACGTCATGTCGAAATCCAGCGTTTCTTCCTCCGTCATCTGCATAAGAATGGTCGTGTGCAGCTTGCCATCCTCCAACGTCATCGGATAGCTTGTTCCTTCCGTGAAGTTGCCCAAAGCCGCACCGGGCAGCATCGTCAAGCCGTCAATCGTGCAGAATGCCAGCCGTTCGCCCTTGTCCGGGGTGTACGTCATCTGCATTGCACCGGCGAACACCGTTTCCATCGTCCAAGTCCCCGCGAATGCTTCCAGCGGCGTGTCAGTCTTCGGCTTTCGCACATTCTGCAATTCTTCCGCATCCCGCACCATGTGCGCCACCACGCCTTCCGCCGTGCTGCCGTAGTAAACGTCCAAGCCGTTTTCCGTCAGCAATGCCGTCATGTCCTGTTCGGCAACTTGCGAATTCACCATGCTTGCCATGACGTCCAGCAGTCCTGTTCGGCTGAACGTCAGCCAATATTCGCCGTCCGTCGTCTTGCGCCAAGTTCCCTCGCGGCTGTCATAGCAGAACGTGCCGTCCTCTCGAAGCGTCAGGCAAATCGCCTCGTTCTCCGTATTCAGCGCGTACCAGTCGCCCAGCGCCGCGTCCGACTTCTCTTCCGCCAGCGCCATGCCAACCAGCATCAGCAGCGCCAGCAGAATGCTTGTCAGCCGCTTCATTCCTTTTCGCTCCTTCCCAAGTACCGCATGAGCCGCCGCCAGAACGTTTCCTTCCGCGGAAGCTCCGCTGTCTTTCACACTTTCTTGACCACGATGCGCGAGCCTTCAATCTGCGTAACGCGGATTTTCGTCCCGTTCTCGATGAAGTCACCCTCGCTGACCACGTTCAGCCGCACGCCGTCGAACTCGCCCAGCCCGGTAGGTCTAAGCGCAGTTGTCGCCGTGCCTTCGCGCCCCAGAAACACCTGCATGTCCTCCGCCGAGCGATAGCCCGCGTCCGTGCTTTCGGTGTGGCTGTTGACGATGCTGCTCTTGCTGAGCTTGCCCTTTGTCAGCGAATGCAGTGATGTGGAAATCGCAATCGCCAGCACGGACAGCACAATCAGCAGCATCCCCAGCGTCGCCATCGTGCCGTGCTGCTGCCACGTCAGCACCAGCGCGACGACCTCCAGCGCAATGCCGCTGAAGCCTGCAATGCCGAACCCCGGCATCAGCGCTTCCATAATCAGCAGCCCAATCCCCAGCACAAAGCAAACTATGATGGGCAAATTTGTCATGATGAAGTCTATCACGTCCCGTACCTCCTTCCGCGTGAATTGATACTTTGAGTATAGCAGTTTTTTCGCCGTTTGGCTATGCTTTTTGTCTCAAAGATACATTTTTTCGTCTGAATTGTCACTGCGCCGCCAGCACGCTGCGCAGCCGCTCCAAATCCGCCTGATACACGTCTTTTAACTTCTGATTATAGATAATCGACGCCGGATGATACAGCGCGAACAGCGGGAAATCCCCCGCCTGCTTGTCCGCCTGAACATGCGCCGTCAGCACCTGCCCGTGACACGCCCCGATGGTGCTTTTCGCGCCAAGCAGCGCGTGAAGTGCCGTATTCCCCAGCGTGACGAGCATTTGGGGCTGCACGAGCAGGATTTCCTCCAGCAAATACGGCGTGAACAGCGCCATTTCCTCGCGGTTTGGTGTGCGGTTCGACACGCGCCCTTTTTCGCTGACCTTTGTCGGGCGGATTTTCACGACGTTGCTGATATAAATATCCTCACGGTTTAATTGCAGCACTGTCAAGAAGCCATCGAGGTTCTTCCCTGCCTTGCCGACAAAAGGTCTCCCGGACATGGCTTCCTGTTCCCCCGGCGCTTCTCCGATGAGCATCACGGGCGGGCGCTCACTGCACCCCTCGCCCAGCACCAGCGGCTTTTCCTCCCCCGGCCACAGCGGCGCGAAGAAGGCTTGCATCCGCTCGTTGAATCGTTCCAATTCGCTTGGCATGGTGATGATTCCTCCAATTTTGCTGATGGCAATTGTTATGATGGCATAGTTGTTTTTTCTATCTTTCTGGTAATTGCCATGCTTCCAGAGGGCTTTCCGATCGCCCTCTGGACTCCTTCGGTGCACTCCCATGTTTATTGAGCTTTACCGATAGGTTTTATTTTCTTCTTCCGGATACCGTAGCGTCAGCGTCATGCCGTCCATTGCGCACGTCGTTTCCGGGAACACCGCCTGCGCATTCGGCAGAAATTCCTCCGGCGTTTCGATGGATGTGGAGAAGTGCGTCAGCAGCAGCCGCTTCGTTCCGGCGTCCCGCGCTAACTGCGCCGCTTCCCGGAAGAGCATGTGGCAGTTTTTATGTGCCAGAGGCAGCTTTTCCTCCGCGCCGTACATGCCCTCCAAAATCATCAGGTCGCTGTCCTGCCCCATGCGCACAATGCCCGGCACAGGGCGCGTGTCCGTCGCGTAAACGAACGTAATCCCCCGCCGCGGCTGCCCCAGCACCTGATGCGGATAGTACGTCTGCCCGTCCATGCTGACCGTTTCGCCGCGCTGCAGGATGCTCCACAGCTTCACCGGAATCTCCTGCGCCCGCGCGCGGATGGGGTCGAACAGCGCCGGACGCGGCAGATGAAACTGGTAGCCGATGCAGGGCATCTCATGCCTGAGCGGAAAGGGCGTTATCGTCAGCCCAATGGCGGCAAACGGCGAATAATCGTCGATGATTTCATGCAGCACGATGGGGCAGCTCAGCGACGGCGCAATCACCCGCAGCCCGGCGACTACGCGCTCCAGCCCAATCGGGCCGTAGATGTGCAGCGGCGCTGTCCGCCCGGCTTTGGTGATGGCAAGCAGCATCCCCGGCAACCCGGAGCAGTGGTCGGCGTGGTAGTGCGTCAGCAAAATGGCATCAATACATTGTATGCCCCACGACAGGCGCTGTATGCCGATTTGCGTGCCCTCTCCGCAGTCCACCAGCACCGCGCGGCCGCCCACGCGCACATACAGGCTCGCCAGCGCGCGATCCGGCAGGGGCATCGTGCCGCCCGTGCCCAGCGTGCAAAGGTCAATCATCCGTGTTAGCCTCCCCATTCGTTTTCCACCTGTTGATTTCGCCGCGGGAGGGGCAAAATCCTGCTGAATCAGCGCACGAAAAAATCCCCCGGAACATCTTCCGAGGGAAATTCGTCATGCGACTTTCTTGAGTTCCTTCGCCAGCCGCTCCCCGACCAGCAGCCCCAGCGCGATGCAGATGATGCACTCGACGAGCATGTAGCTGCCGTTGTAGGTCAGCGAGTACCAGACGGGGTTCACGCCCTCCGGCGCATACTGCCCATAGAAGATGAAGCCGGAGAGGAACGACGCCATAAACCGCCCGAAGCAGCCCAGCACGAAGCCCGCCGTCATCTTCGCCTTGCTGCCGCGGAAGCAGCCCGCCAGCCCCAGCAGTCCGAATGCGATCGGGTAGTCCAGCAGGTTCGGGATGGCGCCCAACGCCGCCCACGCCATGCCGTCCAGCAGGAACTGCATCACGCCGTACAGTGCGCCCAGCACCATGCCGGGGCCAACGCCATAGCAGTACGCGAAGAGCAGCAGCGGCAGCATACTCGCGGGGGTCACCGACCCGCCCATCGGCATCGGCCAGAGCTTGATGAGGCTCAGCACGGACGACAGCGCCATGCACATTGCGCCGACTGCCATCGTCTTTGCCGTCCAGAAGGACTTCTTACTGCTCTTTTTGCGGGTGACGAGGTACACTGCCACGCCAACGACCAGCAGCACCGCCACCGTGACCCAGAACGTCACGCCCTCGCCAAGGAACGACCATGCCGCGTTTTTCGCTTCGGCTTCCTCCGCCAGCGCGCGGCCCAAGAACCAGTTTGCCATCTTGATTTTCCTCCTGTTTTCGCCGATTTCGGCGTATTGGGTGACGCTCGTATTCCGGAAATGAAAAAATCCCGCGTTTGCACGCAGGAAACAGGAGGGGGAGATTCTTCTCCCAACCGCGCCGTCCGCACGGGAAAAATCCCCGCAAAATGCGCGTGTCCCTCCGCTGTCCCTACGGTAGGATGACCTACACAGGTTCAAATGGTCGGCAAAATGCCCTCTCAGCCGTGCAGCCCTCGCCCACAGCTCCCATCGCGGATGATACGATTGTCCTCCCTATCATACCCATTCCTGTGAAATTTGTCAACATCTTTTTCCCCTTTTCCCCTTGATTCGCGCAAAAAAAGCAAGTACAATGGAAGACAAGGGACTTCATCCCTTGACCCTTTCGCGCGATTGAGTTGAGCACACTCTCATGCTACGTCCGCGTGTTTAGCCAAAGAACCATTCAGCGCTGAAGATGATTCTGTTGCAAGCAGCAATCTCGCTTCCATCAGCACAAAATTACCCCAACAGGAGGAGTTTTCCCGATGATTCACCACTTTTTCGCCTACATCGCCCGCCTGCGCTATATCCGCCGCTGGGGACTGATGCGCTCGTCCATGTCCGAGAACGACGCGGAACATTCCCTGCAAGTCGCCATGCTTGCCCATGGAATGGCGCTCATCGGCAAAAATCGCTACGGGCGCGACTGCAACCCGGAGCATATCGTCACCCTCGCCGTCTATCACGATGCCAGCGAGGTTATCACCGGCGATATGCCCACGCCCGTCAAGTACCATTCATTGGAGCTTCGCGGCGCATATAAAGATGTAGAAAAAATGGCGAACGACCGCCTGCTTGCCATGCTGCCGGAGGATTTACGCGCCTGTTTCGCGCCGTACCTGTGTGAGGGGCACGACTATGACCACCAAATCGTCAAGGCGGCGGATTCGCTCAGCGCGTACCTCAAGTGCGTGGAAGAGCGGCGCGCGGGCAATCACGAGTTCGACGCGGCGGGCGAGGCGATTCGCCGTCAGTTAGATGCCATCACCCTGCCCGAAGTACAGGACTTCATCCGCGAATTTGTTCCCTCCTTCTCCCTCACACTGGACGAGCTGAATCAGCCAGGAGGGAATCAGGCATGAAAATCGGGCTGTCAAGCGCCGCCTATTACGGCCAGCTGGAGACGGATGAGGCCGCCGCGCACATTGCGGAGCTGCCGCTGGACACCTGCGAAGTGTTTCTGGAAACGCCCAGCGAATACACGACGGATTTTACCTTTCGGATGCGCTACAACATGAACAACTTCCCCGTCACGTCGGTGCACCCGCTGGGTACGCAGTTTGAGCCGCAGCTGTTCGGCCGCGCCGCGCGCCAGTCGGACGATGCGTTTGCAATGTTTGCGAACGTCTGCCGTGCGGCAGAGTCGCTCGGCGCGGCGTACTACATCTTTCACGGGCCGTTCGGCGTGCGGGGGCATCTTTCGCCCGCGAACATCCCCTTCCTGGAAGAGCGTTTCGACCAGATGCGTGAGCGCGCGGCGCGTCATCACCTGCGCGTGCTGTGGGAGAGCGTCAGCTGGTGCAGCGTCGCCACGCCGGAGGACGTGCGCATCCTGCTCAAGCGCATCCCGGACGTGGAGTTCGTGCTTGACACCAAACAGGTGCATCAAGCGGGCGTTGACCCCCTCGACATGCTGCGCGCCATGCGTGGGCATGTGCGCCACCTGCATGTGCTGGACTGGACGGCGGATGGCAAATTGTGTCTGCCGGGGCGCGGCGTGTTTGACTGGCAACAGTTTGCGCGCGTCCTGCGCGAGGATGGCTTCGACGGCGCGGTGATTCTCGAACCGTACGCGCAGCTTGTCGAAAGCGAACAGGCCTTGCTGGAGAGCATCCGCTTCCTGCGCGGCGTGTTCGGCGTGCCTGCACAAATGTAACAATTTCCGCGAAAAGTCGGCAATGGATTGCAATTTTTCCCCCAAGCCGCTATAATAGGAACGTATACAACGAAATTTCCCGTAAGGAGGCAATTTGCCCATGAAGATGTGGAAGCAGTGGATGGCGCTGCTGATGATTTTTTGCCTGCTGATGCCGGGCGCACTGGCGGGCAGCATTGACCTGACGGATGATTTGGACGAGGAAGTCGGCAGTGTGACTGAATCATCCGCGGGTGAGGACTACACCATCAGTGATAATGGCGATATTATCCTCGATGATGACGACGACCTTGGCGGCGACGTATTTTTTGATGACGACGGCTCGACCATCGAAATCACGGACAACGAAATCGACGACACCATTGACCCCGATAAGCTGGACATCAACGCCAACCTTCCCTCGAACGTCGTCAACATCCTGCTCGTCGGCGTGGATACCCGCTCGACGTCGCTGGATGACGGCTTGCAGAATGGCGACGTGCAGATTATCGTGTCCATCAACAAGGACGACGGCTCGATTAAGCTGACCAGCATCCTGCGCGACCTGTATGTCACCATTCCCGGCTACAAGAACAAGAACCGCATCAACACCGCCTATTCGCGCGGCGGCGGTCAGCTTGCCATGCGCACCATCAACAAGAATTTTGAACTGAACATCGAAAATTACATTACCATCAACTTTTATGGCTTGGCATCCATCATTGACAGCTTGGGCGGCATTGACATTGAAATGACCGCAAAGGAAGCAAAGGCCATTAACACCTACCTGCGCCAGCATCCGCCGAAGTACGACAATCAGAGCAAGGACTACGAGCGTGAGAATCTGCCCAACAAAGCCGGCACGCACCACTGCGACGGCATTCAGGCGGTCATGTACGCCCGTCTGCGCAAGGTGGACAACGACTTCGGCCGCACGGCGCGCCAGCGCAAGCTGATGGAGCTGCTGCTGGAAAAGGTGCTGGACGGCGGCATGAGCATGACGGAACTCAACAACCTGCTGAACGCCTGTATGCCCTATGTGCAGACAAACATGAAGGCGAGCACGCTCTTTGATTTGGCGCTGGGCGTCCTGCGTTCGGGCATTTCCGACCGCCTGACCCGCGGCGAGTCTCTTTTGGAGCAGCACCACGTCCCGATGGACGGTACCTACTCCTACCTCGACGTGGACGGCGCGAGTGTCATCAACATGGGCAGCAAGTCCTTCCCGAAGAACGTGCGGGCGCTGCACGAGTTCATCTACGGCGAGTACATCCCGGCGGATTGATGCCTAAAGATGCTTAAATCAGAAATCCCTGCTGATATGTCCTTTAAGACAGTCAGCAGGGATTTTTCTATTTCTTTCTACATCAGTGAATGCTATTTCCAGATTCGCCTGCGCATCTTGGCGCATTTTCATCTGGAAACAGGATATTCGTTATGCTTTGCGGATAATCCGGTTTTTCAGCGCCAGCAGCCGGAAATACGATTCACGCGGATTCTCGTTCTCGTAGAGCATCGCGCCGTTGCCGGAGAAACTCGGCTCGATAAAATCCCACCACGTCAGCGCCTGAATCTCCTTGCGCGACGCGGCGATGGTGTAGAACTGCTCCAGCCAGTCCGCCTGCGTGTGTTCGTTCCAGCCGCCATGCCAAGTACCCTCGGACATTGCCATCTGCGACCAGCTGCTGCCCGCGTTTCCTTTCTGCCGGAAGCCGCCGTTGACGCCCATTTCGGTGATATGGATCGGCTTGCCCAGCGCAGCAAAGGCGTTCAGCAGCAAGTCCACCGCCACCAAATCCCGGCCGGGGAAATACAGCTGAATGCCCACCACGTCAAAGTCAATCCCCGCTTCGATGATGGCCTTGAAGTAGCTCAGCGGACTGCGCAGATGCTCCGGCAGCGCGCCGTAGCAGTTGTACCGCCCCGCGACGTACTCCGCGAACGGCAAGCAGACGTTGACAATCGACACCGCCTTGTCGTTTCCTTCGCGCAATGCGTCGGTCGTCGCGCGGGTGAGGTCAATCAGCTGTTCCTGCGTCAGCTCGAAGCAATTTGCCCAGTCGTGCGCTTCGTTCATGGCGTCCCAGTACTGAATCGTGTCGCGGTAGGTGCTGACGTGGTGGCGCGCGATGTTCGCGGCTTCCCGGCGCAGTTCCGGGTACGGCAGACCGAACAGCCACTTCGGGTTCACGTCCTGATGTCCGAACCAGAGCGGGTGCCCCTTGGGGGTAATTCCCTTGTCCAGCAGAAACGACAGCGCATGATCCACATACGAATAGTCGTAGCGATCCCTCTCCGGCACGGTCGTGCGCGGATAGAACGGAATCGTCGCGAAATCGAACGCCTGCGCGAAAAACTTTGCATACCGGGAGGCATCCGACGTGTAGCGCGCGAAGTTGCAGCCAAGTTTGAGGTCGCTTCTCGGCGCGGCAAACGCCTTTGCACGGGCGGATTCCACGAGCGCCCCCTCCGCCGCGTAAATCGCGTTCGACAGCGCGTACAGGCGGTTGTCCGGCGTATCCTGCCCGCGGTTCGCCAAGTGCTGCAATTCAATCGCCGCGTCAAGATGCCCCTGCGTCGTCGGGGACAGCGTGATACCCGCCGCGTACTTCCGCGCATGGTGGATATAAGTGCGGATGGCCTCCGTCACGAAGTCCACAAATTCGCCCGTGTACCCCTCCCCCTGATTGTCCGCCATCACCCACAAATGCCCGTAGAGCGGCACCGCCATCTTGACGTGAATCATGTACGGTTCTTTTGTCACTTGCAGGCTGACGATACCCTCGCTGTCAATCGTCATGCGGCGCTCGTCCGGCTCAAAGTCCATGCCGGTCGCGTAGGTGCTTTTGAGCGTCTTTTCATCCATCGGCATTCCGCCGAGGCCGTCTAAACGGATTTTGACTGTCTTCATATTATAATCCTTCCTCAATTTTCACTGTGCGGAGGATTTTCCCGTCGCGGTTCGTCACCAGCCGGACGCCGCAAGGGGCGGAACCGACCGCAATTCGGTTTTTGTAGATAGTGCCCGACCGACCGTCGGATTTTATTTCGTACACATCATCCCCGAACCGCTGCGCATAAGTATAGGATAGCCCCGAACCCAAGCTGAACCATACTTCGTCGCCAACCAGCGCAATCCCCCAGATATGCGCGATGTACTCCAGCGCCGCCAGCAGCGTCGGGCCGTAGGAATCCTGAAACGGCTCATCGCTGTCGCGGGAGAGCACCTCATGCGACACCATGCCCACGCGGGAAGGTTCGCCCGTGAAAGGATCGAACTGCTGCGTGAACACATACCCGCCGCGGATGGTGGCATCCAGCAGCTTCCTGCCGAGCTTTGTCACAAGCGGTTCATACCCGTAGCGCTCCAAGGCGATAATCGCGCGTTGGTACGTCAGCCCCTCGCACTGCCCGCTCCAGTTGTTTTCCGGCGCGTTGCGGAACAGCGGGTCGTTCACCGCAACACTCGGCAGGGGCAGCGGCGTCCAGAATTCCTGCGGATTCAGCAGGTGCTGGCGCACGAACGCATCCGCCATCTCCTGACTGATGGAACCCCAGTACATGCAGCGCAGCGTGTTATGGCACAGCACGTCGATGGTCTTGCCGTGCTTGTCGCGGTCAAAGCAGGCGTGGCGGTTCTCGTCCCACAAGCGCGCCTTCAGGTTCGCCGCGACCGCGTCCGCCTTTTCGCGCCATTCGCTTTCCCGCCCGTCGCCGCGCAGACGGCTGATTTCCGCCAATGTATCGCGGCAGGCGTAGGAGAACGACGTCACGTCCATCGACGCCATCGGCACAACATCCGCATCTTCGGGCGGCGTATCGGTCGTGCAGTAGACAGGCGCGTGACCGTAGCGCAGGGCGTTGTCCTCCCCCGTATCGTAGACGCAGAAGGATTCAAGACATCCGTCGCCGTCGGAATCGCGCGTCCTCCAGAGATACTGGTCGAACTTCTCCAGGCAGTCCGCCAGCATATCCAGGTACGCCGGTTCTTTGCCGGAGAGATACCACATGTTCAGCGCGTGCAGCGGGAAGCAGAAGCCCTGAAACTTGTTGAACTGCGGCTCAATCGTCCCGTCGGGATGGCACTGAATCGACCCAGCAATCCGCCCGTCCGCACGCTGGGTGCGCATGAACAGCAGCTGATTGTTCATGGCGGCGCTCATGTTGCGCTTCCAGTACATTTCACCGCCCATCGGCTGCGTTTCCAGCCAAATCTTCTCGTACCCGCCGCCCTCGACCAAGACGGTATCCGCGCCGAAGTCCTTCAAATTATGAAGGCACTTGCGCTCCGCCTCGTCAAAAAGCTTTTGCAGCGCCGCGTTATCGCAGGAAAAGGTCACCCCTGTTTGTGGCAGCATTGGCTATCCTCCTGTCATTTTCCGGAAGCGGAAATGTCATTTTCGTCCCGCTTCCGACCTGTTTTTCCTGTCCTATTCTACCTGAAAACGGCCAAATTTGAAATGCGCAATTTTTTCGCATATTCGCAAGCCCTTGAAAAATCGGCATTTGCACGATATGCACAAAAATTTCGTCGATTTACAGGCGGCGTGCTGCATGGTATCATATTCGTAGTTGATTACGGGGCACGTTCCCGATGAACGGAGGGGTTTCATTGCAAAAGGCGGTAACAAAGACGGCAGCGAACAAACCGCATCAGCCGTTTGGTGTTCGTGCTCGGCGGACAATTCACCGCGACTGGCAGCTGTGGGTTCTGCTGCTTCCAGCATTGGCTTTCTTCATTGTATTCTGCTACTTCCCGATGTACGGTGTCCAGATTGCCTTCAAAGACTTCAAGGTCGGCTTAGGCATCACCGCCAGTCCGTGGGCAAGTACAAAAGGGCAGCTTGACCTGTTCAAACACTTCCGCAATTTCTTCGGCATGTACTACTGTGGGCGCATGTTTGCAGACACATTGCTGCTGAATCTCTACGGACTGCTGTTCTCTTTCCCGATTCCGATTCTGCTCGCCATCATGCTCAACCAGCTGAACTCGAAGCGCTTCAAGGGCTTCACGCAGACGGCGATTTACGTTCCGCACTTCATCTCCACCGTCGTGCTGGCTGGTATGCTCTACCTGTTCTTCTCCCCCACCAACGGCATCGTCAACAAGGTGATAGAGGCGTGCGGGGGCAAGTCGATTTACTTCATGGTCGAGGAAAACTGGTTCCGCCCGCTGTTCATCGGCTCGGACATTTGGCAGAACGCCGGTTGGAATACCATCCTTTATATTGCCACGCTGACCTCCATCGACCCGCAGCTGTACGAAGCCGCGACCATCGACGGCGCGACCCGCTGGCAGAAGATTAAGAACATCGACATTCCGCACCTGATTCCGATTGCCGTCATGATGCTGATTCTCTCCTGCGGTTCGCTCCTGTCCTCCAACACGGACAAGGCGCTGCTGCTCCAGACCTCTGGCAACATCAAAACCTCGGATATCATCGGCGTGTACGTCTACAACACGGGCATCGGCAAGGCGCAGTACTCCTACACCTCCGCCATCGGTCTGTGCCTGAACGTCATCAACTTCGTTATCATCATTTCCGTCAACGCCATCTCCCGCAAGGCCAGCGACATCAGCCTGTTCTAAGAAAGGAGGAAAAGCAAAATGGCAAAGAAGGAAGCGGAAGTACACGGCATTCGTATCAAAGAGACGCGCGCCGACCGTACTTTCAACGTTCTCAACCTGATTTTCTGGATGATTGTGCTGTTTATCACGCTTTACCCCCTGTGGCTGGTGCTGATTGCGTCCGTCTCCGACCCGGATGCGGTGCTGGCGGGTGAAGTGCTCTTCTGGCCTAAAGGCTTCTCTCTCATGGGCTACGAGGCGGTTTTCCAGCACAGCGAGCTGTGGCAGAGCTACTTGAACTCCATCATTTACACGGTTCTCGGTTCGGCGCTGTCGGTGATTGTCTCCCTTGCAGCGGCATATGCGCTGAGCCGCAAATTCGCCGGGAAAGCATTCGTCAACTTTCTGATTACGTTCACCATGTTCTTCTCCGGCGGTTTGATTCCGATTTTCCTGAACGTGCGCGACTTGGGGCTGTACGACACGCGGCTGGTCATGATTTTGATGAACACCGTGTCCGTGTGGAACCTGATGGTCGCCCGCACCTACATTCAGTCCTCCATCCCCAATGAGCTGTACGAAGCCGCGGTGATGGACGGCGCGGATCACTTCACTTACTTCTTCCGCTGCGTCCTGCCGCTGTCCGGCACGATTATCGCCGTGCTGAGCGTCTACTACGGTGTGGCGCGCTGGAATGACTACTTCACGGGTCTGGTGTTCATCCGCAACCGCGCGTATCTGCCGCTGCAGACCGTGCTGCGCGAAATTCTTGCTTCGCTGTCCATTTCCGGCTCCAGCGATACGTTCTTCGCCGCCTACGCCGACAACCTCGGCGGTCTGCAGGAGGCCATGCGCAAGGCGGAAGTCGCCAAGTACTGCTGCATCGTAGTGTCTACGGTTCCCGCGATTGTGCTGTACATCTTCATGCAGAAGTATTTCGTCAAGGGCGTCATGATTGGGTCGCTGAAAGGATAATCCTTTCAGACTTTCCTTCGGTTTTTCTCACTGCAATGCGCTTTTGTGGCAGGGGGATTTCGCTCCTGCGGGAGCGACAAGGGGGCTTTCCGATCGCCCCCTTGACCCCTTCGGTTCCCCATTTTTTTCGGATTTCACACGTCCGCAGCGGCGTGATGAATCAATACCGTGCCGTTCCCCGCGTGAGAATGGCACAAAAGAAAGGAGATTTTCTCTATGAAGAAAATCGTCTCTGTTCTCCTCGCACTGGCTCTGACGCTGACGCTCGTCGGCTCGGCGGTGGCGGAAGACAAGGTCAACCTGACGGCCTTCCAGTACACGCTGGAAAACCAGTCCACGGACTTCAACAATCTCTGGTTCTTCCAGCAGATTGAAGAAAAGACCAACACGCACGTTGACTTCACCATGGTGAAGGACGGCGACTTCCAGACGCAGCTGAACCTGATGTTCATCTCCGGCAAATACATGGACATGATTCTGCGCGGCAGCACCGACATTGAGGACTACGGCGTGAATCAAAAACTGCTGATGCCGCTGGATGAGTACATCACCGAGGACATCATGCCCAACTACGTCTCCCGCCTGAACCTCAACAACGCGGGCGACTCCATCCCCGCTTCTGACGGTCACAGCTACTACATCGGCTACCTGATCGCCCAGAACGTCAACCACAACGGCACTTGGTACATCAACACCACCCTGCTTGACCAGCTGGGTCTGGAAGTGCCCACCACCATCGACGAGTACACCAACGTCCTGCGCAAGTTCAAGGAAGCTGGCATCAAGTACCCGCTGTCCACCTCCACCTTCGGCTACGGCCCGGAAACCATCTGGAACGAATTCGCTTCCTTCGGCGTGCCGGAAAACTACGCCTTCTATCACATCACCGATGACGACAAGGTCGAATTCACCGGCACGATGCCCGGCTGGCGCGCGTGCGTCGAATGGCTGCACATGCTCTACGAAGAAGGTCTGCTTGACCCCGAATGCCTGACGCAGGACTCCAACCTGTGGGCGAACAAGGTCAATGCTGGCGAAGTTGCTTCCTTCCCGTACCTGCGCCTGATTAACACTGCCCTGACTCCCGACGTTTACAAGGACTTCAAGTCCATCCTGCCCCCGGCTGACCCGACCTACGGCGCTGCTGTCTCCGCGATTCTGGAAGTGCCGGAACAGGGCGCTATCCTGACCTCGACCAACGCTAACCCCGTTGCGTCCCTGAAGTGGATTGACGCGCAGCTGGAAACCGAAACCATGATGGTGGCGGCGAACGGCAAGGTCGGCGAGCAGATTCAGCTCAACGATGAAGGCAAGTATGAAGTCATCAACGTGCCGGAAAACAACGGTCTGTACTCCTTCGTGCCTGTCACGATGGGTCAGTTCTTCGCGCCCGGCGAATACTACACCCAGATTTATCAGATGGCGCCGCACCGCGTCGAACGCTACCTTGACTCCGAAATGTACGCTGCTGCGGGCGTTCTGGAGCACAAGAGCTACCAGTACGTCTCCAAGCTGAGCAAGATGGATAACGAGGACGCTATCGAAGCCGCAAACATCTACACCGAGCTGAAGAAGTTCATGGAAGAATCCGTGACCGACTTCATCAAGAACGGCGTGACCGACGAAAGCTACAACACCTTCGTGGAAACCGCCAAGGCCATCGGCGTGGAACGCTACATCGAACTGTACCAGAACGCCTACGCCGCTTATCTGGCGAAGTAAGTTTCTGAGGAAAGCCTGCCGGAGAGCCCTTGCGACTCTCCGGCTTTTCTCTTTCCGGCGTAAATTGCTTCCGAACTTCGTTTGCTATCTTCTGCAGTTTGTGATATAATCAGAAGTAACAAAAACATGCAAAGGGGCATGACGACATGCGAAAAAATGCGTTTTTCCTTCTGCTGCTTCTTCTTTTGCTGCTGACGCTCAGCGGCTGCGGTGATAGCATTGCGCCGGAGACAGAGAAAGTATCTCTGACCGCGCTGCAATACGAGTTGGAGAACCAGACGCTTGATTTTGACAACATGTGGTTTTTCCAGCAAATTGAGGAGCAGACGGGCGTGCATGTCGATTTCGACGTCGTCAAGCTTTCGGACTGGACGAACCGCGTCAACCTGATGTTCGCCTCCGGGCGCTATCACGACCTGATTCTGCGCGGCAGCCTGGACGTGGAGGACTACGGCGTGACGCAGCATGTGATTCTGCCGCTGGATGACTATCTGGAAGAATACATGCCGACGTATTTCAGCCGCCTGCCTATTGATAACGCTGGGCGCACCCTCCCCTCCTCCGACGGGAAGATGTACTACGTCGGCTTTCTGCTCTCGCAGGGCATCAACACCAACGGGCACTTCTTCATCAACAAAACGTGGCTGGACAAGCTTGGGCTGTCCGTCCCGACGACGACGGAGGAACTGACTGAAGTCCTGCGCGCATTCAAAAACGGCGATCCGAACGGCAACGGGTTAGCTGACGAAATCCCCTACGAAGCGACATTCGCCGACGTGAACACCGGGCTGTACAACGCCTTCAGCGCGTTCGGCATCCCGATGAACGAGTACTTTGTTCAGCTGTCTGCGGACGGCAAGGTGCTCTTCATGCCGGAGGAGGACGGCTTCCGCGCGTGCGTGGAATGGCTGCACTCGCTCTGTCAGGAAGGCTTGCTGGACGTAGAGTCGCTCACGCAGGGGTCGAACCTCTGGGCGGCGAAAGTGAATCAGCAGAAGGCGGGGTATTTCACCTACTGGCGGCTCATCAATACTGCGCTTTCCGAAGACATTGCGGCAGACTACGAGGTTATGCTGCCCGTTCACGCGGAGGGCTACAAGGCAAGTCTTGCGCGGACGAAAGACGAAATCGAGTTCGGCGCGGCGCTGACGATTCAGAATCATGATATTCCGTCGTCGCTTCGCTGGCTGGACGCGCAGTTCGAGACGGAGAACATGCTGGTGGCGCAGAACGGCAAAATCGGCGACACGCTGATTCTGCGCGGCGACGGGCGCTACGAGGTCGCTTACGTTCCCGCGGGAAATGAGCTGTACAAGACCGTGCCCATTATCTGCGGGCAGTTCTTCGCACCCGCAAGCTACTATGCCTCGGTATACGTCCCGGCGGCGCACCGGCAGGAGAAATCCGCCTACTGCGCGCTCTACGACGAATCCGGCGTCTTGGAAGAGGTTCCGTACACGCTGCTGATTAACACCGTGCCGATTACGAGCGAGGAATCCGCGCGCATTCAGCAGCTCTACACGTCGCTGAAATCCGCCGTGAATGCGTATCTGGTGGAATTCGTCACACGCGACGTAACGGACGAGCGCTTTGCTGACTTTCTGACGGAGCTGAACAGCATCGGCGCACAGGAATATGTTTCGCTCTACCAAACTGCCTATGACCGCTACATGAAGGGACTTTCGGAGCAATGAAACAGCAATCCGGCAGCAAACGCCTTTCCACCTTCGCGCGCTACGTCGTGTCCTACATGCTGGTGCTGCTTCTTGCGCTCAGCGCGCTGTTCCTGTACATGTACGTCTACATGAACCGCGAGGTGCGCGCGCAGGTCATCTCCAACGGCATCAACCGTTTGAGCCGTATCGCCTATCAGCACGAGGGGTATCTGGACAACATGCTCAACACTGCCGAACAGATTGGCCTCTCCCCCTACCTGCAGCCGTTCAGCTACCGCGACGAGCCGTGGCGCGCCTATGAACTGATGCAGCAGCTTGTCCCCTACACGGTCAGCAACGACTTTTCCGACCAGATGTACCTTTGCTTCGCCAGCGACGACTACCTGTACTCATCTTCCTCGATGATGACGCTGGACATGTTCAGCAGCCTGATGCACTACGAGCATGTGTCCGGCGCGGAATTGATGCGCCTGATCCGTCAGCCCGGCGGACTGTGCGTCCTTCCAGCGCAGAAAGTCGCATCCTCCCTTCTGGGCAGCGACCAGTACGACATGACGACGTTCATCATCCCGCTGGGCATGAGCCAGAAGAGCGAACGCGGGTCAATGCTCTTCCTCCTGCGGCAGAACACCTATCAGCAGCTCTTTTCTGACGCGATTGCTATGAACGCAAACACCTGCATCCTGCATGACGGCGCGATTCTGGCATCATCGGGCGAACTTCCGCTTTCGGCGGAGGAGCTGACATCCCTGCTTGCGGGCAACGAGGCGACCATGCAGCGCGAATTCGTCTCCGGCGGCGTCCCCTACACGCTGCTTGCGCTGGGCAACCGCAGCTGGGGGATGCAGTACGTGATGCTCATGCCATCGTCGGAACTGACGGGCAACGTCTGGCACAGCATGGGCGGCGTGCTGATGATGATTGCGGCGCTGGCAGTCGCGGGCAGCGTGCTGTCCTACCTGCTGGCTCGGCGCAACATCCGCCCCATCCGCGAGATTTCGAGCTTGCTTCCGCAGGACGAGAGCCGCGGCGACGAATGGTCATCCATCCAGACGGGCATACAGGAGTTGTCCCGCCGCAACAGCGACTTGACGCGCCGCCTCGAATCTTCCCTGCCCATGCAGCGGCATGACTTCGTGCTGCGGTTCATGAAAGGGCGCTTTGACAGCCGCGAACTCGCCGTCGCCGCCGCCATGAGTGTCCGGCTGGACATCGACAAGCCGTATTACGGCATGGTGCTCTGCCCCGAACAGGAGCAGAACGACCAGCCCTTCACCATGCAGGAGGAGCCGCTGAACCGCGTGACAGGCGTAACCGTCTGCTCGGTCGAAATGGCGGCGATGAACAACTTCCTTTATGTCGTTTTCGCCGACACTGAGCAGGGCCTGCACGACGTGGCAAACGCGCTGCACCAGATTTGCATCGAGCGCTACGGCCACGCCTGTGTCGCCATGAGCAACGCGCACCAAAATTTCACCCACGCGCCCGCGTGCTACCTCGAAGCCGCGACCGCCTACGACAACCGCTTTGTCATGGATGACAGCCGCGTGCTGGAATACTCGTTCGTCTCCGTCAACCTGCGCGACATCCTGCCGCAGGCGCGCAAAATCACCGACGGCATCAATCAGGCGCTGGTGCTGAACAACCGCGCCCTGCTTTCCGGCAAGCTCGATGAGCTGCTGGCGTTCCTCAAGCATTCCAGCATGACGCCATTCGCCTTCCGCCTGATTTACAACGACGTGATTCATACGCTCCTGCGCGAACACGCCGCGAACGTCGCCGATAGCAGCGACATGAAGGACATGTACGACATCTTCTCCCTCTCCGGCTGCCAGAGCGTAGACGATTTGGACGAGCTGCTCCGCCGATTGTGCGACGCGATTCTGCAAGCAGAGAAGCCCGTGCCGACCGAGGAGACCGGCGGCATCGAGGAAGTGGCGGCGTACATTCGCGAGCATTACGCCGACCCGGAGCTGTCCATCAGCGCCATTGCCGAGGCGTTCGGCGTATCGACCGCGCGGCTCTCGCTGTCCTTCAAGGAGCGCAACCGCGTCTCCCCGAACGAATACCTGGCGATTCTTCGCGTCGAGCGCTCAAAGCAGCTGCTGACCGAAACCGAACTGTCCATCAAGGAAATTGCCGTGAACGTCGGCTACTACGATGCGTCGAGCTTCATTCGCCGCTTCAAGCAGATTACCGGCGTCACGCCGCTGCAGTACCGCCGCAGCAAGGAGGACACAAACCATGGAAACGACGCTTGACGTGCGCGGCGTGACCCGGCGCTACGGGACACGGGAGGTCTTGAAAGGCATCACGTTCGCCGCGCAGAAGGGCGAAATCATTGCGCTGCTTGGGCGCAATGGCACGGGCAAATCGACGCTGATGAACACCATCACGGGGTATCTGTGCCAGTCGGGCGGCGACATCTCCGTCTGCGGCTATGACGTGCTGACCCAGCCGCTGGAAGCCCGCCGCCGCACGGGGTATCTGCCGGAGCAGCCGCCGCTGTATCCCGACATGACGGTGACGGAGTATCTGCGCTACTGCTGCCGTCTGCGCGGGCTGAAAGCAAGTACACAGACGGCGGAAATCGCCCGCGTGATTGAACTGACGGGGCTGGAGGCATATGCGCATCGGCTGTCCGGGCGATTGTCGAAGGGGTATCGGCAGCGCTTGGGCGTCGCGCAGGCGCTTCTTGGGCAGCCGCCGCTGCTCATCCTCGATGAACCCGGCAGCGGACTTGACCCGCTGCAAATGGCGCAGATGCGCGAGGTCATCCGCCGCGCGGGGCAGGACAGCACCGTTCTGCTCTCGTCGCACCTGCTCAGCGAAGTAACGAACGTCTGCGGGCGCGCGATTGTGCTGGACGAAGGCGTCATCCGCTATGACGGCACGATGGATGCGCTGCTGCGCGGCGCGGCAAGTCTGCGGCTGATGTACCGCGGGGATGCGCCGATGATGGCGCTGATTCGCGAACTGCCGGGCGTAACGGAAGTGACGGAGCAAGATTGCCGGGAAGACGGCTGCCATCTGCTGCTGATTCGCCACGAGATGGATGCCGACCTGCGCGCGCAGGTGTCCGCGCTGTGCTACGAAAATCACTGTGCGCTGCTGGAAGAGACAAACGGCAGCGACGCGCTGGAGGATGCGTTCCTGCACGTCATCGCCCGGAAGGACATCAGCCGAAAGGAGGTGGAGTGAATGCGCGCCGTATTCCGCCATGAATTGAGCGGCTACTTCACTACCCCCGTCGGGTATGTGTTCCTGACGATGTATGCGCTTTTGTCCGGCTTGGTGTTCGTGTTCATCAACATCGGGCAGGAAATGAGCGCGAGCATGAACCTGCTCTTTTCGGGGATGCAGCTGCCGCTGATGCTGATTGCGCCGCTTTTGACGATGCGCCTGTTCGCGGAAGAAAAGCGGATGCGCACCGACCAATTGCTGCTCACCTCCCCTGTTCCGCTGGGGCAGATTGTGCTGGGCAAGGCGCTTGCGTCGCTGGCGCTGCTGATGATTGCCATGCTGCTGGCGCTGATTTACCCGCTGCTGATCGCCCCGTATGCGCAAATCGCGTGGTCGGAAATCGCGGTGGTGTTCCTCGGCTACTATCTGCTTGACGCGGCGATGGTGTCCGTCGGCGTGCTGCTCTCTTCGCTCTGCACGAACCAGATTACCGCCGCCATCCTGACGCTGGGCGTGAACGTGCTGATGTACCTGTCGGAGCATTATATTGTCCCGCAGGCGGGCACAAGTGCGTACCTCCACCCGGTCAGCGTGATACTGAGCTTCCTGCCTTCTTCCGCGCGGCTGGGCGACTTCGCCAACGGCATCGTCAGCCTGTCCGACATCGTGTATTTTGTCGTCTTCACCGCGCTGATTCTCTTCCTGACCGACCGCGCGATGGAAAAGCGCCGCCACGCAAAGGGGTGATTTTTGATGAAGAAGAAATCCATGCCCTATGGGGTCTATCACCTGCTGACGTGCGTGCTGGCAGTTGTGATGGCGGTGCTGGCCGTGCTGGTCAGCCAGCGTGCGGAGGAAAAGTGGTACTTGAAACTCGACGTGTCGCCGAGCGGGGTAACAAACTTAAGCGACTACACGCTGTCCCGCCTGCATGAGCTGGATGAGGACGTGCTGCTCTACCCGGTGTACACATCCGGCTATGACAGCACCGTCCGTGACCTTGTGACCGAGACGCTGAACAAGATGAGCGCTGAGTGCGCCCATGTGCGCGTGGAGACGATTGACCCGGTGACGCAGCCGCAGCGCATTGCCGCGCTGAGCGGCGACGCGGGCAGCATCGAGAACGGCACAGTGTTCATCACCAATCAGGACGCGACGCGCATCATCCGCCTTTCGCCGGAGGAGTTTCTGTTCTCCCGTACGGTCTTGGGCGAGGAATACACCATCTACTGCGGTGAAGCGCAGTTAATCGGCGCGATCGGGCGCGCGTGTACGGACCATCCCGTCGGCGTGTACTTCCTGACGGGTCACGGAGAGCTGACGCAGGAGGACTGCTCCCTGCTGGCACTGCAATTGCGTTCGAACGGCTTCGAGGTGCATTCGGGGGAAATCGCCCGCATTGCGCCCGCCGCGACGGACATTCTGCTGCTGCTTGCTCCCCGCAGCGACCTGACGGGCGACGAGGCGCAGACGCTTGCCGCTTTTCTGGATAACGGCGGGCGCGTGCTGGTCGCGTGCGGCGCCGATACCCCGCTTTCCCGCCTGACGCAGCTGCAAGCCGTCTGCAGCCTGTACGGCTTGGGCTTCCAGTCCGGCTGGATCGTTGAAAGCGCGGCGGAAAGCGACCGCTATGTTGATGCGCCGGAGTACCTCTCCCCCGTTGTCGCGGCGGATTACGAGATTACCGGGCGGATACTGCTGCCACGCGCGTCTGCGCTGATTACACCTGCGCTTCGTCCCGGCGTGACCGTGACCACCCTGCTGACCACCTCCGAGCGCGCCGTGCTGCACCCGGATGCGTCCGGCAATGCGCTGGATAGTCAAACGGGCGACGTGTCCGGGCAATTTCTGCTCGGCGCAATGGCGAAGAAGAGCAGCAGCACGGCGCTGTGTCTGCTGGCTTCCAGCGACATGCTCCGGGACAGCGCGGCCATCAGCGGGGCATCCGTCTTGGATGCCAGCGACAACCTTGCCCTGCTGACTGACCTCGTGACCGACATGGCGGACATTGACCAGACGGCGTCGCTCGACGCGGGCGTGAAGCGGCTTCCGGCACAGCGCATCACCTTTGACAGCGAAAGCAGCCGCCAGCGCGTGACAATTCTCGCCCTAACCGTGATTCCCGGCGTACTGCTGCTGACAATGGCGGTTGTGCTGCTGAAAAGGAGGCGGCTGTAATGCGGCGCGGACTTCGCCTGCTGCTGATGGCGCTCGTCTGCGCGGCGCTCGGCGGCGTGTATGTGCTGCTTGGAAGCACGGTTGCCCCTGCGGAAGCGCCTGCGCCGGAATCCACCGACGCGCCGGGTTACTTCATGCTCTATGAGGATTCCGTGGCGGCGCTGGAGAGCATTACCGTGCAGCCTAAAGGGTCGCAGCGCTACATCGCCGTATCCGACATGGCGTTTGACCAGAATGGCAATCTGCTTGGCGTATACAACGCGCTGTCCCAGCCGTTTCTGGTATCGGGGCAGGAGGACTTCACGTTCAGCACCGCTGCGTGGCAGATGCTGCTTTTAACTGCGCAGCACATTCCGGCGACAGCGACCTATCCTGCGCTCGACCGCGACGCCTGCGGACTGACCGACCCCGACGCCGTCATCACCCTGACGCGCAAGGACGGCACGACCCGCGTCCTGCGCATCGGGCGCTTGACCTCCGACGGCGCAAGCTGCTATGTCGCCCTCGACGGCGACACAAACGTGTACCTCGTCCCCTACGACTTCCATGAGACAATGGTGCAGCCGCTGAACGCCCTGCACACGCTCCCCAGCGCAATTGACGAAAGCGCCTCCGCCGCCGTGCAGATTGCCTTGACCGGAACGGACGACGGGCAGCTCATTTTCACCAAATCAAGCGGCAAATTGATGGCGTGGTCGGCGACCTCGCCCATCGCCCACGCGGGCAGCACCGAGCGCATTGAGGCGTTCATCACGGGGCTGTGCGCGGTTTCAGCGGACGAGTACGTCACCACCGTGGCGGACGCCGCTGGTCTGGCAGCGTATGGGCTGGATGCGCCGCGCCGCCTGATTGCCGCGTTCCAAGATGGCACGATTCGCGACATCCACTTAGGCAGCGACGCGGGCGACGGCATGGTGTATGCCCGTATGGACAGAACCGGCGACATCTACCGCATCCGCCGCACACAGCTAACTTTCGCGGAGAACGCCGGGCTGAACACGCTGCTTGACCGCTTTGTATCGCCCGTGGTTGTCGCCACGCTGTCACAGGTGCGCGTGACAACGTTTGACGGCGAAACAACCCTGCGCATCGAGTACGAAAATGGCGACGACAACATTGGTCAGCGCTGGTTCTGGGACGAAAACGCTGTCACGCGCGACGAATTTACCGATGCGTATTTGTCCATCATCGCCCTGCAGTTCGACCAGACTGCCCCGCAGGAAGCCGCAGGCACTTCCCTGCTGGCGGATGTCACCTTCACCCTGCGTGACGGCAGCACATCCACCGTCCGCTATGAAGCCTGCGACGCTTTTTACGCCTTGGCGACGACCGACGGCGGCGGACGCTTTCTGGTTCGCCTGACCGACGTCGAGAATATGCTGACAGTCCTGAAAGGAGAAAAATAACCCATGAAGCGCGAAGAAATCAACATCCGCGACCCCTTTGTGCTGACGCGGAACGGGCAGTATTACCTCTACGGTACGCGCGGCGCAACCTGCTGGGGCCCCGCGGACGGCTTCGATGTGTACGTCAGCCGCGATTTGGAGAATTGGGACGGCCCCTTCGAGTGTTTCCACAACGACGGCACATTCTGGGCGGATCGCAACTACTGGGCGCCCGAAGTGCACGAATACCATGGCAAGCTGTACATGCTGGCGAGCTTCAAGCGCGAAGATCTCTGCCGCGGCACGGCAATTTTGACCGCTGACAACCCGCTGGGGCCGTTCGTGCCGCACAGCGACGGGCGCGTGACCCCCTCCAATTGGGAGTGCCTTGACGGGACGCTTTACGTCAGCCCGGACGACAAGCCGTATCTCGTCTTTGCGCACGAGTGGGTGCAGGTCGGCGACGGCGAAATCTGCGCCATGCCCCTCTCCGATGACCTTTCCCGCGCCATCGGCGAACCGAAGCTGCTCTTCCATGCGTCCGAAGCGGAATGGGCGCGGCTGGTGCATCACCGTTCCAGCGGGCGCGACGGCTATGTGACGGACGGCCCGTCGATGTGGCGGACGGCGGACGGCACGCTGCTGTGCCTGTGGGCGAGTTTCTCCGACGAGGGGTACACCGAGGGTGTTGCCATCAGCGACAATGGTGACATTACCGGGCATTTCACGCAGGTGGAGCCGCTTTTCCGGCGCGACGGCGGCCACGGCATGGTGTTCCGCGCACTGGATGGGAAGCTGTACCTGACGCTGCATTCCCCGAACGAGCATTTGAAGGAGCATCCGTGCTTCATCCCGCTGGAAGACGTCGCTGGTCGCCTGACGCCGAAATACACCCTGCCGGACTGGTTCGCACCGCTTCAAAGCCGCCTGCACAAGATGGCGGATGAACTGACCGCGTCGCTGACGGGCTGGCACGGGTCAGACGCGACGTTCCGCCCGGAGGACTTCGGGCTGATTTCCGGCGAAAAGGCGACCCGCGCGATTCAATCCGCCATCGACAAGGCGGGCGAACACGGCGGCACCGTCCGGCTGTCCGGCGGCGATTACGTCTCCGGCACGCTGATTCTGCGCAGCAATGTCCGTCTGATGGTCGATAGCGGCAGCCGGCTTCTCGCGTCCACCGACCTCGCGGATTACCCGGAGCAAATTGCCCGCCGCCTGACCGTGCAGGACACGAACATGGGCATGAACCAGTCGCTGATTTTCGCCGAAGGGTGCGAGAACATCTGCATCTGCGGCGGCGGCGAGCTGGACGGGCAGGGTACGCGCGCGAATTTCCCCGGTGACGAGACTTGCCACGGCACGCCTGGACGTCCGTTCCTGATGCGCATCGTCGATTGCCGCAATGTGCATGTGCATGACATTACGCTGCGCTCCGCCGCCTGCTGGATGGAAAACTACCTGAACTGCGACCGCGTGCTTTTGGAGCGCGTAACCGTCCGCAATCAGACGAACTACAACAACGACGGCATCGACATCGACGGCTGCCGCGACGTCATCATCCGCAACTGCGACGTGGAATCCAGCGACGACGCGTGCTGCTTCAAGGGCGCAAGTGAGCGCAACACCGAGCGCGTCCTCATCGAGAACTGCCGCCTGTACAGCTGCTGCAACGCCTTGAAGGTCGGCACGGACACGCAGGGCGACTTCCGCGATGTGCTGGTGCGCAACTGCCAAATCGGCGGTGTCGAACACGACCCCAGCGGACTGAAACACCGCTGTTCCGATTCCGGCGTATCGCTGGAAATGGTGGACGGCGGGACGCTGGAAAACTTCCTCATTGAGAACATCACGATTGACCGCGCATGGAGTCCCTTCTTCCTGCGGCTTGAAGACCGCGGGCGCGTCAAGCCCGGCGATCCGAAGCCGCCCGTCGGCACGCTGCGGCGGATTGCCATCAGCCACGTTCGCGGCGGCGACAACGGCGCACGCGGATCGTACTTCATCGGCATCCCTGAGAAGGCGATTGAGGACGTGCTGCTGCATGACGTGGTAATCACCCAGCACGCGAGCGAAAAGGCGGTGCTTGACGAGGGCGCCATCAGCGAACTGCGCGGCGTATACCCCGACGCGCACATGATTGACGACCTCGGCGACGCCCCCGCGCGCGGCTTGTGGGCGCGGCATGTGCACGGACTGTCGCTGGCGGGGTACGACGTGATTCCGGATAAGAAGGATGCGCGTCCGTATCTGGTGGCAGAAACAGACGTGACGCTGGACAAAAACGCCTGTCTGTAAGGCGGAACGACTTATGCTGCACGATTGACGCAGCAAACCGGACGAAGCATGTGCCTCGTCCGGTTCTTTTTACCTTTGGGTATTACTGCGGTTGCCTTATCCGAAACGCCCTCACATGCTCATATTCCGACAGCGGACCGAACAAATCCACCAGATTCACCCGTGCCGACATTCGCACTGTGTAGATGCTGGTGTACACGCGCTCGTTTTTGCTGTTTTCGGAGTGAAAATCCACATTCAGCACATCGACGCTGTGTGTTGCAAAGAACGCTTTGATGTACCCTGTGGTTTCAACACGGTGGTCATACTGAATTTCCACCTGCCGAATTGTCGTCGCGGGGATAATCCGCTGGACGATGGTCAGCGTCAGCAGCACAAGCGTACATCCGCTGAGGGCGAGCGTGTAGCAGCCCATGCCGGCGACAAGTCCCAGACACCCGGCGCACCACAGCGACGCGGCCGTTGTCAGCCCCGCAATCTTCTTCCGGCTGGAAAAAATCGTCCCTGCACCGAGGAAGCCGATACCGCTGACCACCTGCGCGCTGATGCGCCCCATGCTGACCGCCACGCCGGTGTTAAGCACGTCGGTGTTAATGGCCAGCACGCGCGCTTCGACGTAGTTCTCCATCACGGCAATCAGCGCCGCGCCGAGGCAGACGAGGATATGTGTTCGTGTACCCGCCGGTTTATTGCGGCGTTCGCGCTCATAGCCGATTGCCAAACCAATCAGGATAGCGAGCAGAATTCGCGCGCCTGCTTCCCACCATGCCATTGCGTTTCACCTTCTTTCTCTCATAGAATTCTGTTTGTTTCCTTCTGGTGTTATATTCGCCATTTAGCACAAAAGTTCCTGCTTTTTTGTGCAAAAAAGACTGCAGCGGATGAGCGCCGCAGCCTTCTTTGCTTTGCGTTTCGGTTTATTTCAAAAAGTCCTCAATCAGTCCGTGCAGGAAGCGGGCATAGTCCGCACTGACGGCGACGTTGATTTCCGGCAGGTTCGTCCAGACGTGGTGATGGCGGCGATCCATAATCGTCATGCCGAGGGTCAGACCGTCCTGCGTCGATACGCCAACGCGGCCGCGCACGCTCTTGAGCAGCGTCGGATCAGCCGTCGCCGCAACCGCCATACAGTCAATGACCGCGCAGTAGGCTTGGAAGCCGCGCCCATGCACGAAGGAAATCGCCTGATGGAGGAATTTCGCTTCGGGCTTGTCGCTCGCCGCCAGCCGCGCAAGGTCTTCGTCCGTAAAGTCCACGGAGAAGTACGTCGCAACGTCCAGCCCAATCGCCGTCACCTTCAAACCGGATTCGTAGACCTGCTTCGTCGCTTCCGGGTCAACATAGACGTTCCACTCACTTTGAGGCGTGTCGCCCGTGGCGTTGAGGAAGGACGCCTCATTCAGCCCGAATGCGCCGGAAATGGCAATCACTTCGACAATCTTATCCTTGATATCCGGGGCAAGGCGCAGTGCCATAGCGATATTGGTCATTGGCGCCAGACAGACCAGTGTAATTTCGCCCGGCTGCTGACGGATGAGGTCGATAATCGCATTAACTGCGTGGGTCGGGTTCTCCGGCAGCTCCGAATCCGGCAGAAAGGATTCGCCCTGCCCGTCGCGCCCGTGGGTGAACGGGTCGTTCGGGATGTCGCGCACCAGCGGGCGCGAGCAGCCGCGGTAGACCGGAATGTCCTCGCGCCCCAGCATCCGCATGATGCGCCGCGCGTTGCGGTAGGTTATTTCCACGGGATAATTGCCGTTGACCGTCGTCACCGCCTGAATGTCGAGATTCGGATTCTTGACCGCCATGATGATAGCAGAGGAGTCATCCATGCCGGGGTCGCAGTCCACAATAATCTTCCGCATATGTTCCACCCCTTACGCTTTGTCGCTGATGAGCTTGACGTAATACTTGCGCTTGCGCGGGCCGTCGAATTCAAGGAAAAAGATGCCCTGACTGCCACCCAGCACGAGCTTGCCGCCGTCGATAATCAGCGGAATGCTCACGCCCAGCAGGGAACATTTCACATGACCCGCAGCATCGGTAGGCGTATCGTGCTGATGCTTAAAGTCGATGCGGGTAGGAATCAGGCGGCAGATCTCGTCCTGCAAATCCTCAAAGCCAGCCGGATCCCAGAAGGACGTAATCGTCAGCCCCGCCGTCGTATGCGGATTGAAGACGATGCACTCGCCGCTCTGGATGCCGCTCTCGGCAACGAACTGCTTGATGTCGTCGGTCAGGTTGATGACATCATTGGGCTTGGTTTCCAAATTGAAGCACTTCAGCATTGTTGATTTTCCTCCTCAGTCGTCCACCATGACAATTTCGCTCTGCCGCACGCACGCCGCACCCTTGGAGAACGACCACGGGCCTTCGCAGCCGCGTCCGCTGCGTTCACCCAGCATCGTCATCAAATAACCGAACACCAGACACGCCGGGACGAAGTTGTAGAGGCTTTCCGCCAGCACGTTCTTCGCCTTCGGGATAACGAACACCGCCGCCTGCGTTTCGTCCGGCATCTCGCGGTCGGTCACAATCGCCAGCGGGCGGCCCAGCTGCTTGGCGTAGCCGATGGTTTCCAGCGTGCGGGAATCCGCCTTGTTGTCCTCCGCGGCCCAAATCATCGTGCCGATTTTCTCCGGATGATTGACGAAGAAGTTCAGGTGCAGCCATTCCTCGGTGTTGATGTACATCGCCGGACGGCCAATTGCCTCAAACACTTTCGCCTGTCCAAAGAACGCACAGGCGTACTCGAAGCCGCTGCCCGCGAAGTCGTAGCAGTCCATGTCCTTCCACTGCTGCGCGACGGCGAACGCGGTGTCGTCCATGGCGGGCAGAGCGGTTTCCAGCGCATCCGCCAGCGCCTTGATTTCCTTGCGGCGCGCGCTCGCAACATCCATCGTGTAGCGTCCGCGCACTTCGCCGATGCGGATAGCCAGCAGGTACAGCGCCATCACGCAGACCATGTAGCTGCGCGTGCCAGGGGCGGACTCGAACTTGGGGATGTCCAGCTTCAGGATGCGCTCGGCGCTCTGCCCCAGCACGGATTCCTCATGCCCGGTGATGCCCAGCGTAAACGCGCCCGCCTTGCGGCAGCGGCGAACCGCCTCCCCGACGCGCGCCACCTGCCCGGAGTTCGACACGGCGATGACCAGCGGACTCTGCGGCGCATAGCCGAGGTTCTTCTTCTCGTAGTCGCGCGCCAAATCAATCGTCGGCACGACTTCGGTGCGAATCTTCGCGTACTTCTCAAACGCGGGCTTCACCGCCAGCAGCGCGGCGTAGCTGTCGCCGCAGCCGGTCAGCACAATGCGCTGGATATTGAAGATTTCCGGCGTGGAGAGGACGGTGCGCGTCTTCGGCTCCAGGTCGGCGTACTGCTGGCGCATCAGCTCCGGCAGGCTCATGACCTGGCGGCGAAGGGCGCTGTCGAAATCCATCTTGTTCATGCTTGATGACCTCCTTGAATCATATCAATCAGCAGATTTCCGATGTCGATGCTGTGTTTCAAGCCCGACATGATGACTTCATCCGGCATTTTTGCCGTGAAGTTATGCGTTTCATAGGTGAAATCGCCGTCGTACTGCGCAAGCCGCAGGGCGTCGGTGATTTCCGTCCAGTCGCTCAGCCCAGAGAACGGCAGAATATGGTCGTTCTTGATGGAATTGTAGTCGGAGATATGGGTGGCTTTCAGTCGTTTGCCGAGGTATTGCAAGGCTTTGCGCTGATCCTGATGGCAGATGGAGGCGTGTTCAACATCCCAGCAGCAGCCGACGTTGTCATACGGCAGGCTGTCCACGAGGTCGCCGAGTTCCTCCGCCGTCACGCAGTAGCGGCGCTTCGGCGCGATGTTCTCCTCCCACAGGTTCTCCACCGCGATGCCCACGCCGTACTTCCCGGCCAGCTCAATGCGCGGTTTCAGGTACTCGATGGTCTTGCGCTTGCTGTCGCGGACGGGGGTTACGCTGTCAAAATCGGTCGCGGCGTGGATGACGAGCCACTTGATGCCGAGGATGCGTCCGCCCTCGATGCCGCGGCGGATGAGTTCGTCGAGGAACTCCTTGTCGGGCGTGTTCGGGTCGCAGAAGTTATAGAAGTGCAAATGCCCCTGCGAGAACTCGATGCCCATCTCGTCGGCGATGTCCTTCGCCTGATGGATGAGCGTCTCCCACTGCGGCGTTTTGAACGGCGTATCGAACACGCTCAGGTCATGGAAATTCATGTCCAGCACGCGATACCCCGCCTGCCCCAGCGTCCGCACGCTGTCCAGAATGCTTGCTTTCGTCCCGTCCGGGCGATTGAAATACATACACGTTGATGTTGACAGCCGCATGGCTTTCTTTCCTTTCATAAGGGAGACCCAAGGGGCGCTGCCCCTTGACCCCGCAAGGGAGTTCCTCCCTTGACCCTTTTTCGCGATTGAGTTGGTGACTTCTTCATACAACTTCCGCGTGTTTATGGAGGAACCCAAGGGGCGCTGCCCCTTGACCCCGCCAGAGGCTTTGCCTCTGGACTCCAGCAGGGGCGCTGCCCCTGCACCCTGCAAGGGAGTTCCTCCCTTGACCCTTTCGCGCGATTGAGTTGGCGACTTTTTCAGGCTGCTTCCGCGTGTTAATTGGGGGAAAACCATGGGCGAATGAAACGGGACGAAGTCCCCTCCCTTGACCCTTTCGCGCGATTGCGTTGGCGACTTTTTCAGGCTGCTTTTGCGTGCTGATACGGCTTCATCCGCCGCAACGGGGGATGAGGTCGTTTTTTTTCTCCAAAACTTTGTGAAAGAAAATACAACTTGTGAAAAAACCCCCTTTTCTATTTCGGCAGAATGTGCTATAATAGGTTCGGTGGAAACCCTACATTATTGCATCAGGAGGGAAAATCCAATGGCGCTTGTTACGACGAAGGAAATGTTCAAGAAGGCGTATGACGGCGGCTATGCGGTCGGCGCTTTCAACGTCAACAACATGGAAATCATTCAGGGCATCACCGAGGCGGCGGGTGAGCTGAAGGCTCCCGTCATCCTGCAGGTGTCCAAGGGCGCGCGCGCGTATGCCAATCACACCTATCTGGTGAAGCTGGTGGAAGCGGCGGTTATCGAGAACCCCGATATCCCGATTGCGCTGCACCTTGACCACGGCGACAGCTTTGAGCTGTGCAAGAGCTGCATCGACGGCGGCTTCACGTCCGTCATGATTGACGCTTCCTCCAAGTCCTTTGAGGATAATATCGCCCTGACCCGCAAGGTCGTCGAGTATGCCCATGACCACGGCGTGGTCGTCGAGGCGGAACTCGGCACGCTCGCCGGCGTCGAAGACGACGTGAAGGTGGAGCATGGTCAGGAAATGTACACCCATCCGGAAGAAGTCGAAGAGTTTGTGACCCGCACGGGCTGCGACTCGCTGGCGATTGCCATCGGCACGTCCCACGGCGCGTACAAGTTCAAGCCCGGTCAGAAGCCCCAGCTGCACTTCGAGGTGCTGGAAGAATGCTCCAAGCGTCTGCCCGGCTTCCCGATCGTCCTGCACGGCGCTTCTTCTGTCCCGCAGGAGTTCGTGAAGGAAATCAACCAGTTCGGCGGCAATATGCCCGACGCAATTGGCATTCCGGAAGAGCAGCTGGCGAAGGCGGCGAAGATGGCGGTCTGCAAGATCAACATCGACTCCGACATTCGTCTGGCGATGACCGCGAGCATCCGCAAGTACTTCGCGGAACATCCGGATCACTTTGACCCCCGTCAGTACCTGAAGCCTGCCCGCGCTGCGGTGAAGGCGATGGTCGCCCACAAGATTGTGGATGTGCTGGGCTGCGCTGGCAAGGCGTAATCGGAGCACAAAAAAGGGCGCTGCTGAAAAACGGCAGCGTCTTTTTGTTATGGCAGCATCGCACGCCAATTGTATTTATGAAGTTTTTTCGGTTGACATTATGTATTTTTCGCCTTATAATTTTTCATAAGACTGCGGTGGAAGCCGCAGAACGTGAAAGGAGCAATCCTCATGAAGAAGATGCTGGCACTGGTTCTGGCACTGGCGATGTGCCTCGGCTGCGCTGCCCTGGCGGAAGAAACTGCCTTGGTGTACGCGCTTGGCGCGCCCATGCCCGATTTTACCTTTACGGACATTAACGGCGTTTCCCATACCCTCTCCGAAACCTTGAAGGAGAAGGAAATGGTGCTGATTAACCTCTGGGCAACGTGGTGCGGCCCGTGTGAATCGGAGTTCCCCTTCTTGGAGGAAGCCTATGAGCAGTACAAGGACAAGGTGGAAGTCTTTGCGCTGAGCATTGATGAAAACGATGACGATGCGAAGCTGACGGAATATGTGGCGTCGCATGGCTTGACGTTCCCGGTCGGGCATGAAACGTTCAACCTCTTTGCGGGTTTCGGGCTCAATGGCGTCCCGACCTCGATTGTGGTTGACCGCTTCGGCAATGTGGCTTTCATCGCAACGGGTTCTCAGCCCTCTACGGACGCGTTTGTCCGCCTGTTCGGTCTCTTCCTCGGCGATGAGTACACGCAGACGAATGTGCTGGCGTTCCTGCCGGGCGAAAAGCCCTCGATTCCGCCGACGGATGAAGCGGAACTGAACCGCGCGCTGAATGTGGAAGGCACGGCGGCGCCGCTGTCCTTCATCAATTCTACGGATGAATACACTTGGCCGATGGCGGTTGCGGAAAAGGATGACCGCACGGTTCTTGCCAGCACGAACACGGGCAAGGACACTTCTTCCGCTTCCGTGCTGACTACGGTGGAAGCGAAGGCGGGCGACGTGTTCGCGTTCGACTACAAGACGTCCACCGAAGCCGGCTGCGACCTGTTCTGCCTCTCTGTCAACGGACAGACGGTGAAGGCGTTCGGCGGCGTGAAGGAATGGGCGACCTACGGCTATGAATTCCCGGCGGACGGTACTTACGAAATTGCCCTGTCTTACATCAAGGATTCCCTTCAGGCCGCGAATGAGGACATGATCTGGCTGGACAACGCGCGCGTGGTGGACGGAGAAGAAGCCGCCGCTGTGCTGGCGAACAACCCGGTCTATCCGGAAGGCACGAAGATGACGACCATCTCCTTTGTGGGCGACAACGTGAAGCAGGTTTTCTTCACCGACCCGAAATTTGCGCTGATGTCCACCTTTGGCATGACCAACTATTATGTGATTGACAACACGGAAAGCGCGACGGTGAAGGTGACGCTGGCGAAGGGACTCGACCCGGAAATGTACGCCTTTGGCTGCGAAGCGGCCCCCGAAAACTATGCGCTGACGGACTACATGACGGAGGACGGCTACGTCATCCCGAATCAGCCGATTGACACCAATCAGGCAAGCGGCTTCCCGTATACCACCTATTTTGTGGTGAAGGCTGGCGCGGAAAACGTGGAAGCATCCGCCATTGCAATCGCTGATGAACCCAACGCCAATGCGTTTGTCGCCATGCTGCAGCAGTATGGCATCAATGTCCCCGGCTGGAAGTACGCCGATGGCACCCTGCCTTCCACGGATGAAGTGGCGGAAGCGCCGCAGCTGCCGATGGAGGGGATGGCAAGCTACACGATCAAGTGCGTCGATCAGGACGGCAACCCCGTGACCGGCACGATGATTAACGTCTGCACGGATGAAACGTGCACGCCCATGCCTGTGGATGAGAATGGCGTGCTGGAATTCACCATGCCTGCATACCCCTATGTGCTGCATGTGCTGATTGTGCCGGAAGGCTACGAGTTCGACACGACGGTGGAAGAAATTGCTCCTGAAGCGGGCGGCGAAGTGGTGTTCACCTTCCAGAAAGTGTAATTCAAGGCTTCAAGGGGCGGTGTACCTGCGGGTATGCCGCCCTTTTTCGGTGCTGACTTTTTGGCAAAAGAAACGCACCTCATCTGCTGCATTAGCTGGATGAGGTGCGTTTTGTGGCTTGATTTTCTATGCGGATTTGCTTGTGCGCCGCAGGAGCGAAGGAGTGGAGGGGGCGATCGCAAAGCCCCCTCCTCGCGCCCGCAGGCGCGAAATCCCTGCATCAACACGCGGAAGCAGCCTGAAAGTGTCACCAACTGAATCGCGCGAAAGGGTCAAGGGGGGGGACTTCGTCCCGTTTCATTCGTCCCGTTTCATTCGCCCCGTTTCATTCTCCCTTGTTATTGCAGCTTCAGGTCGCCGCCCTTGATCCAGCCCCACTTGCGCAGGAAGAAGGCGAACAGCAGCGTCAGCACGGCGGGGAGAACGAAGCAAATCAGGATAAGCCCAACCCAGTCCATCGGCAGAATCGCGGCTTTCGTGCCGGCGGCAATGTCGTTCAGCCAGCCGGTGTAAACGCCAATCTGCCCGACCAAACCGCAAGTGCCCATGCCGCTGGAAACCGCCGGGCCGTTCATTTCGAGGTGGAACAGGCACGTTGCAATCGGGCCGGTGATGGCGGAAGCAAGCGTCGGGGGAATCCACACGCGCGGATTGCGGATGATGTTGGGCATTTGCAGCATCGACGTGCCCAGCCCCTGACTGACCAAGCCGCCCACGCCGTTCTCGCGGAAGGACATGACCGCGAAGCCGACCATCTGCGCGCAGCAGCCCGCAACCGCCGCGCCGCCCGCAAGCCCCGTCAGCGAGAGCGCCGCGCAAATGGCAGCGCTGGAAATCGGCAGCGTCAGCGCCATGCCGACGACGACGGACACCAGAATGCCCATCAGCAGCGGCTGGAGGTTCGTTGCCCACTTGATGAAATCGCCGACCGAGCTGGCAGCCGCGCCAATCGCGGGCGCGCACAGCACGGACAGCCCAACGCCGACAAGAATCGTGACCGCCGGGGTGACGAGAATATCCACCTTCGTCTCCTTGCTGACGATTTTGCCGCATTCGGACGCAACAATCGTGATGAAGTAGACCGCCAGCGGGCCGCCTGCGCCGCCGAGCTTATTTGCCGCCATGCCGACGGCAATCAGGCTGTACAGCACCAATTGCGGGGCAGAGAGCGCCGCGCCGATGGATACCGCCATTGCCGGCCCCGCGACCTGCTGGGCGAAGTTGCCCGCGTCAATTAGGAACTGCACGTTCAGCTGCTGACCGAGCGTCTTGATGATTGTGCCAATCAGCAGCGAGGCGAACAGTCCCTGCGCCATGGCGCCCATTGCGTCTATTCCGTAGCGTTTTGCGGAAAACAGAACGTTCTTCCGCTTCAGAAACGCGCTGACCTTTCCCATGTCCTCCAAATCTCCCTTGTACGGGGAAGCCCCGCGAAATTTCCGCCGAAAAACGGTGGATTGCATTCCATTATAGCATATTGACAAGAAAGAAACAAGCATATATCACAGAATGTGTGGGTTGGGTGAACAAAGTGCGAAATTTCGCGCAGATCCGATGATAACAGGTGTTTTTGTTGCAAGGCAGTCATAACCGTGCTATAATGAAGCGATTGCAAACGGCTCACGCGCTTGCAGTCAGCGCAGGAGAGGAGGCATCCGGTCAATCAGCGCCGGAAGAGCACGGATGAGAAAGAAAAATTCCATCATCAATATGATCGTCGGGCTGGTGGGGCAGCTGCTGAACATGCTGCTTTCCTTCGGCGGACGCATGGTGTTCGTCCACTACCTGTCGCAGGAATATCTCGGCGTGAACGGCCTCTTCGGCGATGTGCTGGGAATGCTGAATCTGGCAGAATTGGGCATCGGCTCGGCGATGATTTTCAGCATGTACCGTCCGGCGGCGCAGAACGACGAGAAGCAGCTGGCGCGCCTGATGAACCTCTATCGCACGCTGTACCGCATTGTTGCGCTGGCGGTGCTGGGCATCGGGCTGGCGCTCATGCCGTTCCTGCCGCTGCTGATGAAGGGCGGCGAAGGCATCGAGAATTTGCAGCTGATTTATCTGCTGTACCTCCTGCAAGCTGTCACGTCATACCTGCTGTCCTACAAGAACGCCATCTATCAGGCGTACCAGAAGGCATACATCCGCAAGGCGCTTGACCAAATCATCGGCATCGTGCGCCTGATTCTGCAAATCGTTGTGCTGGTGACGACGCGGAATTTCATCCTCTACCTGATTATCCAGCTTTTTGTGCCGATGGTTTCCAGCGTTATCATCTCCATCCGCGCGGACAGGGAGTTCCCGTACCTCAAGCAGTACAAGGAGCTGCCTGAACCGCAGGAGCGCAAGGCGATTTTCAAGAATGTCGGCGCGCTGAGCCTGCATAAGCTGGCGACGGTTATCGTCCGCAGCACGGATAACCTGATTATGTCCGCGTTTGACGGGCTGGCTACGGTCGGCATATACTCCAACTACAAGCTCGTTTTGATGAACGTCAACAACCTGCTGGGGCATGTGACGGGCGCATTCACCGCCAGCATCGGCAACCTGAACGCGCTGGAGGGCAGAAAACGCGTCTACGAAATCTTCCGCATCCTCGATTTCGCCGCTTTCCTGCTCTACGGCTACCTCTCCGGCGGACTGGTGACGCTGATCAACTTCTTCATCCGCATGATTTTCGGCGAAGAGTACCTTTTCTCGATGACGGTCGTCGTCATCATCATAGCGGAGTTTTTCATCAGCGGCCTTCGCCAAATGGGATTGCAGTTCCGCGAGGCGCTGGGGCTGTTCTGGCATGACCGCTACAAGGCGCTGGCGGAGGCCATCATCAACCTTGTTGTATCGCTGATTCTGGTGCGGCGCTTTGGCGTGGCGGGCATCATCGGCGGCACGATTATCTCCAGCCTGCTGACGTGCGTCTGGTTTGAACCGTATGTGCTGATGCGCTACGGCATTGAGGAGGACTGGCAGAAGAAGCTGCGCCGCTACTTCATGGATTACATCGTCCGCTGGGTGGTGGTCGCGGGGGTCAGCGCCGTGTCCTACTGGATTTTCCAGCTGATGCCGCAGACGAATTTCCTCTGGTTCATCGCCCAAGGGCTGATTTATACCGCGATTTTCGCCGCGGTTGTGCTGACGGTTTACGGCAGAACGCCGGAATTCCAGTACCTGCTGGAAATGACCGTCCGCAAGCTGAAAAAGAAACTTCGGGGTGGGGAGTAACCTATGCTGCCGCTGATTTCCATCATTCTACCCGTCTACAACATGTCAGGCAAGCTGCCCCGGTGCATTGCCAGCCTGACGGCGCAGACATACCCGAATCTCGAATTCCTTTTCGTGGATGACGGCTCGACTGATAACAGCGTGCAGGTCATCCAGCAATACGCGGATAGCCGCTTCCGTATCCTCCGCAAGAAAAACGGCGGTGTGTCGTCGGCGCGGAATGAGGGCTTGCGCAACATGCGCGGCGAATACGGCGCGTTCGTTGATCCGGACGACACCGTGTCGCCGAACTACATTCAGTACCTGTACGATGCGCTGATGGCGCAAGGGACGAAAATGTCCTGCTGCTGGACTTACGAGCTGCACGAGGACGATGCGGATAAGCCACTGCCGGACGAACCCCATCAGCCCGCGAAGCTGGCAACGTTTGATAACTACGACCAGTGGGGCGAGATGGCGCACGTCCAGTCCTACGGCGTGCTGTATCACCACGATTTGCTGGAGAATCTGCGCTTTGATGAGCAGATTTCTTACGCGGAGGACACGCTGTTCTACATGCAGGCAGTTCTGGCGACGAAGCGCGTGGCGTACCTGATCGACCGGCTCTACTACTATGTGCGGTGGACAGGTTCGGCGATGCACCAAAAATATACGACAAAGCAGTATTCGGACGTGACGGTGTGGGCGGACGTTTGCCGGATGACGAAGGACGTTGCGCCGCTGATGCACCAAACGTCGATGACGCGGTACTGCTTTGCGTGCACGCGGGCGTTCTACTTCTCCTTCACGAGCGAGCAGGACTGCACGGCGCTGCGGCAGGATGCCATCAAGCGTTTGCGCGCGAACTGGCGCTGGGTGCTGAAGATGCCGACGCAGAATGAGCGCCGCAAGGGGCTGATTGCGATGGTCAGTCCGAAGCTGGCGTACTTGATGTGGAAGAAGGCAAAGGGAAAGTAAAGGCACCACCGCACAATTCGGCGGCGCGTC